>Ga0208254_1000001_pt1 | contig 55801 bp, 58 predicted proteins | sample CryBogCBE02Jul07_FD_184578 | JGI IMG/M metagenome (GOLD analysis project Ga0208254, IMG submission 184578) | Freshwater microbial communities from Crystal Bog, Wisconsin, USA - CBE02Jul07 (SPAdes) | ecosystem: Environmental > Aquatic > Freshwater > Lake | place: Crystal Bog, Wisconsin, USA...
CAGACTCCTCAAATTGAAACTGGAGATGGTTTACCGGGATTTGCCCGTAGAACAGGCGCGTCAGACTTTTGAAGAACTCAAAGGTAAGGCACCAAGACAAAAAGATATGGTGCCAGTAAAGAGAAAACAAAGGATAAATACTAAGATAAATGAACAGTTCAGCAGGACATACAAACCGAGTTAGAGTCAGAGCAGAATCAAAAAACACAAAGGTTAGTTATCCTGGAAACATCGCAAACAACTACAACCCTATCGAAGCCGCATATGGATGTAGTCCAGTGTATCAACCAATTACGTATTTTGATATCATTAAATATTGTAATCCAAAATCAAACTATAAAACAGGTTGTGGTCAGCGTTAGTGAAACGTGAATAAGTAAAGTGTTTGGTTCAAATGAGCCAATATTTCGTCACGAATGTTCAAGAGATCAGTATCATTTGGTTTCAATAAAGTTGGTAATTTATTGGTAAGCCAGTTAATTCCTTCTTGTAACAAGGCAGATGCTTCTTCATCTTTGTAATTACGTAATTGAATACGACCCGTTTTGGCAGTGAGGTTAGGTCTTCCGTACTTTCCAATATACACTTCCACAAAGGTATCGATCGCATCATCTAGTTTATCTACCAACTTATCGGTGGCTTTATGACGAGAAAATGACATTGTTTCCCAGTGATAAATCTTGATTTGGTTTCTCAAGGTCAACATGATATTGACGATTTCCGCTGACATTTATTTAGTATTGGTGTTGTTTTTCTGGATGATTGGCATTGAATCTGCTTTAAAAACACCGTTTTTTATAGCAGCATCTGATGCCTCAATTCCTTCCCATGAACCTGACATAGCATCGTATCGTGCTTGTATTTTTGGATCTCGGACTGCTATATCAAGAAATCCAGATGTTCCGTAGTTTGGGTCTGTATTTAGGTAAGGAACAGGCATAGAAGAGGAAGGAACACGAGTTCCACTTACTGCGTTCAAGTATCCGGCCCAGTTATTCTTGAGATTGTCCCCCATTTTGTTGTCATCTAAGAATTAAATGAAGGATGTGGACGGCGCAGAACTGAAAAAGGCAATTAAGTCAGGAAAACCTATTGCAGTATTGTTTTACATGACAACTTGCGGTCATTGTATTCGTATGCAAGAACCATGGAAGGAACTCGAGAAAGAAGTACCTTCGGTGGACTTTTATCGTATTGAAAGTGGAGACGTTCCAGCAGATATGAGTGTTTCGTCGTTTCCCCACTTTGAAGTTCACGGAAAGAGAAAGGCCAAAGCCGATGGCGAGATGTCAAAGGAAGAACTCAAGAAATTACTTTTTGGAGGAAGACTTGGCGGGAAGAGGACCAGAAGGCTCCGTTCCAGGGGGCTTACTCGTCGTCGTAGGGGGAAGTCCCGTTACTGAACCTGCGGCAGGGATGTAACCTTCACTGATTAACTTACCGTATCGTGAAGGAGGAGCAGAAGAGTAATCAGGAGTATCAATTCCCTTTGCTAACCATTTCAAGAAACCGTCTTGGTCGTTGGGAATCTTAGCGGATTGAATAGTGTGGTAATTGATCATTGCGCGGGCTTGATCAAACAAGTCAGATGTGTCCATATATATGTCAGATGTCTGTTGGAAAGCCTTAAAGATACCTGCCTTCACATCAGATCTAGTTACTGGCGCTGCGTCAGGACGATTAGGGTTGTCTTGAATTTCAGTTAACAGAGGGTTCATAAATGGATTTGCGGGGGTTGGCATGGTGTATTCTTTTCCACTGATCGCAGCCTTGAAGGTTTCCAAGACCTTGCCGTGAGGAAACAAAGTGAATAAGGCAACAGAGGCAGCCATGACGGCTGGAATTGCTAAAAGGTATCCTGGTGTTCCTGTTGCGATGAAAAGGATAACCGAGAAGTATACGGAAAATCTTACTACAGAGTTCAATGCCTGAGCTGTAGACATAGACTTTGTTGGGACAAATTGACTCCAGGTTGAAGGAGAAAACAAAATAGCTGGATCCTTGAACCAAATTGTATCGGCCATCTTACTTTTTATCGTGAGTTTTTATCCCGTACTTTCTTCTGTAATCGTGCCAACATTCGTTGACGTCGTGCTTCTGGCGAATTTCCCATCATAACTTCTGCGGGAACTTCACTACGTGTTCCACCTAGAGCCTCGTTGAAAATATTACCAAACAAAGAAGTGATTTTTGATTTGATGCCTTCTATTTCTGATACAATTTGTTGTTGGGTCAAGTTACCGCTTCGCATTTTGGCCTTGATGATGTTTTGGATTTTGGCGACGATGCGTTGCATAGTAGGATGTTCTGGATTTCTTACCATGTTAATGATTTCTTGTGGGTTTTCGAAGTTCAATTCTAATTCTTTTACGTCAATTTGTTCTACGACTTCCATGAACATCTTAGCAATACGAGTATTCATGACGTAATCTAAAATCTTTTTGAAATGACTTTCGCTGTCTTTGTCTTCCAAAATCTTACTGATTTCATCGTTTTGACCTGCTCCACTACCAAAGTATCTCTTGAATACATCAATCATAGGCATAACCTTGTCCTTGATATCTCCGTGCATGAACGAACCCAATAAACACATCTGGATATGTTTCCAGAACAATTCCTTTGAACCACCTATTCTTGTCCATAAATCGGTCATATTTACACCGAACATCTTGCGTGGTTCTTCTAAAAAGAAACCGTCATCGCGTTGAAGAATTTTGAGAGCGCTGGGATACAACGTCTCAAAATACTTTACATCGTTTTCAATATCGAGTTTAGGTTCCTCGGAAGGAAACTCTTTCTTGATATCGTCTATAAAACTTTGAAAAATCTTTGTTGTGTCCATTTAGATTTAAGACTAAACAATTGTTTAAGCCCGATTACCGCCGCGAGAAGACATCAAACTTTTTTGGTCGTCGCTCAAACAGACGCAACCACTATCGGTGTTAAAGGCAGAAGGACAGCAGTCGTTATCTACTTTGTTATCTACCAAGAACATGAGTTTGTTAGTGTCTAAAGATTGAGAAGGTAATGGAGCAGCTCCAGTTGAAGGTTCAGTAGAAGCCCATCCTGAAATACCACCGCCAATATTGACTTGATCATATGGGCCAATTCCACCTGCGTTCAAAGGCATACCTGCTGGTTGTTGCATGAAAGTTTCCTTTCCTGAGGGCATTACGCCTTGCCAGTTAAATCTCATAAAAAGTCCTGCGAGGACGGCTGCGAGGAAAAAAGCGAAAACTAGCGCAGTCTTGTTCATTTATTACTTATGGAAGCGATTAAAATCCGGCTGCTCCAATTAAGGCAGCAAGTGTAATTGCTAAAATTAAAAGCGCAGGTTGGAACAGCGCAAGAATAATAGAAATGGCAAGAAGAGCATAAACGAATCCTTTAATAATTGAAATAGCAAGAGTCACAAAGGACCATACAAAATCAACCATAGTTTGGATGAGTGCTGCTCCAATATAGCCTTCTGCTACAAACCTCTTGAGGACATCACGTATTTTGATGATGTAGTGCGTGAATACACTTGTAGTAGCAGTTACTTTAGAAAGTGCTTGAGTAGTGTAACTGAGCATGAATTTACGGATGTTGGAAAAGACTCCGCGAAACGAATCTAATGGTCCTTGAATTTCTCCCAAAGAATTCGCAACAACACCAAAATACGTATAAATTTGGTCAATCAATATTCTCCAGATGTTCCCTGACATCTGGTTCAAACAATAAGTAAAGTTCTCGGCTCCAGTCGTTTTTGGATTGGCATAATGAGCAAATGCCATATAACGTGGATCACATCTGTAATCATTCCAATTTGCTTTAATATGATCCCAAGAAGACATACCTACTGCAACCGCAATCCCTATTAATGACGCTAAGGTTGCGAAAAAAACAATCATCATCTTACTGATTTATAAGCGTATTTTAAATTGGTGTTCTACTTCGCAATTCATCAAGCACCATATAACGGGTTCCAGTTCTGCTTATTACAGGATACATCATCGTATCAGAAATCAAGTTGTACATTAAATTGTAATCTACACATTTGTTAATGTTTCCAAATGATTCAGCTGTACGAATTCTGCCGTTTTCAAAGATCCAATTACATGGGTGAGAATTAATACCTGTATCTATTTCTGCGTAGTATCCTCCTCTTACTTCGTGAATTGCGATACCTCTTATAAAGTCTCCATTGTCAAGGATATCATCAACTTTAACCATTGAAATAGGAACTTTACCTCGTTTCAGAGGAACCAATGTGTCTCCGTTAAATCCAGTAGGGAAAGATGTTGTAGGAGTTTCAATTTCGTTCTTAGGATCCAATTTTCCGTTGAATTGTTCTTCAAGTAAATGACGTTTAGTTTTGAGTAAATGTTCGTCAGTATTTTCCACAAAGTCAAGGAAGATATGGTCTCCAATGTATATGTGATGTCTTGTAGTGTTAATACATGTCAATATTTCACATTCAGAAGATGGAATAGCATCAGGATGATCCTGTACTTTGATATACGATCCTTGGTATACAACTCTATGGCTTCCACTAACTTTTACATTTCCTAATTGATACATTGGAACGTCTTCACCACTGATGATATATTTTGAAGTAACAATTTCAAAGTTGCGCAATACCGTTCCAAGTTTAACGTTCTTTATTTTTTCTTTAGTTCCATCTACCAAATCTAATTCAGTATCGAGATCGAAACACAAGAAAGAAATGGTTTGTCCGATAGGTCCATTTTGAACTGATTCTCCTGTTCTCATACCTCCATAGAAAATATACATGAAGGACATCATGATTCCAATAACACGAGCCAATAATGTTCTCATACGAATGATGATGTATTGAAACTGACTCATAAGGTTCTCTAATTTTCCAAAGACCATACCTACAATACCAAGGAACCCTGTTCGTGTTTGTGCCATCATTGTGCGCATAGAACTCATTGAGTCATCAATATCTGATACCACATCTGCTACATTAGAAAATTGACTCATAATTGGATCCACTACAAACCCAGTGTAATCTTTAAAACTCTTCATCGTGCAATCGGTAAAGTTACGAAACACGTCTTGACCCACAAATCCTGCGAAAGGCATATAAGCCGGATTACATTTGTATTCTTGCCAGTTGTCTTTCAGATCTTTAATGTTGCCCAAAGCATACATGTACATTACTGCTCCAATTGCTCCCAAAGTAGCAACTGAAAAAATTAAAGTATCCATTACTCTTATACATTCAAAAACCTAAAACGGATTTTTCCATCTTAAAAGTATTTTTGTTAAAAGATGAACTATCACGAATTATCATTACCAGACTTGAAAGTCTTGGCTAGAGACAGAGTTCCTAAAATTAAGAATTATTACATTATGCCGAAAGCAAAACTCATTCAATACATTTTGATGACCGAACTTCCAGAAAAGATGATCATTGAAAAAAAGACACTCAAAACATTACAAGAAGAAGCAAAAGCAAGAGGTATACCAAAAGTTTGGAAAATGAGAAGAGCAGAATTATTAGAAGTTCTATATCCCGACTTGTTCAAAACGGATTTAAAATCAGACAAACAGAATGAAGTAAACACAAAATGGAACCAAACGGATTTATCAAAGGAACAATCATAAGATTATTCGACGGACAAATTGTAGATGGGTTGCTTATGGCACCCGCAGATTTCGATTTGAGAACAAGATATAGCAATGACGAATTAGATATGGAAATGGCTATATGTTATCTTATTGAAGAACATGTGCAGCAATATATTGATAGTCAGACGCATACAGAACAACCAGAATTAGATATACAAGTATCGAAATGTATGGGAATTATTATAGAAATTAAGACTTGGAGTCTTGAAACAATCGAAATACCTCCTTTAGATTTCACTTATAACGGAGAGAAGTATCGTATTGAATTTCAACTTACTACGGAAGACGAGTGTATGGAAACAGACGAACAACCTTGTTATTACATGGAACCTGGATTTGAAACTACCAGTTTCATAACATCAATAGGTTACGATGGATACGACGGATACGACCCATAGAAAGGTCACTTTTTTACTGCTTGGCTCTCAGAAGCATGATCATGATGATGATGATAGACAAAAACATGATAACCCAAAGCAAAGTGAAAGCGACCAAGTAAGGATAAATGTATTGAAACACCTTGTTCAAAATTGGACGAAGGATATTCAGTTCAAAGTAATTTTGGAACTCGGGAGTGGAAAAATATTGTAGAGGGTCCGAGGGGATCATCTTATTCAAACACGCGCTTTTGTCATTGGAAATTTACCGATTTTTTTATGCTTAAGATATCAAACAGAATGAAGGACCAAACCACCAAACTTTTGTTGGCACTTGGCGGTATCGTCGCAGTTGCATGGTTACTCTCTAACTATTCCTCTTCCAAATCAATCGTCAGCGAAGGTATGGAAAAGCTCACTGATTCCCTCGGTGTTCAAGGCCCACTTTCCGACAGCGGCCCATACGGCAAGCCCACCCAATCCGCCGGAGGTAACGCACAACCAACCGAAGATGTTCAAGGACGTCACCCAGCCTCTCAATCTACATACTCTCAAACAACCTTATCCGCCGGCGAACTCCTTCCTAAGGGAGAAATTGGTGCCTCATGGGCAGCAGTCAACCCTGCTTCTTTAGGTGACCTCAAGGGCCAAAACTTCTTAGATGCTGGTTACCATACAAACACTGCCATTGCTGGTGTATCTCAAACAAACCGTAACGCATCTTGGGATATCCGATCTGAACAACCAAATCCTCAAGCCAAAGTTGGACCTTTCTTAAACACAACTATCGCACCTAACCCATTCAAACGTGGTTTGGACGCATAAACGTTTATAAATAATAAGTAATGTGGGCCGCTGCCTTAATAGGAACTGGAATAGCATTAGCGTATGCTTCAACACGAGGCGTAGAAAACTTAAAGGAAGTTCGTAGTCAACGAGACGGTCAAATCTATAAAGTCCAAGATATGCCAGACAAACAAGAAGCCTGTGAGCTTATGGCAGAAGTGAGATGTAATTTGGACAAGTTGATGGACAAGTATAGATCGGATGATGCTACTTCTGCTGATCCAAGAACACAGGTCTTATTAAGTCGGTATAAACCAGAGAGTTTATGTGAAAACACCGTCCATTCAGATTCGACATCGTATTCTGAAAACAAAGGTGAAGAAATAGTGGTCTGCTTGAGAGATAAGAAACCTCCTTACAAGTTGGTGGATTGTAACACAATTATGTTTGTGGTCTTACACGAAATGTCACATTTGATGACAACAACGATTGGACACACACCTGAATTCTGGACAAATTTCAAAAAGTTATTGAACGACGGAGTAGCAGTTGGAATATATACTCCAGTGAATTATGCGAAGTCGCCTACGCCGTATTGTGGGATGGTGATTTCGGATTCTCCAATCTAATGAATAAGTGGAGATGTTGAAAAGAGAACTCATAGATTTAGACTCAAAAGAGAAACACACCGTTTCCTTTTTTGAGGATGACAGCATCCAAACTGTCAGAGAACAGTTAGCAAAATCATCAGATAGTCACCCTGACCGTATGTTCGTATTAGCAAATATTAAGTATCCAAAGGACTACTATACGGCAGATATCCGTAATTGGGATGCGTTATTTGAACGTTTGTCTTACAACGGACGTGTCATTGAAAAAAGCGTGTTTGATGAATACCAGAGAAACTACCGATTTCCAAACACGAACGTGGTATTCAAAGAATACACTAGAACAGAATGGATGTCTTTTCCTGAACATTTAAAACCTATTTTTTCACCCACATCTGCCTTTACAGAGTATCGTATTTTAGGAGTCGCAGATATTAAGTCGTTTGTATTACCTGTATCTGGGGAGAGCCAATATGCGTCTCGCATACCAGCGGCGAATATTCCTAGACCTGACGTTAATATACTGATTTCTTCGTTTTACGAAGTCAAAGATATTGACCATTTTGCTTATAAAGTATACGACGAAACAAAGGGAGAATCTTCCGTTTTGTATTACTATCCTTATCTCCGTTCAAGCACACCTAATGTCTTATCAGAAGAATCAATACAATTACTTGACAAAAACGCCAAATTATTAAAAGATTTATTGGCACTATCTATTCCCAAAGAATTCAAACATTCAGGAAGACATATTTTGAAAACAAGATTTCATATTCCTTGGGTGAAGACAGATTTCGGAAGTGCGATACGAGTTAGATTTGAACAGATGTTTTACGGCATGAGTGTTTCCGAAGAAGTTCCTTATATAGGATACTTTACATCCAGTGACGACGTGAACAGACACAAGTTTTACGTTGAAAATCCTAAGAAGAAACAACCATTTTTAGATGTCACAATGTGGAAAACATGGATATCGCAAAGCAAACCTTCACGCCAAATTCCAACATTGATGATGTACCGAGGAAAGTCAAAACACCATTTTGATCGCATTATTGTTACGGATCGCGATATGTTGATTTCAACTTACAGAACAGACGAAAGCAAAGAAACAGTTGAAGATTTGAAGAAGTCATGCGAGAAATGGTTACAGAAATTTGATGCCATCATGCCGTTTATAAATCCAGACGATATCCATCCAGATCGTTGGGAGTTGCAGGACATAGCTTATATGCTTGACTACCCAAAACAAGTATTAGAACTCAATACTTTACGTTTCAATTGTATATCTCCATTTTACGGAATGATTAATCGCAAGAAATCAGAATTTACGTTATTGCGTTCGAATCAATCAAGTTCAGGTATTACGTCAGTAGAAGCCAAACTCATTCAAATGTCACAAGAAGGACCATTAGAAGTAGAAGAAGTATCACGAGAGTTTTCCGTTACATTAGAACATGCTTCCAAACTTATTCGAGACATTATGACACGCAGAGAAGAAGGATCAAGATTAGGAGACCGATTATTCAGAGGATTTCCAAGCATAGAAATAGGTCCTGATTTTGTAAGAGTCCGTTCAGTTCAAGAAACTGACTTATCTTCGCATTATGTTGATCTTTTGCGTTACATCCTTTCCAACCCTAATTCAGATGATTTGAATACTATTTGTCCTCCACGAATGCAAACTGTATCTGCTGAAACGGCGGTTATTTCTACTTCAAATGTAGATCATGACGCAGTAATAGATGAGTCATTTGCGGATTTACTTGAAGGATTTGATTTAGGTAAAGAAGAACAGGAAGAAAAGGAAGATGCTCTGGAAAAAGAAGAGGATATATTGAGATCTACTGCGTTGGACGTATCAAATCAACCTGCGACAATTTACAATTACTTCAAGAACCGATTGAAATCATTTGATCCAGAAACGTTCGTTGATAAATCAGATTATCCTAAGAAATGCGAACAAAAACGTCAACCAGTTGTACTTGATTCGGAAGACAAGAATAGATTAAGCAAATTTGAAAGTGGTAAATACGATCCAATTAAAGGAGCATCAGAAGAGATGTTGTTGGATGTAGAAGATCCATCAGGAACTATGATTTGTCCAGAATACTGGTGTATGAAAGACGAAATACCATTAAGAGAAGATCAATTGATTTCAGATGACGGAACATTGAAATGTCCAGTTTGTCACGGAAAATTACAAACATCTACGAACGTAGATTTGAGAGAATATCCTTTAATCAAACGAGATTCAGGATTTGTGTATCCTAGATTTACAAACTACAAATCGCCAGCGAACAATAAACCAATGCCTTGTTGCTACAAGAAGGCAAGAACATTGAAACCTGAAAAAGAAGTCACTGAAACAAAAGATAAATATTACATATTTTTACCTGATAAACGATCTTTGCCTGATTTTAGATTATCAAAAATAGATTTAAAGTTATTCGATAGACTAGCCTTGATAGGATCTTACAAAAATTTAGATAACCAACGTATTCCTGAGAACGAAAGTGGCTGTTTTAGAGCAGGCTTAGGTCATGCTTCGGATAATTTACCTATTTACTTAGGTATTAACCAAAAAATACCTTATCCTCGTGAATCAGTTTCCACTGTATTGAAATGTTCGTTCATGCGTTCATGGACCAAATTATCAGACGAACATCTAGACGAAATCAAAAAACAATTAAAAGACTTCAATGACGAAGTATCAAAAGACCATATTGCGAGAATAGTATCGGGAATAGACGAGGCATATTCAAAGAAAGAGCTGTCCCCTATGCAAGAAATAGAATATAGCTCAATCGTTTTACAATGCGACGTGTTTCGCATAAATATAAAAACAAATTTATTAGGCTGTATGCCTTACGGTTCAGTTCTAAAGGCATCATCAAGGGCTGTTATTATACTACAAAATGGAGACGAGTTTGATATTTTGACTTATGCTACACGAAAGAAGAATAGTTTTGAATATAAATCAAATATTCGAGAACAACCTTTTCGTAAATATACTTACCGGGTTTTAGAAACCGACAGAAGTTCTCAATGTGTAAAGGAAGTTCCAACATATACAGAGGCAGTATACACTCTAAAAAAGTTATTTGAGAACGAAGAGTATTTAATCATTTTAGATCCATATGGAAGAGGACAGGCACTTTACATCCCAGATAAAGCAGTTTTTCCGTTCCAGTCTGCTCCCTTACCTGATACCGATTCCGTAAAATTAGAAAGTTATTCTATCGCAACTAGATTACCTAAATTTGACGATATGAAACGTATTCTTGAAAAAGCTCAAAACGTCAATGAAGGATACAAGTTCCAAGACGCATTATACGATGCGAATGGGTTACGAACAGAAATCTTGACGGCAAGTGGACTTCGTATTCCCGTTCAACCTGAAAAAGTGAATGCAAAGGCAGATGTCAATGAAATAGTTGAAACAGTATCAGAATTAGGAGAAAAGAGTTTGACTTTCGGAACTCCAAATGAAGAATTACAAGAACGATTTAAGGATATTTCTTACGAGGCAGAAGTGTATGAGTTCTTAATTTTTCAACTTTCCAAGGATATTCAAGAAGACGAATATGGAAACATAAGAGACGCATTACAAGACCAACCACCGAATCGTAAAAAGTTAGAAACACTGCTTCGCAAATGGTTTAATCGCGTAGCAGAATTTGTAGATATCAAGGAAGCGGGAACGTTCTTAACAAAAATAAGAACTCCATGTGGTCAATTCGCAAAGAAGGATTGTAAGGGAAATTTGTGTGGGTGGGATGGAAAAGTGTGTAGAACTCAAATCAAAAAATCAATTGACGAAGAAAAATTGTTCAAGCGACTTTTTACGACGTTATACAGCAATTCAAAAATAAGAGCCGTTGTCCTTGACGGACAAACAACTCCATTTTTTAGTACAATTTTGTACATTGAACTGCCTCATGAACTGATTGTAACTGACAAGAACGAAATTCTTAAATAGCATCTATATCTGGTTCTTCTTCATCATCTTCGTCTACTCCGTCAAATTCTATATCTTCATGAAGACCACCGCTAACAATTTTCGTAGTGAGAGTCTCTGCGTCTGTTTCGACAGATAGAATATTAGGATGTATTTCAATCAAATCTTTGATTTTGTTGAGTTCTTCTCGTGAAATCAAGGCAATCATTTCTAATGCTAATGCTCCATTCACTCCTGTTTCGGCAATTAATACGAATGCGCCAGGACTGGCCATCATAGTCTTCTTTGCTCTTCCCGTAAATCTACCAGGTATTTTGGCCTGATTTACAAATACTTTGTTTTCTTTTCCATATACTACCTGAATCCTCGCGTTGCCCAAGTTTTTGGTAATTCTCGCAACATGAACATTGTCAGGTACGTCTTTAACACGGAGATCACTGATATAATCAGTAACTATTCCGTCAGATCTTGTTTTTGATGAACTTGTGTTATTTCTTGGCATTTTTCTATACTATCTATACTTTCGTAATAAAAAAGTCCGTTTTTATCGTCTGCGTCTCTTTCCACCAATCAAAGATGGAGGAGCAGGAGGAAACTCTGTCTTGACTCCAAAGTAAATAAGAGTTATTCCAAGAACAACAGCCAATACATCTACACTAATGAAAAATTCTACGGGCCAAACGGAAGATGTAGCACCTACTGGAGATGTAGCTGGAGGATTTGGAGTTTCACTTTTAGAAGTTGTAGGAGCAGGAGCGGTTTCTGTCGAACTAGTTGGAGCAGCAGAAGGGGTCTTCTGATCTGGAGTAGTTGTATCTGTAGAAGATGGAACAGCGGCGGGCGTTGATCCAATTAATTCTAAAATCTTGTTATTGAGATACGCAAACAAAGGTTGCATTTTATCCAACACGGACTTAAGGTTCGCTATAATCAAGACTATACCTATTAGAATAGAGATCCACCCTAACATTTGTATTATCGTAAGTTTTTAGAACCAACGGGAACGTCCTCCGGCAGTCATACCTGTAGCAAGACCGCTTAAGATAGTAGGAGGATATTCTTGACGATATCCGTAGTAAATAAGAGCAGAACCTCCAATCAAGTAAAGAACGTCAACAACATAAGAATACCAGTATCCACTGACACCAATCTTGATAAGATGGTAGAGGGTAGATGCTAAAATAAGTAATCCCAAGGCAATCATCAAAAATCCTATCATTTTATTATTAACAACCTATTTTATGATTCCGTTTGGTCCATAAAATAGTTTATTGTGATTTCACACACTACTTAAGATATTTAAGCAGTTGGTTTGAGGAAGTGAACTTTGAGGTAAGTTTGGAGGTTCAAGTATGTGACTTCTTCACCATCCTTGACGCGGAGGAGCTTGGCTAACTTGGCGTCTGGAATGATACGACGTTTGAAGTTAGGGTCAAAGCAGGAATGTTCCTTGACGTAGTTGGAGATGAACTTGGTGACATCAGTTTGGCTCTTTTGGCTCTTTGGTGAGAGACCCATGAAAGAGGCGAGTTCATCAGTGATTGGGCGGAGTTTGAGGAAGGCATTGTTTGCGCGACGTGCTTCCCATGCTGCCTTTTCTTCGGCAGTCATTTCAGAGGGATCCTTGCGTACACGACGTTTAGAAACACGAGCATCACGCTTGAGTGCCTTGATGGCTTCACCGGCTTCAGCAACTAAAGAACGAACACGACCAGACCATTCAGTAGAGAGAGCCTTGAGGCTATCTTGGAGACCAGAGAGGATTACAGAGGCAGAGCGGGTTTCAGTAGCAGCAGCGGCAGCAACAGGTGTTGCTACAGCGACTGGGGCAGGAGCAGGGGCAGATACGACAGGTACAGTTACTTCAGCTGCGGCTTTTTTGGTAGCAGAGCGAGTTGTTGGTTTTGCTGTTTCTGTGGCAGGAGCAGCGGTGGAGGGGGCGGCGGAGGTCTTCTTGGACATCTTGTTTGAAGTAGAGGCAGAAACTGTTGGGCTCATTCTAACGCGGTTGTTATACTCCATATACTCCTTACCTGTTTAAATCACAAACGACACATGGCCTTGATAATTATGAAGCATATGTCATAATTCTGCTTACAATCATTCAAAACTGATAAAAGTGTTTTTGCTACGCTGTAAGACACGTAATCTCCACGATGAACTCTCCCATTTCTTGAAAAAAGGTTATGTATAGAGTTTCTTATCCAGTAGACGTACATTCCTCTTCTAGAATCTTTTGTCTTGTGTTCGGAAGCATAAGAAGTAATTTCCATTTCAATAAAGTTCAAAAACACAAACAATTGAGATTTACTGAGGGACATAAGAAGCAGAGGATTTATATCGTAAAACCCATTCTCTTCAATTATTTGACATATTTCTAACCATTTATCATAGGCTCTTTGATCTAATGATTTTTGCCCAGTTGGTTTATCGTGTAAATTAAAGAACCCAAATAATTTATGGTATCGACATGCCTCACGTAATCGTTTTCTTGTTTCGTAAGTTAACGTTTGTCTAGTGTATGGATTTTCTGGTTTGTGTTTAGTCATACATATCTGGTTCAAACTGCGAATATCAAACCACCACAACTTATCTCCATCTCGAAATGAAAAATAGTGTAAAGGATACACCTTTGTTTTTTCGTCCATAGTTACAAGTTCTTCTTCGTTATGACAGTCCTTGCGTTTCAAAACACCTTCTCCTAAAAGTTTAAGATATTTTCTTACTAAAAATCCTCTTATATATTTCTGTATCAATATTGCCTTTTTATGTCCATCGTTGATATCTGCCCAAATACGTTTGTCCTTACATTTTACGTGCCTACCGCAAAAAATAAGACCTTTAATAGCTTTGGACGGACACTGCTCGGTGCTCGTTTTGTTTTTACATGATGCGCACTGTACCATTATTATTTAGTTTCGTTCCTTTTCTCTAAAACCTAAAACGGTTTCCTTTTCCCGAAAACGGATTTACACCGATCAGATGTATATAGGTCATAACAAAATATCAAGGATGAACAGCCCAATCAATGCAAGCAACATTAACGTAAATGAAATTACATTTCAAGTCGGACAAGCAAAGGCAGGTCGTAATCCTCCAATCAGTATGCGTTACAATGGTAACAATTTACTTATCAAACTTCCTCGTGTAAGTTATCCTGGTGGTGTAGTAGTTCGTGAAGGTGAAACTGGAGCGAAATCTTATACATTACTCGGATCCTTAAAAGGATGTGATCCATACGGAAAGGAACGTCCTTCTGGCTCAGACGATATTGGAAAGTTGTATAATTTACTCTTTGATCTTGAAGAACACATCATCAAGTCAGCAGTAGAAAACAGCACCAAATGGTTTGGAAAGAAGCGTTCCGAAGAAGCTATTCGCGATAGTTTCAAACGAGTTCTTAGTTACTCAACTGACAAGGTTGATGGTGAATACATTCCTAACGGAAAGTATCCTCCAAGTTTCCGTGTCAAGATACCAGTTTACGATAACCGAGTCAATATCGACATCGTAGATGCCTCACGTAATCCATTAACCTACGTCACACCAGATTCACTCCCAAGTGTATTCCCAAAGGGCGTAGAAGCAAACTTGATTATCAGTGGTAGCATCTATGTAATTGCCGGTGGCGGTTTCGGTGTAACTTGGCGTCTAACAATGGCACAAGTCTTCCCTCAAGCACGCAAGACAGCTGCAGATATCTTCGATGATGAATCGAACGCACCTGCTACTATTCTTGATGATGAGGAAGCTCCTGTTCAGACTCAGACTGAGACTCAAGTTGATGATGATGGTTATCCTGAGGCTCCGGCAACACCGGTTCGTCAGGAATCAACACCTGCTCCGGCTGCTCCACAGAAGGCTGGTCGTTCTCGTCGGGCTCCGGTCGGACAATAGACCAAACCTGTGAATCAGTAGGAGGTGTATATAAAACAAAAGAATTATCAATAAATAAAACCGAGTGATCGGGGGTCAAGTAACTTGACTTTTTCAATTGTGAGCATCCGCTCATTGCTGAAAGAGACATCTTGCCACATATTTCACAAGTATAAACGAAAGGCATTTTTATCAAAATTTCCGGTGTAACCAATCTTACTTTGGTAGGTAAGCACCATTCAATAAGAGACTTGAAATCATCGTCCAAACAATCTTGGTATGCCTCGTTTGACAAAACAGACCATATCGTTGCGTCTCGTGGTTTCCAATCAGGTTCTTGAAACAGCAGAGAAAAAGGACTATCGTAGAACCATAAAGCGTAAAATAAACCATCTTCGTGTTCTGCTATTCCTACACATCTGCTATTATCGTCATATAAACGATACACATCCCATTCGTAGGTTGGGTCTGCGCAACCACGAAAAACGTCTCGTCCATCGTAGTTCCATTCTTCTGCCTCATAATCATCATCGTGATCAGCTATGTCTTCCGTGATGTCACGATACACATAGTTGGGTTTCAGTTTAGAAAACATTTATATACTATCTATTTAATCAAATTTTACAGTTACACGCACATCATGACGTGTCATAGATTTGGTAGCAGATTGGGATAGTTCGTGTCTTTTTCTTTTTACTCCGTCTACTTCCGTATCTTTTGCTTCATGTAATCGGGTCTCCATATCTGCGTGAACGATTTCGCGATGAGTTTCCAAGTAGTCCAAAACTTCGTCGGTAATTGCCCATTCAAAGAAGTTCAATTGACCAACAGTGGTATCCATATCGTGGAACTTGATACGCTTCCAACGACAGAATGGATCAAACATTTTTTTACTGTAAGCCTTGAGATGTGATTTATAAGACAAGTAAACGATCACGTGTTTGTTTGTTTTCGTCATATACGAAACGTTGAACTTCTTCGCATAGTTGGTTACAAACCAATCAATCAACCGTAAAGATATATTTGACTTTCCATTCAATATATTACGTACTCGTTCAGTGTTTGCTTCAGTTCCATAAAATCGTTCCAAACGGTATAAAACCCATTGTTCTTGGCTTTGTATTTCTTGCATTTACTTCATCTTATCGCCTACCTTGAAAACGGGTTTTGATATATCATGAAATAAAAGGGTAAGATAATGGACAAGGTAGAAGAATTATTAAATAAATATGGACAGGACGATCAACGCACTGCTCAGTGGCACGCAAAACGAGGAGAAATGCTCACCGCTTCTGAAATATCCAAGGCAGTAAAAGACGCTTCACCTGCTCAAAAACATGAGATAATCATGTCAAAATTAACACCCCGAGACAAGAATCAACAAGGACCAGGATCCAAGGCACTTATTTGGGGAACCAGATTGGAACCAATCGCAAAACACATTTACTCAACGTATCTCCAAGGAGGACTGAAAATAGTAGATACAACTTGCGTTCCTCATCCTGTTCATTCGTTTCTCGGTGCCTCTCCTGATGGAGTATTAGTGACAGATGATAAGAACGATTTTAGATACGGAAAGTTGGTAGAATTCAAGTGTCCTATTTCTCGCGATTTTGACGACACAACACCTATTCCTCCTGCGTATTACCATCAAATGCAGTTACAGATGGAATGTACGGGAATGAATGAATGTGATTACGTTGAAATGAAGTTCAAGGAAGTGAACTATACAGAATGGTTGGAATCAACCGCTCTTTATAAGTCATGTTACGCAGTAGGAGAAGATGGAACTACAGTTATATATCGAGATATCACAGATCCAAGAGACGTTCCCACTTGGAGACGTGAATCATTACCCAACTTTGAAACTGAATGGTGGATGACAGTTTACTGGGTATTTGAAAAGTATCGATTGAAAACAGTAGAAAAAGACCAAAAATGGCTAGATACAAATTTAGAAAGTTTCAGAGAAATTTGGGACACAATTCAAAAACATCGCAAAGAAGGAACTGTTCCGGAACATCCTAAAGAAAAAACAATACTTACCATATAGAACTCTTAATTTCACTTTTATATCCTACTAATGGATTTTCAGGAACTATAACGTTTATTATTCGGTCAATAAATGAATTAGAAAGCAAGTCATCAGAAGGGATATTTATATGACCATCTAAATGATCTAATAACTTCTGTGCGCATTCTTTAGTTATAATGTAGCCAGCAGTACAATTAAAGTATCTCCTAACAACGTTGTAAAAAGTCTTGTTAACTTTAGTTGTTTTTTTGTAAGGATAACATATACTTTTGGTCAATTGACATACATCAAACGATGGTGGTAATTGGTTTAAAAAATCTAAGTTCTCGAGGAAAACAGAATCATCTTCAAGTATCAAATATGCGTCATGTTCTTCATCATTCACTAACTTTTCGTAAACATTAATATGACTCCACGCACAACCGAATTCTCCTTTTGTCATCAATTCTCTGCTATGTCTTTTTGTTCTATCATATTTTTTAGTAGTTCCTTTGTATGTAATACTAGACCCATTCATTTCTATTAATTGTCCATCAACTCCATACACTACTTCTGTATCTATATTTGAATCAAGTAGTTGTTTTTTTAATGTTTCAACATTTTGATTACGTTGATTGTTTCTTTCTAAAGTTATAATATTTGCTTTTATTCTGTATGGTTTTGTTTGATCTAATGATTCATTTATTGTTTTCGAAATAACTCTCATCATTCCTAATTCATTCATAATTATCTTTTTCGCTTCACGAATATTATCAATACGTTGTGACCACCAATCTTCCTTTATCGCTTGATCTATAATACGTTCACATTCTTCTGGATCTTCAAGTGGAATTCGAACGAATGAATCGGCAGGAATAAAGTCTTCTAAATTTGGACAACCCCAGTAAAAAGGAAGTGATTCGCATAAAATAGGTTCCCAAATTTTTTCGGTAGCATAGTAATCTTCTTTGTTGTTTTCTACTGCAAGCGTGTATTTATTGAATGCATATACATTGTATCTTTGTTCTTCTGGAACACCTCCGCAATAATTTGAAAAGTTATGATAGTTTTCTTTTCCGTATACTTTAATTTTATCTCCAAGTTTAAGAGCTAAATCTCTTCTTAGTATATGCCCTGTATCTGTGATTTTTTTACTACAAACAAATGCTAATTCATCTTTTTTAGAAGGTAATTCTTTTGAAGTTACATCTACATCCCATAATGCTAAATTTAAATGCTTTTTAATTGAAAAAACCTTTAAAAACTTACTCTCATCCGGTTCTGCCCATTCTCTCCACATTTTTACTCCCCAATGTTTTGATTCATCATAAACCCATGGTTCTCCTTGAAATACAATGGTCTTTTTAGGATCATAATACTCATGAAAGTCGGGAATGTTCATTACAACGTAATAATCTGCCTCATTCTTCCAAGTTAAATCAAAATCTGGGTGTGGAAATCTATCAAACTCTTTTGCCAACTGCTCAGAAGATATACCTAAATTAGTGAATTTTACTGTTTTTTTTGATTTTACTCTTATGAATATACCGTCGTGGTCTGAAAAGTAAGGAGATGGTTTCAAATTTGAGATATCTACTTTGTTTTTAAAGAATCCTAATGTATTTACTGCTACACATTCTGGATTTGCTGCCGCAGTTTCCAATACACTTTCTAAGGTTCCTCGCATATGGGTTATATCGTCTCCATGATGATCTAATCCTCGATAAAATTCAAATTCATCTAAAGGGTCTTTAATATTTGAAATATCTAAACATTGATAACTCTTTTGGATATCTGTATCTACATTCTGATCCATCTGTTCATACCATTCGGAAAATACGATTTGAGGTCTGAGTTCCCAAAGATCTAAATTAGGACATCGTTTTCCAATTAAGTAGTCAATACCATTTTGTATTTTGTTTACTTGGATGTATTCTAAAAGTTTTTTAGCTCCTTTTTTGTTTATTGAATATGCGAATGTTCCTCCAATGTATATATTACGATCTAAAGTTGAAATTTGGATGTTATCTGTTTCTACATTATACTTTTCATGTAAAAGTTCTCTGTTTTTAGAAGTCATATGGTACCCAAGTAAAAGGTAATCAAATTTACGAAAATCCTTTTCAAGTTCTTTGAATTTTGTTTCGAAGTTGGATGCCAATGTAATATCGTCTTCAAATATAACGTAATACTCATTTTCTGTATCGGCTAATAACTTTTGCCATAAAATGTAATGTGATAATGCGCACCCTATAAACCCACATCTGTATGCGAAATCATTTCCTTCAAAGAGTTTCTTGATTTCCAATGTTGGTTTCAATTGGTATCCATCAACTCCTTCTACGAATGAATATTTACTAAAATTATGTTTCTTAAATTCTTCTTCTACTTTATTACGTCTATCTGGTCTTCGTTTTAAATTTACAACTTTGTTTGGATGTTCTTTGATAGAATTAAACTGTGTTTCATTATTCAAATCGTATGCGTTCTTTACAGTTTTAGTATCTTTATCGGAAGTCAATCTTCCAGTATGTTTACAAGTAATCATATCAAAGAAGGCAGATTTATATCCATGAGCAGTCCATCTATCTGCGTAATCCCTTTCAAAGAATTGATTTGGACTATCAAAGTTTCCTAACTCAAGAATGGTTTTCGCACATACAACACTAGGTCTGAAACTGTAATGTGGCCAGTAATGACAGTTTGGGTAAGGAAAATCACCATTCTTGTATTCATGTACAACGAATCCAGGAGATACAGGTTGTGTTCCTTTGAGTTCTAATTGTTCCATTGTTTCCGCATATGATCGGTTAAATAGTACTTGCTTGATGTTTGTTTGTGTTTTCAAGAAATTTATAGAATCTTCAACGTAAGAACGTTTTACGTAAAACAAGAAATCGTCTTCCAAATGAATCCAGTATTTGGGTTTCAGTTCTTTTAATTTATTCCAGATGATATTCATACTTTCTCGATGGCCTTTTTCTTCTGGTGTTTTCATGTAATAATGAAACCATGAATACTTGCTTTTCATAAACTTTCGATCTTCTTCACTTGAATTATCGTCAACGCAAAACCAGTAATCAACCATATCTACGTCAGTCCAGTGGTTCAAGATAGAGTTTATAGTTTCTTGAAATAGATCTAATCGTTTACAACTTGTTATAGAAAGAAACACCTCTACTTTCTTATTTTTACGAGGAATAGGAGAATATCTAGTAAGAGAAGGTTTATTGTTTTTCAACAGAATGTTCCAAATAACAACGAGTGGTTTGAAGTTTTCGTAAGTTTGTAGTAAATCTGTTAAACGATAAAAAAGAGCCAACGAATCCTTGTCTCCATTAGCTTCGTGTGGATGAGATCCTAAATTATTTATACTAGCAAATATGATTTGTGGATTCGCAATGTTGTTCAATATAATTTTCTTAAGACATTCGTAAGCTAGTTTTTTGTTTTCGCATAAATATGCGCTAATACTCGCATTGAACTCCAACATATCGTTAAACATGTCTCTAAATAAAAACAATTTATCTTGCGGGTCTTTGTTATAGTTCTTATGCTGTTCATACAATGAAACTACAAGTGGATGTAATCCTTTTTCTCTTAAGATGTCGATGGCAAATATAACACCTTCTTTTCGTTCATTATCAAATCTATCTGCCTTCAAAAAGTATTCTAAAGCTTTATCGTTATCTCCTTTTCGTCTGTATAATTGACCTGCCATTAAGCATGAATAATACTTCTCTTGCGTCCAAGAATACAACTTATCTGCGACTAATGAATACCATTCAATTGCCTTGTCTACTTGATTACAGTCCTTGTAACTTTGTGCGCAATAAAAAGCATATCTGTTTGCGAGATTTACATCTTTAGTCTTTTCTTCTTCATATGCTTGTTCTAATATTTTAGCGTCTTTCAAGTACTTATTTGCGTCACGACTGCGTGAACCCGTTTTTCCTGAATCAATAAAGTAGTTTCCTTCAATAGTCTTTGATTGTCCTGCGGGTTCTATAAAAGTAAAATATTCATGTAAAACACCTACGAAACGAGATCTCTTGCGCGCATTCATCAGTAAAGGACGCAAGTAAGTTAATCCTTCTCCGAATTTAAGCATATAAATATCTGCGTCCAAGACACTAGGAAGTTGAAAATCTCCATGAATACTGTCATCTGCGTCAAAAATAAAAAGGTAATCTGCCTTTTGGTAAGCTCCTTCTAATGCTAGAGTTCGATTATGACCAAAGTTTTTCCATTCATGTTGTAGTAATTCTCCTTCTATTCCTTTTTCTTGAAAGAACCCTTTGATGATGTCTTGTGTGCCGTCTGTAGAACCAGTATCACAAATAACCCAGTAATCAAACTTAATTTGACTACAAAGTTTTTCTAAAGTTCCACGAATGACATGTGATTCATCTTTTACGATCATATTTAGACATATCGTCTTACGCTTCATCATTTTTATTAATAAAAATTATTGTGCTTAAGCGGGAATATACGAGTTGTACATATTCACGCGGAAAGGTGTCATGATTCCATCAAGGGGTTGAGGGGGAGCCATCGTTGGTTTGAAACTGTTTGTTTCTTGACGATACGAAGAAGTGCTTGTTAATTCAGTCTTCTCGTCATTTGACTTGTCGATGAACTCTTTTGCGAATCCTTCACGCGAAGAACGAGAGACTACATACCATACAAGGGCAGCCCCTGTTAATATTGCAATGAAAGCCCAACTGCTCATTTATGATTAGGTCGTAAAAAATGGAAACCCGTTTTATCAAGAATTAAACTATAAATACAATGGACGACCGTGTTATGAAAACTTTGAAAGAAATGTTAGTTGATCGTGGTGTAAAAGGAGACACATTTGATCCTGTTTCCCCTGCTATGGACGAAACAAAAATGTTTGTATTTGGAGGTGTTCTAATTATTTACAGCACAAAGACACGTGTTCTTGCGAATGAATTTAATAACTTTCTGAAATTTGCGAACGAAAATGGTCATAATAATGGTATTATTATCATCAGTGACGCATTGACGTCGGAAAAGGTATTGAACGCGCTAATTAATCATATCGCCAATCCCGAAAATCCACTCGTCCAAATCTTCCTTTATAAGAGTCTTTACTTCAACATATCCAAACACAATTTGGTTCCAAAGCAAAGATTACTTACATCGGCAGAAAAGGCAGTCATTGCCAAACACTTTACACTTCATCAACTCCCTCATATTGGAAGCCAAGACCCAATGGCAAAATATTTGGGAGCCAGACCAGGAGATATAGTCGAAGTTACAGGAATGTGTGAGACTTCAGCGGAAAATAAACGTTGGCGAATTTGTGTAGCGGAAACAACAAATGGATAGCCAGTTCAATACTCTAGCCCAAAGTTACCACGATAATTATATTCAATATGCCGTGAACGGCGATCAAAAATACAAAACTGCTTACCAGCAAGCAGAACAAGGTTTAAAGGATATTATCCAATCCCTCGAGGATCAAGTAAAGGAAACTGACAAAAATATCCAAGATTCGTTGGGTGAAGCATCAATGGACCAATACAAGAAAAAACAAGATTTATTAAAAGATATTGGTTTCTACATCCACGAAGAACAAGATAAATTGAAAACGGCACAGATGAGAACTCCTATTCCTCCACCTGTTCCATCTTATACTTCAAAATACATAACAGTTATCGCATTATTAGGTGTCATCGTCGTCTTGCAGCTCCTTTAAACATTTTTATTGTTTGGGAGAAGAAGTCTGTAGTCCAGGCAGAACGGATAGCGAACAAGGCGATAATCAAACACAAAAACATGAGAGCAGCCAAATAAATATAAAACATTTGAGTTGCACTTGATAAATTTGCGGACAATGTGGCCTGAATAGTCTTCAATGTCTGGATCTTATCGTTAGAATCTTGTATGTCTTGGTATTGTTGTTGATATGTCGCTAAATCTGCGACCAATTGATCTAATATTTTTTTGTTTAATTGATCAGTTCCTGCGTTCATTATGGTCAGGAAGTCCTTCAAGGCATCTGACATTTTTTTATTGTCAGCTACAACTTTCAATATGAGATCTTGCTGCGTTTTAGGATCTTGCTCGTAAATAGCAGTAGTGATTGTATTATTATAATCCGCCCTAGCTTCCTTGTATTGCGTCATAAAGTCGTCTAACTTTTGTTGACGTGATTCCTGAAACGACTTGCTGTCCATTGTTTTTGTATCATAATAAATAAATGTCAACTACTAAAGTTCAATTAAACATTGGAAGTACTTCAGTACAACCAAACGCTATTTTCAAAGGGCCTGCCGCTGATGCTTCTATGTTTACCGAAATGAAGCGTCGTCGTCTCCAAGCCATTGGAACCTGGAACGGTCAAAAACAACCCGGAGATTACCGTATGCAAAGGGGATTTACAGAAGGACTTACAACTGCTCGTAACCATTTGCGAGGAGCTTTTAAGAATTATATATCAAGTTAAAGATAACATGACCGATTTTCAGTCTGCTTTTGATACATCCACAAATAGTATTAATAGCACGGTGACCACGCAATTATCATCTGTTCAAGCGTGGTCAAATGTGCCAGGTACTCTAACAAAAGTTGTTTCTTCGGCTGCCGGTTACTTATGGGGATATGACAGCACTTTTAATGTTTGGAAGTGTACTGCCCCATGTACAGGTAACTGGGTAAAAATTGACACCAAGCCCCAAACATATGGTCAAGTAAGAGATATCGCACTTGACGACAACACAGTTTACATCCTTATCTTCAACCAAACTGCGAACACTTGTAGTTTATCATTTGGTCCTGCGAACGGACAAAGCGCTTTAAGTAATATTTCAGTTCCTATTGTCGCTACCAATATCTTCTCAACACACACTTATCTTTGGTGTCAAGATAGCAAGTCAGGAACAAAATACAAACTTCCCAAGCCCGTATCTATGGCAAACTGGTTGAGTGTTAGCGACACAGAAATAATTACATCATCAAGTCCCACTGCATTATATGGAATTATGAAGGCAACGGGTCGCGCAGTAAGTACTAACGAATCATTAACATCCGATTGGTCACCAATTTCTGGATTATATGGAATTAATAATGCTAAAATAATCGGTGACAATGATCCTATGACCGAAATTTATGTAATAGATCCATTATCAAAAGTTTATAAATGTGAAGGAGGTTGTTCTTCTAAAGAACAATTACAACCTTTTGACGTGGGAAGTTATACTCCTTTGAACATTACAGGAGATCCATCAAATAGTCAAGTTTGGATGACTACTACTACAAACAGTCAACAAGGTAATATTTTCAATAAAATTGAAAAAACAGACTACTCAACTATACTGAACGTCGTAAACCCTTTAGACAAAAAACGTAACGATGTAGTTGATGACGCAACAAAGCAATACACTCAACAATCAGACATCATGGAAGCAAATAGTATGCTTACGTTATTCAAAAATTCATTAGATCAATTTCTTAAACAAATTATTCCACAAACAACAAACAAGGCTGAATACCAGGCAGAAATACAAAAATTACAAGCAGATACTCAGTATAAATCTGCGCAATTAGACCAAATGCAATTTTTATACCCAATTTTACTTAAGTTAATTCTTTCATTGATTGTGGCTATTTTAACTTACTTCATTTTCGGATTTCTTGGATCTTATGTCAACATTGTTGTAGTTGGAGTATTATGTGTGGGAATTTACCTTTCATTAAATAATGGCGTTACCCTTCCCAGCTCCTGGACCAAACTCCCCTCAAGCACAAGTTCCTGATCAAGGAGCTATATACGCTGAAAAGGAACAACAGGCTCAAAAAGATTTAGAACGAATTTTGGGTTCTTATCGTAAACAATACGATGATTTAGTTGACAAGTCACGTGTTCAAAATCAATACGCAGACTTCGCAAAAAATGTTAATTCAGACGGAGGACTTTCTTTGTTGTGGAAAGACTATGATGCTCTCAAATCAAATACGAGCGTCACAAACAGACTGAACGAAGTTACTTCAAATGTGTTCGATATACCTTCATGGTTTGGATTATTTTTGAACATTATAATTGGACTTTTAGTTATTGTAGTTATTTACATGGCTTACAGAAAGTATGCTAGTAGAACATCTTCGGAAAGTATTATTCCTTCCGTAGTTTCAGGTGGAAATCGTCTAACTACAAAGTAACAATGGAAGTAGCATATGTATTGCTTGCCGTATTACTTCTTCTCATGTACGGAGTTTCATTATGGGGGTCAACAGTAGAAGGCTTTGAAGACGGAGCCACAGAAACAAAAAACGACGCAGATATCTACGACGAAACATACGCAGATATCTATGATATGCTTTGGAATTCGAACGAAATGAAAAAATATGAACAAGTATCTATCCAAGATATCTCACTTGCCGATCGTCCTGTAAAATCTGTTAAAGTATTGGATATGTGTTGTGGAACAGCTCCACTTGCTCCTTTTTTCAAAGAACTAGGGGTAGACTATACAGGCGTTGATACATCAGAGGCAATGATCGCAAAAGCAAGACAAGGTTGTCCTCAAGCCAAATTTAATAAGGGAGATGTATCTTTACCACAATTGTATTCTCCTAAAACATTCAGTCACTGTATCTTGTTAGGTTTCTCCATCTATATGTTCCAAAACCCAAAGATTATTTCGGACAACGCATACCAATGGTTACAACCTGGAGGATACTTTATCGTCCACTTAGTTGATCCAGACAAGTATGATCCATTACACGATTTATCGTCTCCTTTCGCTGCCTTTTCATTACAGAAGTATAACTTGGAACGTCAAACAGAATCAACAGTATTCTTTGATAAGTTCAAATACAACGGAAAATTGGTTAAAAAGAACGATGAAGACGATGCTTCTTACGAAGAAACATTAACATACTACGATCCTGCTGAAAACCGAGGAATAAAGTATCGTGAAAACATCTTGAGTTTGAATATGCCTTCCAAGGAACGCATGATGGATATAATAAAAACTTCAGGATTCACTCATGTTGAAAACGTAGATTTGGTCAGATGCGGAAAAGAATATCAATATATTTGTTATTTCACGAAATAATGGATGCTATAAATGATCCAAGGACAGTCGTAGATTTCCAGAGATTTACTTTTTCCGGACATTTACGGACACATGTATACAAAGTTTTAGATGAAAATATTAAATTAGGTCATGCCGATTACGCATGTTATTGGAGCCTGGAATTATTGTGTTCGGGGCTTGTCCATTCACTCTGGCAGACCTTATTTGAATCAGCAGCTCGGCATATTAATAGGGCTGCCCCTAATGTATTTCTGTATCTCATCAATGCCTACGAAAGGTTCGCTCCCTTCGAACAGAAATACTCAATCCTCGCAATGACCGATATGCGTAATAACGGAGAAGCACGTTCAGCTGTTTGCGAAGCAGCTGCTACTGTATCATTAACTAAAAAAGGTAAATTGACAAATCTACCAACGATCAAACCTGATCACGATTATAGTCCGTTGACAATGCAAGAGAACTTGAAAGCACCTTCTTCAAATTACGCCAGACATATTTCTAAACCCGAAGATCCTCTAGATTTATATGTGGCGTTGAACGAACTAGTATATTGCCTGAGAGCGGAATCGCGGGACTTTATGAAATCGTTATACTGGATAGCATGGATACTGAAATTTGCGAGTATTTACAAGAAAACCAATAAACAGCCATTATTGTTTGCGTATCGCCCCAATAGTTTCATAGACCAGTCTTACGGAAGAGATCCTGTATGGTTAATTTGGGAAGTTGTGATTGATGCAGCAAGAACGTCTCCTCAAACCGGAGTTCTTGTTCCGTATATTGATGCCTTGTTCAAACTTCATTGTTTAAGATGGACTCCAAGTGTCTCTAAAAGCAGATTATGTTTTCTTGTTTGTGCCTGTCAGTTTATTTGCGAAAGCAATACTTTAGATGTTCATTACCCTGTTCCCCAAAACAACGGCATCGTAAAAGGAATTACGGCAAATATTCCTCAATGGATACATTCTATCATTGAAACCCAAAGGACATTTTCTACTTAAGGTATAAATGTTCAACCTCAGCAAGAAGTTACAACATTCTCTCATCATTGCCGTCGTTTTCTTCTTGGTAAGTTCTCCTCTTACTTACCGTCTCGTAGACAGAGTTGTAGGATCAATCGTTGGTTCTGTAATTCCTCATTACGCAGACTTCTTCAAGGTTGCCCAAGCAGGATGCCCTACTACTTATGGACTTTTGTTACACACAGTCGTATTCTTCTTAGTTAGTTACTTTTTAGTACACGCTTAAGAAATGGATTGATAATGTCAAAATTATTCAATAGTAAATGAAGGTTCTAGTCTTTGATACCGAAACAACAGGGTTGCCTGTAGACTCAAACACAAGCGCATATAAACTCCCCGACAACTGGCCACATATAGTGTCCATTTCTTGGGCTATACTGGATTCAAATAACGATTTTCCTATTATGAAATCCGCTTGCTACGTTATTAAACCTGATGGATGGATTGTTCCTCCTGAATCTACTAGTATTCATGGTATAACTCACGAACAAGCAGTCGAATTTGGAAAGCCTCTGAAAGACGTTATGATGGAATTCTTGAGAGAAGATTACGATATAGTTATTGCCCATAACATGTATTTTGATAAGAACGTGATAGTGAATGCTATGCTTTGGGATTTGAAGTTACCATTCAACGGATTTGAGAAGGAAGTCAAGTGTTCAATGTTGGCATCACGAACAATGTGTAATATACCTTTCGCTAACAAAAACGGCATCAAGTTTCCTAAATTAAGAGAGTTATACAATCACGTATTAGGTCATGAACCAACTGATAATTTACATACTTCATTATACGATACGTTATATTTATGCGAAGTTATCAAGAAATCTCCTGAAATACGGAATCGTTTAGGGATAACAAACCAAACTATAAACAATGAAAGTTCGACAAATAAACCAGAAGTTACAGAAACTCCCATTGCCCAAAGTTCTTGAAACAAAGGAAGTCAGCGTTCTTTGGTGTGATGATGGTTGGGCTTATATTCCCCAAAAAGGAATAAGAAGAAAGTTTTCTAAAGAAGACGATAATTCTGATCTAATGGATTATGTGGAAGAAAAATGGCCGGGTTTGGTTCCTGCTAGAATATATTACGACGAAAAAGTCATGTACACTACATTCGTAGGTAAATCAAATATGTGGATGGAAAGTACATTTGATTATAAAGAGTTGTTCGTTGTAGAGGCACCATAACAAAACAGGTGAAACAACAAATGTTGGCATTAGAAATTTTGTATGTTGCCTTCGCAACGATAGGTGTTCTAATCCTGCTTCAACTTTTTACATATATAGGAGTTCGTTTGATGTATCCTCCTGAACCAAAGATTATTTACCGCGAAGTCCCTGTTCCTTACCAACCTCCACCTGCTCCGGTTCAACAAGCACCACCTCCACCAGCAGAACCTCCACGCTTACCTCCTACGATCAAGATTTCTGAACTCTACCCTAAAAATGAACTGGCTTTAAGCCAAGACACGCAGGATATAAAATTACCAGAATATGAGCCGCGTAAACCAGCTTCAAACTCTCTACGGATGGACGCCGAACTCCCGGCAGGTCTTCAAGAGACCCGTCCCGACGGATTGTGAGATGTTTAAAGTTCCCCAAACATCCGGTCAACCAGGATGGTTAGTATTTACTTATGAAAAAGGCATTCCCGTGTGTTTATGGGTAACCACACAAGAGTGCCGAACTATTCAATGCGCAGTAGACGAACGTTTATGTGGAGACACAATTATACGAGCCGAAAAGGTAAGTTCATTTGAATTTGTTCTTGCCGATATCTTCATTTACAACTCTAATTGCCTACATGCCTGTTCTACGTTCAAACAACGCTACGATTGGCTGAAAACCTTGATGGATAAATTCATGTATAATCATACTGGTCTAGCAAAGTTCATTCATAAATCTCAATTAGATAGTTCATTTAAAATCAAGGGATACGAGGCACATCCTTACGAAATCGAATCACCAGGATACTTTATCGAAGAAGACGAGAAAGGTATTATAGAAGTAGTAAAATTATCTATCCCTGACTGCTATGAAGTTGTGTCTCCAAATACAGGATACTTAAGGGTTCCTGATATCAAAACATCATTCTATCTGCGTTCAAAGGGGGAAAGATTCAAATGCAAATGTTCCAAAAATGATGATGGTTCATGGACTGTGTTAGAAAACATTCCTCCCATAAAGTAAATGGTTCGTAAAACTAAAGTATCTAAAACCAAGAAACGTACATTACGCGGAGGATACTACGGAGCCACAGGTGCGATCGCACCAGGCGCCATGGAATGGGGTCGTGGTTCTGAAATGGGAGACTGGTCCTTAACTCAACGTGGTCAAAACGCCATCGTCGGCTCTGCTCGTCGTCGCAAACATCGTAAATCCAAGAAGACAATGCGCCGTCGCAAAATTCGTGGTGGTGGTAAATATGGAGGTGTATCTGCTCAATTTGAAGGTGATGGAGTAGCAGGAATGGCCAATTATTCTGGACGCACAACACGCGACGATGTAGGAACCGCAGCTTTAGGGGCTTTCAATAACAAGGGAGCACAACCAGGTTCTGGCTTCGGAAGTTTTGTGCGAGTATAAACAATGGACGCATTAATCGCTGGATTATTATTCATCGCCGTAGCAGTCTTTTTGTTTCAACGCAATATCCCTTACGTCGTTGTCTGGGTTATCTTAGGTTATCTCTTGGCTCACCAAGTAGGTAAATTAAGTCATACTGTATCTGTATTGGTAGGTATTGTTCTTGTATACATCATTTCAATGGTGACCAAGAAGACTTATGAAAACTTTGAAGATGGAAAAGATGAAGACGAAAAGAAAGAAGAAGCAAAAGATGAATCCAAAAATCCCGAACCTGCTCCTCCTAAAACAGGTGATCCACATGTAGATATTGGTACCACTATCCTACACGCATATCGTAATTTAACCCCAGAACAAATCGGTGGTATGCGACGTGATACTAAGGAATTGATGTCTCTTCAAAAAGAATTGATGGGTTCTTTATCTGAAATGAAACCAGCAATTGAACAAGGAGCAGAACTCTTAAAAACATTCAGTCAATTCTTTGGAAAAAATGAATAATGTATTCTTTGCATATTGTCTGCGTAGACGTAAGGTTGGTAAGTAGGGTCGTTAGTCCTTATAAAAGGTCCGCCAATGGAACGAACAATTTTGATCCATTCGCCTACCTCATATTGAAGTTGTTTATAACCAAACCAGTCTAACCAAGTGTTCAAGCAATTATAGAATGACATCACCGAAAAAATACTTGGAGGTTTTTGTTCTATGATAGCTGTGATGATGGTCACCAAAGGACCCACTATCATTTCAATCCATAACGAAATTTTCGAAATAAAACTTTCAGGATTAAACTTTGCGTGGAGCGAAATGTATTCTTCCGCCTTCTCAAAGTAGTTTCCTCCTTCTAATGCGATAAACAAAAATATATCTTTAGTTAGTCTTTTTTTCAGTTGTTGATTCGTCAACAACATGGTTAATTACAAATCCTTCAGAAGGAAAATCTTGTATTTGTAACGTTTGGTCCATGTATTGCCATTTTCCTGGAACAGAAAGGTCTACTAAATTTGTTAAAAATTCTGGAGTTACATGAATATTTGGTTCATGATTAAACTTAACTGTGTTAGTATAATCTGCTACAACATCACCTTCTTCTCCAACAAATCCAAGCCATAGCCAAGGAAGTTCACTTAAGGGAACAGAATCGTCTTCTTCATCCTTAAATAATGTTTTTTTAATTCGTCGGCAGCAATGGAAGACTTGCTCATAAACCCAGACTACAAATAACATTTTTCTTTAATAAGTTGAATCCTGTGAAAGTGGGAGAGCTCCTGCTTCGTTCTTTAATGATGTAACAACTTTGTCACGATTCTTAACATTATCGTAAGTTAATCCAGAAAATCCTTCTTTAACTAATTTGGATGCTTGACGGTCAATGCCTAATCCAAGGGAAATAGAGGTGGCTAAGGCGACCATGATGAAAGGAGTAGCGACAATGGCCCATGAGACAACGCCTAAATCAACAGAGCAAAGTGCGTCCAAAATAACGACACCGGCTAATCCCATAACAACTTTCATAACTGCAGTTGCCCACAAACCAGTGGAAAGGTCCAAACCAATATGGACGACAATGTAAAGAAGATACAAGAGGGCGGGAGGACACAACAAATCGATAAAACGCATCTTCAGAGTATTTACATTTATACAATAAAAATGAATAGGGTCATCCAAACAATTGTGGATTTAGCAGGGTGCTCCGAAGAAGATGCTCAAAGAGTTTTTGCTCAAACCAATAACGTAGATGACGCAGTGGATCTACTAATGCCTACGGCAAAGACCGTAAAAATAAAGAAGAATATTCCTCCAGTCCAAAGGACTCCTGTACAGGAAGAACTTTACAATTTACGTAAAACTATGGAAGCGTTTGATCGGGAGATTGAAAAACGTTCTACTTCGTCAAATCAACCCGATTGCGTGGAACTAGTCTCGCATTGTACCCCCCACGAAGAAAAGGTTCAACAAAATAGTTATGATCAGGAATGTCGGAAACTCTCTCTTGTATCAGAGGTTCAAATACCGGAAATTGAGTATCCGTTACAGTCTGAATGCTCTTACGATTCGCAGTTGAATGACCAAACATAACTCTGCTTTGATCATCTACATTTTCAAGACTTCCTTGACTTAAATTTGGTGTGGTAGCAAAAGGACGGGCAAAAGTTTGTTTTGGTCCCTTCATACGAGCAGTTCCTGGTGCTCCAAACAATAAATCAGATTGGGTGTCAATACCACAACCTCCTTCTGGAGAGTTACCAAAGTTTCCCATTGGAACTAAACCTGGGACGGCAGACATAACTGCCCAACTATTACCACAGCCAGATGGAGCAGCATTTTCCATGCGGTATTTACCGTCTTCGTTTTTTTGAACATCTCGTGATGCTTCACCTTGACGAGTATTGGCATACATAAATGGTAATCCAAAATTTGAGGACATTCTCTTGTTCTATAAAAACGAATATAACTTAAGGGAACAACGCTTTAGAATAATAGAATGCCAATTCTTCAACCGAATGATTGGTTGGAGACAGATATAAATTTTAAATACGTTGTAGATGTGTTTGGTAGACTTGATGACGATAGAGTCGCGAAAGTCAGGCTTACCGGATTCCAGCCATACTTTTACTTACGAGCAGAAGGAGAAACTTCTGAACAAGTGAAAACTGCAATTGAAAAAGCATCAGGAAAGAACTTGAGAGACATGAAGATTACTCAAGTATCCAAACTGGATGCCATGCGTGGATTTTCGTGCCTAGAACCTATCAAAGTATGGAAACTATCTTTCCCTGCTATTTGGCAGTTCAAAACTGCTTCTCGTGCATTGAAAAATGGTATGAAGATCGGAGAACGCAGAATAGTATTGGAAGATATTTATGAATGTGATTTACCTCCATTTATTAGATTGTTCCATGAACTAGATATATCTCCTGCTTCACCAATTGAATTTGAAGCAGACGAATGTGACGCAGAAGAAGACGAAAATGTAGATGTATCGTTCGTAGTTGAATATAAAGAAATCGTTCCAAAACCAGAAGCGAACGTTCCTTTATATGTAGCAGCTTACGATATAGAAACCTATTCTGCGTCAGGAAACTTTCCAGTATCTACAAATCCAGAAGACGAAGTCATTCAAATCGGTGTGAGTTTTCGGTATACAGATGATTTACTGAAGTCGCATTTGAGATACGTCTTTGTATCGGGAACTTGTTCCGAATCTACTGATCCGACCGTTAAATTCATAAGTTGTAAGAACGAGAAACATTTATTGGACGAGTTCCAGAAGTGTATTAAGTTTGAAAATCCTGATATTATCGCAGGATACAACACTTTCGGGTTTGACGACGGATACATAGCAGACCGAGCAGAAAGACATCATTTGAACTTTGATTTGGGAAGAGCGAATTATAGTTCTTGGAAACAAGATTACGCAAAGACCGAAAAGAAGACATTTGAATTAGCTAGTGGGAAATACGCAGTAAGATATCTGGAAGTTCCAGGTAGATTATCTATTGACTTATTGCTTTCAGTGAGACGTGAACAGAACTTGGATAGTTATAAATTAGATAATGTCGCATCAACTTTCTTGAGAGACAAGGTGACAAAAATTGAACGTATAGATGAACTGAATATCAAAGTCCATACGAAAACCACACGTGGACTTTTCGCAGGAAACTTGGTAAGATTTGATGTCGTAACAAATACTTTGAATCCTTATCGTGAAGGAGAAAAGTTCCAAGTGGTTCAAAAAGAAGCCAAGTGGTTTATCGTAAGAACAACCGAACAAATCCTGAACGATTTGAATGAAGACGAAATATCTAAACTAGAATGGTCATTTTGTAAAGACGATACTACGGCCAAAGATATGTTCGAATCACATCGAGGAACACCAGACCAAAGAGCAACAATTGCGAAATATTGTATTCAAGATTGTGATTTAGTATTAACTTTGATGGCCAAACTAGATACTTTTGTCAACGCACGCGGTATGTCTGACGTTTGTCGTGTGCCTATTCAGTATATCTTTCTGAGAGGTCAAGGAATCAAGATTTATTCTGCAGTAGTTTACTATGCTTCTAAACGTCATCAAATCATTATGACACAACATGGAACAGAAGAAGATACATCCTACGAAGGCGCTATTGTATTGCCTCCAAAGATTGGAATGTATCTAGACCAACCTATACCGGTTCTTGATTTTAACTCACTTTATCCTTCGAATATGATTGCCTTTAATTTATCTCCTGATACATTGGTGTATACTAAAAGATACAACTCAGTAGGAAAGTTGTTAGGTGAAAAGTATGATACAACACATATCACGAACAAGGGATACAAGATAGACGAAATCAGTTACGATTTATTTGATGACGAAAAGAACCCAGTAGGAAGAATGGTTTGTGGATTTGTTCAACCGAATGAAGACCCAAGAACTGTAGGAGTTCTTCCTTTGACTTTGGATTTACTGCTTAAGAAACGTAAAGAGACACGTAAGTTGATAGAAAAAACAGACGATGACGCACAGAAGTCGGTATTGAATGGTCTTCAATTGGCTTATAAAGTTGTAGCCAATTCAGTGTATGGTCAATGTGGTTCTAGAACTTCGGCCATTCGAAAACTTGAAGTGGCAGCATGTACAACTGCAGCAGGTAGACAAAGAATTCAAGATGCTAAACATGTAGTAGAAACAGAGTTCGGAGGAGAAGTAGTGTATGGAGATACAGATTCTATCTTCATCAAGTTTCAAACCAAAGATTTAGCGGAAAGTATAGAGTTGGGAAAGAAGGCAGCGGATAGAATTACTGCCTTGTGTCGCAAACCTTACAGAATAGAATATGAAAAGACCTTCTATCCGTTCATTCTGTTCTGTCGTAAACGATACGTAGGAATGATGTATGAAGACGATCCAACAAAGAAACCTAAACGCAAGACTATGGGTATCGCTCTGAAACGACGAGACAATGCCCCGATCGTAAAAGATATTTTCGGTGGAGCGCTAGATTCTCTGCTGGAAGAACGTAATATCAAAGTAGCCGAAAAGTTAGTGAAAGATATGTTGGTCAAGTTGATGAAGAACGAGTTTCCATTGGACAAGTTTGTGATTACGAAGCAGTTGAGAGACGATTACAAAAATCCAGAACAAATAGCTCATCGTGTATTAGCTGACCGAATGGAAGAACGAGACGCAGGAAACGCTCCACAAGTAGGTGATAGATTAGCATTCATTTACGTAGATAATCGTAAAGACAAAAAGAAACAAGGTGAAAAAATTGAACACATAGATTACGTCAAAGAAAAAGGTTTGAAGCCTGATGTAGAGTTTTATATCACGAACCAAGTTCAGAATCCAGTAGCACAACTGTTTGCTCTGGCCATTGAACAACTAGATGGATACAAAAAGAAAAATTACGATAGTGTTTATGAACAGTATCGCGAAGAAGGATTAGACGAAGAAGAAGCAACTTTAAAAGTATTAAAAATGAAGGAAAAAGATTTGGATTCAATCATGTTTATGGGCGCATCATATCTCACTAAACATAAGAGAGGACCAATGGACATGTTTGTTCAGCGTAAATAAAAAACGGAACTAATATTTTAAAATTTTTGACACTAACATATTGAAAAATGTCTTTATCAACTTCAAGCGACTTAATAGCTGCAAGACGCGATTATGTTTTACAATCTTATAATTCTGCAAAGTCAGAAAATCACTTTCATTTCTTAGAAGGAGACGATAAGGCTACTGCTGAATATATTTATCCTAATCAAATAGAAGATGCAATAAATATTGTAAATGAATTTTATAAAAATAACAGAAGAGTTGTTAGTATTCAAAAGAAAACAAAAGTTGGAGCAGATGGTCTTATGATTGAAATTGCAAAATTAATGACAACTCATATTGATGATAAATTTGTTGTCAATCCAGAAAATGTAAGAATTATTACAGGTATGAGCAATGCTGGATGGGAGAGAGATATGATTGATAAAGCGCCTAGTTGCTTTAAAGACAAAATCTTTCATCATGGAAAATTATCTAAATCAAAACTTAAAAATATTAACAACAGTCTTATTATTATTGATGAGATTGACACCGGCGATAAGGAAGACCAAAAACTTCATAAAATATTAAGAAGTGCAGAAGTGTTAGATGTTAAACATATGGAAGAACATAATAACAGATTCGTGTTTATTAGCGCTACCATGATTAAAGAACTATATGATCTTTATAGATGGGGTAAATTACATGAAGTTTATAAAATGACTATTCCGAATTCTTATATTGGCCATAACGATTTTCTAAAAAAAGAAATAGTTCAAGAATTCTATTCTTTAGAAAATAAGGATGAAGCTGAAAGATGGGTAAAAGAAGACATAATTAATAATTATGGAAACGATTACAGGATACATATTGTAAGAGTAAATACAGTTACTTTAGAAAATATAAAAGAAGAATGTAGACTTTATGGTGTCGAATTTAAAAATCATACTTCAGCTGATAGACTTTCAAAAGAAGAACAAAATGAATTCTTTAAAGAACCATTGACCAAACATATAGTTCTTGGGGTAAAGGGGTTCTTTCGCAGAGCAAATCTTATTCCAAATCGTTGGAAACTCCGAATCGGAGCCACACATGAACTATACACAAAACTTGTAGATAACAATGTACAAATTCAAGGTTTGACTGGACGAATGACTGGATATTGGCGCGATGATATTGAAAATGGACATAAAACAGGTCCACATAGAACTTCAATAAAAGCAATTGAACAATATGAAACAACTTACAATAATCCATTTGGTATTAATTCATATCACACTTCAGGATTTAGTAAAAAAGATGGTAAAATAACATCATCAGATCCGACATTACTTTCAACAAAAAATATTAAAAACTTGGAGGCAATAGTTTTGCCAGTAGTAGATGAACACATAGAATATGATATTACAGACTTATTTGATGATCCAGATGAATTAAATAAACATCTTAAAACTATAATAAGAATTGGTAAAATTACTAAATATACAATTGACAATTCAAATATTCATTACAGAGGTAATATAATTCCTATATATACTTATGAAAATAAAGAAAGTTTCAAGAATAAAGATATATATTCAGCAATAAATAAAAAACAATCTGATAATGAAGAAGAAAACAATAAACGAATTGTTTGCCGTATGATGCCTGTTATTTCAGAAGGTTCTATAAAGTGGATTGGTATATATCTTAAATCATCAACGTAAATAAAACGGATTTAATTTAGTTAAAACTGTGTATCTCATAGAACAATAAACAATATAACAAAATGTGCGAACAAGAAAAAATTAATATGTTTGATATAGGTGTTTGGGAAATAGTAGCAGCATGGACAACAATGATAAAAGGCGATCTCGTAGAGAAATGTATATATCGTTGTACAACATGCGGTGAAGAATACATTCCAGAACACAATTAAAAAAATGGCCAATGGGCTCATTTTTTACTTTTAAACGGAAGACGTATACCAATGGTAATGGATCGTGAAGTGATCAGATTTTTAACTGTAATTGCCGAAGCAAGAGCGGAATTTTTATCAGATGATAGTATTCGATTAATTGATTATACGGCAAGAGGAAGTCTTATTAGCAGATACTTGACTAATGAGACTTATCTTATTGAATTATGTAATCGTATAGTGACTTCCAATTTTTACAATAATTTGGCTAATACGTTATTAACTGTAACTATTCCTACAGACGCATCATTTTCCGAACCTGTAGTTGTAGCCCCTACAGCGCAACAAGTGAATGCAGCAATTGAACCTATTTCTTCTGCCTCTTCTCCTTGTGCGATTTGTCAGGAACCTGTTTTTTCTGGGGGGATAAGATTGCGTTCTTGTCGCCACGAGTACCACCGTTCTTGTATCCGCCAATGGTTTTCGATGAGTGTGCGATGTCCAGTCTGTCGACACGATATTCGTGAAACGGGTCCCCAAGAGCAAACATCGCCTGCCTCAACACAAACATCTGTTCAACCGGAAGCCCTGTCGCAGGAGCCACATACTTCGGAATAATATATGATTCACCATACTGCATTCTATGTAACATTCTTCGGACATCGTGGTTGGATTCACGCATAAGAGTTTGGACATCTTCTTTTGGAAAGAATTTTTGTAGATCAGAAGCACGAGGTGGAAAACATCTTATGATATCTATATTATCCACATTTCGTTTGAAGATGGTGGGTAACTCGTTTCCAGTACACAGAATAGGCACTTTACGATGAGGATCTTTAATCCATTCCACAATCTTGTTTTGAGCATGAGGGTCTGACCCGTCTACTTCATCTAGGATGACACACGTTTTTCTAGATGTTTCTCCTCTTATGAAAGAATGAATATTCACCGCAGATCTACATGCGTCTTTGATTTTTTCAACGTCTTCAAATGATCGAATAGATCTTGAGGCATTTATTTCTAATGGATCAAACCCAAACGTTCTGGCAGCCGCTAATGCTAATGTTGTTTTTCCTATTCCAGGTGGTCCTGCTAGCATAATACATTTACGGAAATTCCCCGACTGGAGGTATTTCCGTAATGCTTCTTTTTCTTCATGGTATCCTATTACGTCATCAATTGTTGTTGGTCTAAAAACTTCTGAATACATTGTATTGTTAAAATAGTTGGTTTTAAACGTTTATGCACAAGCGCCTAACCATGAAGTTCCGCAAGTGTTTGCTAAATTACACTTTGCCTCTGCTGTTTGTAAAGTAATTGCAGTTGGATCAAATGGTCGACATTGAGTTGGATAGTTGGGTTCGCATTCATTTGTAGAACCATTGAATGTCCATCTGTCAGGACATTGTGTGCTACTAACGTGTTTTGCTAATGTTTGGGGGTTGAACGCATACTTGTATATCACAAGTATTACAGCCGTGAATATAGCAGTAAGAGACACGAGTGTAAGTATGTCGTATGAGTTCATTCTTGTTTTTCTGTTGAGAAAGTAATGGAAGTCGCAAGGCACGTCATAGATACTTTTTTTAATGATGTCCCAAATCCTTTAGTAAGACACCACTTAGATTCATTCGCGGACTTGATCAATACGAAGATTCCAACGTATATCAAGGAAAAGAACCCTCTAACACGTATTTTGAAAGACGGTCGTGAAATCCGAGTTTTTATTGGAGGACACGATGGTAACAAACTGACTTACCATCCTCCAGTAGACGAATCAGGTGCTGCTATCTTGCCTCATATGTGCCGATTAGATAACAAGACTTATGCTTTTGAAATCAGAGGAACTGTAGATATTGATTATGTGTACAGCGAAACTAACAAAGAAACTAAAACGTTTGAAGATGTTTTATTGGCTAAACTTCCTTTGATGTTAAAGAGTTCTCTTTGTTACCTTTCACCCATGACTTCTTCACAACTTTACGAATGTGGAGAATGTAAGTTTGAATTAGGAGGATACTTTGTGATTACTGGGTCCGAAAAGTGTTTGTTATCGCAAGAACGATTAGGAGATAATATGTTCTATGCCTCCAAGCGTCCTCCCACAACAGACTCAAGAATTGTGCCAGTAGGACAAGTTGAAAAAGAAGATGCTGAATCAAAAATTGAAGGATCCACAAAAGGAGAAAAGTATGAATACATCGCAGGAATCCGAACTATCAACGAAAGTGGAACTCGTGGTCCATATTTCCATTTCATGGTTATTCCTCCAAAAAACTTGAAACCTGATGATCCAAAGAAAATCAGAAACGCTGAAGATTTAGCAGACTTTTCCAAGAAACGATTATCTACTATTCAATTACCTGGATTCGCAGAACATGTTCCTTTGATGAGCGTATTCTATGCTTTGGGAGTCACTAGCGATAAAGATATTTACGATACTATTTTATGCGGAGTTCCTGAAGCAGAACGAACAATTTACGATGAATTATTCACTGAACTTACATTGAGTCACAAAACGTTCTTAAAGCAAGTGATGGAAAAAGAAGAAGACAAGAACCAAGACCCAGATTTATTAGTTTTAAAACGTCAATGCCGAACACCTACCCAAGCAGCCGTATATATTAACTTATATAATGATTTGTTCTCTCATTGTGAATTACGACCTGATGAAAGCGCTGCTTCTCTGTATCGTCGTAAAGCGTATATGTTGGGCCACATGACAAAGTTGTGTATGGACGTTGCGCTTGGTGTGACACCTAAGAGCGACAGAGATCACTACAGATACAAACGTATCGATTCTTCAGGGGATTTATGTTTCACCGAGTTCCGCAGGATATACAAGGACGTATCAAATGATATGTTACTTCGTATGGATCAACGTGTAACTTACGAAAAGGGAACTTACGCAGGAACTAAATTGAACAAGTTGGTAGAAGATGTGGCCACATTGAGCAAATACTACTGGAAACAATACACTTTCTTAAGTGAATTTGAAAAATCGTTCAAAGGACGTTGGGGATCAAAGGACGGAATATCGCAAGAATTAACACGTTTCTCATATTTGGGAACTATTGCCATGCTTCGTCGTGTAACTTTACAGATGGATCCATCTACGAAATCAGTAGAAGCACGTCGTATTCACGGAAGTTCTTGGGGGTATATGTGTCCAACCGATAACCCAGATGGTCGTAACGTAGGTATGATCAAATCCTTGACTTTGTTTTGCAACTTAACAACAGCTACTCCTTCCGCAGAAATATTGCCATTTATCACTGCTTACAAAACCTTCAAACCAATTACTTTAATTCATCCATCCAAATGGAGTCCTGTTTGGACAAAAGTGTTTGTCAATTTTGATTTAGTAGGTGTATTCACAGGTGAAGTTGAAGATTTTCATTACAATATGGTCCAAAAACGCAGAGAAGGTGAAATAAGTAAGTTCGTATCTCTTTGCTGGAACCGAATTGAAAATCAGTACATTATTTCTACAGACGCAGGACGAGTATCCCGTCCATTGTATCGCGAAGGTGTCAAACCTGAACAAGTCAAGCGCACTACCAAATGGGAATCTATACGCGACAAGTTTATGGACTATGTGGACTCACAAGAAACTGAATCGTTGAGAGTCAGCATGACACCTTTTTCGGACACACAATTATCAGAAATCCACGGAACAACTATCTTCTCTGCTTCAGCAAGCGTCATTCCAAACTCCGATTACAATCAGGCACCACGAAACATGTTCAGTTGTCAACAAGTCAAACAAGCCTGTTCTTGGTTCAATACAGCTTTCAATAAACGATTTGATACTATTTCTACTTGGTTAAATCACGGACAACAACCTTTATCTCAAACTTGGACGATGAGACATATTATGGGTAAAGATGCATGTTTAGGGTACGGAGAAAACAGTATGGTCGCCTTGGCAATTTACTCAGGATACAATCAGGAAGATTCTATTATATTCAACGGTTCTGCCTTGAAACGAGGTATGTTCCACACGACATACTACCATTCTTACGATATTCAAGAAGAGGCACTGGAAAAAGGGTTCGGTCAAACCTCGGTCACGGTTATGAAGGCAACAGAAATAGCATCGGTCGCAACAGATCCAAGATTTAGAGAAACAGTTGTTCGTCAAGAAGGAATGGATTACACTAAATTGGACGGAGACGGAATTGTAATTCAAGGAAGTGAAATTGACGAACACACAATTTTGATTGGTATGGTAACTCCTATTTCTGGAGAAGGAGGACAAATTATAGGATTTCGTGATAAATCCGTGAAACCCAAGCGAGGACAAACAGGTATCATAGACGCAGTATACAGATACGTTACGGCCGACGGATTACGAGGTGTAAAATTAAGAATTGCCGAGAAGAGAGTAGTTACAGTGGGAGACAAGTTCGCATCACGTCACGGACAAAAAGGAACTTGTGGTTTCATCATTGACGAAGAAGATATGCCTTATACCCAATCAGGATTAAGACCAGATATGATTGTAAATCCCCACGCCTTTCCTTCACGTATGACTATTGGTCAATTCATTGAATCTATTTCCACGAGAGCAGGAGTTCATTTAGGAACATTAGTGGATTCTACTGCTTTTGCTACTTACGATCGTTTAGCAGAAATGAGAGAGTTGATGCCTAAATTAGGATATCATCCTTACGGTCATGAAGTAATGTATAATGGTCAAACTGGAGAAATGATGGAAGCAGAAATATTTATGGGTCCAACATACTACATTCGTTCCAAGTTGATGGTGGAAGACAAAATCAACTACCGAACTACAGGACCAAGAAAACTTTTAACACACCAACCAGTTGAAGGACGTTCAAATGAAGGTGGATTGAGAATAGGTGAAATGGAACGTGATTGTCTCATCTCTCACGGCACATCTAAATTTTTGAACGAAAGTTTGATGGAACGCTCAGACAAGAGCGAAATTTTGTTCCAACCTGAAACTGGTTACTTGGATTCTTCCGAAGATTTACAAGGTAAAGAAATATCTGCTCCTTATACACTTGGGTTACTTATTCGTGAGCTAGAATCAATGCATGTATCTGTAAAGTTGGCGTCCCCTTAACCCCGAAAATGAATTTTAGTATAATAAGAGTATTACCATGTATAGTATCAGTATGGACCATTTATACGTAACCAAACGCAACGGAGACCGAGTTCCTGTATCATTTGACGAAATACTCCAACGCATCCGAAAAATGTCAGATGGGTTGGATCATTTAAATCCAGATTTAGTCGCACAAAAGGTTTGTAACCAATTAGTTGACGGAATGTTGACTTCTAAATTAGACGAATTTGCTGCGGAAACGTGTGCAATGATGCAATCTAGATATCATCCAAATTATGGTAAATTGGCTGCTCGTATTCTTATTGACAATCACCAAAAAATAAGTCCTCAAACACTTGCTGATTCAGCAAAAGTGCTTTATGATGATGGAATTGTAAATGAAGAATACTATAAAAATGCAATTAACAAAAAATTTGAAGAAATGATAGATTATTCACGTGATTTCAACTTTGATTACTTTGGATTTAAAACATTAGAAAAAGGCTATTTATTACGTAGAAAAGATGGTCGTATCTGGGAACGACCACAACATATGTGGATGCGTGTAGCAATTTGCTTACATGGCGATAACTGCGAAAAAGTAAAAGAATCTTATGACGCTCTTTCTTTAGGATACTTTATTCATGCAACTCCTACTTTGTATAACGCAGGAACTAGAACCCAACAATTAAGTAGTTGTTTCCTCATTCAAATGAGCGAAGATTCAATTAAAGGAATTTATAAGACTCTTGGCGACTGTGCACAAATCTCAAAATGGGCAGGAGGCATTGGTCTTTCTATACATAACATTCGTGCTCGTGGATCTCGAATTGACGGAACAAACGGCGAATCTACTGGTATAGTTCCCATGCTTAAAGTGTTCAACGACACGGCAAAGTATGTCAATCAAGGCGGTAGACGTAACGGTTCATTCGCAATTTACTTGGAACCCTGGCACGCAGACATTGAAGACTTTCTTCGTTTGAAATTGAATCAAGGAGCAGAAGAAGATCGCGCGCGTGACTTGTTCTATGGACTTTGGATTCCTGATCTCTTCATGAAACGAGTTGAACTCAACATGCACTGGACGCTGATGTGTCCTAACGAATGTCCTGGATTAGACGAACTTTGGGGACCTGCTTTCGAAGATCTTTATGCTTACTATGAACGTCGTGATCGTGGTCGCAAAACAATTCCAGCACAAAAGCTCTGGCAAATGATCTTGGATGCTCAAATTCAGACAGGAACGCCTTACCTCTGCTACAAGGACGCGGCAAACTCTAAATCCAACCAACAAAATTTAGGAACAATCAAGAGTTCTAATTTATGTACGGAAATCATGGAGTATTCATCTCCAGACGAAACAGCAGTATGTAACTTAGGATCTCTTGCCTTGCCTAAATTTATTGAAGACGGAAAATTCAAGTTTGATAAGTTGGTGGAGTATACGCAAATCTTAGCCAATAACTTGGATATCGTTATCGACAAGAACTTCTATCCTACACAGGAAACACGTAATTCTAACTTACGTCATCGTCCAATCGGAATTGGAGTTCAAGGACTAGCAGATGTGTTTGCGATACTGAGATTACCTTGGACTTCCGAAGAAGCACAAAAATTGAATCGGGATATCTTCGAACATATTTATTACGGTGCCTGTAAGGCCAGTGTTAGACGTGCTTACTTGAAAGGAGACGCTTGGCGAAACATTGATGTTGAACCTGGTTATTACTCTTCGTTTCCAGGTTCTCCTATGTCTGAAGGTAAATTTCAATTTGATTTATGGAATGTGAAACCTTCGGAAGAACTAGGTCTAGTCTGGGAAAATTTAAGAGCAGATGTTTTGAAATACGGTATTCGTAACTCGCTGTTAGTAGCTCCTATGCCTACCGCTTCTACTTCTCAAATTCTTGGAAACAACGAATGTTTCGAACCATTCACTTCTAACTTATACACTCGACGAGTATTGGCTGGAGACTTTATGGTTGTAAACAAGTATTTAGTAGAAGATTTAGTTAAATTGGGACTTTGGACATCTGACATTCGCGTTCAAATTATTGCGAATAATGGAAGTATTCAAGGGATTGACGGAATACCTAAAGATCTACAAGACCTTTACAAAACCGCATGGGAAATACCTCAAAAGACTCTCATTAATATGGCACGCGATCGCGCTCCGTTCATTTGTCAATCTCAATCACTCAACCTATTCCTTGCCGAACCCACGTATGCTAAGATAACGTCTATGCATATGTATGCTTGGAAACAAGGATTGAAAACTGGATGTTATTATTTACGAACAAAAGGCGCGTCGTCGGCTCAAAAATTCACTGTTGAACCCTGTCTTTCCTGCTCGGCATAAAGAATTTCTCCTAGAAAGAGTATAAAACAAAATGGAAGGATATGCCAACGCCGGACCCTTAAACGGAACTGCTGCTAATGCCGCCCCAGTAACTGGTGGTCGTCGTCATCGCAAGTTACGTAAAGTTTCAGCAAAAACCATTAAACGTACACTCAAACATCTCGGATTAAAGGCCAAAGGTCGCGTTGTCCTCAAGGGAGGTGATGCCGATATCGCCCCAGAAGCCACCGGTGAAGCCGCCCCAACTGCCGGTCGTCGTCGTGGTCGCAAGACTGCTCGCAAGAGCCGCCGTCATTCCCGTAAATTCCTCGGTATGTTCTAAGAACTACCTCTGGAATTTTTTAAGTCTTCTCCGATTTGCGAAACCAGAGCGAACAACTCTTCGTTAAACCCATAATGGCAGCCGTTCGATTCCATTTGCGGTGCCTTTCTAGAGCTAGTATTTAGCGGATGAACTAAACTAACTATAACTTCCTGAGGGGAAATCTCCCTACACATTTTTTCACGACCGTGGATGAATGTGTCCGCCTCGCCAATTTGAACGTTATCTTCAAACTTCTTTTCTTCCCAGAACTTCTTTGTGAATATCAGTGTTGCTTCTGATACTCTCTTGGATTGTGGTAAATCTTGAGGTGGGACATTCATAAATGATGAATATTTCGTGATATCATAGCACGGAATTGTAGTACAAAAGGCACATTCTTTGCTTGGTTGTTTCAACATCATTGCAGTTCTCTGTAATACTGAGTTGTTAGGGTAAACATCGTCATCGTCCATCATGGCAATAATATCGTACATCGCATTTTCAACTCCTAAGTTACGCTTTTCCGATATGGTCATTTTTTTGTCACATTTTACGTATTTCACATTAGGAACTCCAATTAATGTATCTTCAATTGGATCATCTCCATCATCAACGATAACCCATTCTAATTTATCTTCAGGATACGATTGAATCATATAGGAGTATTTAGCTAAAGGCATGAACTTGCGTCTGTCTTTCGTAATAGTTATAATAGAAACATCTGGCAATGTATCTTCTTGAGGCATAGTATCTTTCAAGCAATAAGGAGGAATTACAACATCTTTGAGCATTTCTTTCATTCCATTTATCCAGTTCTTATGATGTTTTTCGTATAATTCACGCATATTAATAGATCCGTAACGTTTTGCTTTGTATTCAACTACTGCGTAAGTTTCCAACGCGTCTACGACGGATTGAACGTCTACATCTACAATTTTACCTAAACAGTTAGGGTGATCAACTGATTTCATTTCAGTAGCATACAAGACTCCAACTTTATTTTGTCCAACAACATCTTCTAAAAAGGGTCTTATAGGAGAAAGAATTAAGTTACATCCTGCAGACATACATTCATTCACTGCGTGACAGAACCCTTCGGAGGCAGATAAACAAATACATAATCCACAATCTTTAATAAGTTCGTCATATTCATCATCTTTCAATGGTTTAGGATGTAAAACGACTTTTGATTTAATATCTTCTGGAACAAAAACTTCAATTCGGTCATCTGAAAAAACGATATGTAAAACTGGTAATTTACGATACATTTCAGGATCAGATTTTAGGATTCTTTGGTATGCTTGTAAAACAGGTTTTGGATGACGAAATATATTTTTACCTACAGGAACAATTGCCTTGTAATAGTTCTTCTTGTCTGTATTTGGATTCCAAACTTTATCTATAGACGTCCATCCAACATGTTTCACTTTTTGCGTGTATTTTGAAAAGATATCATAACACTCCTTTGTTTTTGCCCATATTTCGTCCATTTGGTCAATGTAAGGTATCCATGATTGGTAAGTCCATTCTGGGTTAGGAACCCAAATATTCACGCCTGCGTAAGAGAAAAGTGATGGATTAATTATTTCCATAAAGATATTCACGTCTGCCTCGGCACATTCAGGCTGAACGTAATGTACACGAAAAATTTGAACGTTTTCGCCATACGCTGCCGTCAAAATACCACGTAAAATACCTGTATCTTGCATTAATCCCGTCTTGGGCTTGTAATTTGAAATGATGTTGACTTTCATTTTATACATTAACTCACTTAGTCACTAAACGCCTTGTAACGCGAGACCCACGAGGTATCCTTCGCATGGTTTTCGGACGTTTGCCTAAATAAGCTAAATACTCTCTCCAGTTTCTTGGAACACAAGGATTTAAAAACACACAAGGTCTATCCCGAAACCACTCGGTATTTGTTATTCCTGCCCATTTCCAAAACTCTACTGGGTCCTTGATTTCAAGAGCACTACCTAATTCAGTCACTTCAGTTAACGTTTCGCACAAAGACTTCTGTTCAGGACTTAAGTATCCGTAATGCGGACTAAATATATTCTGTTTGAAATCTCTGTCGTCTACATTGAACTTTTTTCCGTCCCAACCAACAGACTTAATTGGACGAAATAGATCCCATGTAGGTTCAAAGATATAAAGTTTGTTCTCGTGTTTACCATACACTCGACCATGAAACGAACGAGTTTCCATTGACATTAAGATCAAAAAAGAGTTTAAATCTTTCACCGCAAAGTAATTTAATGCCTGTAGTAGTGTCTGCCTATTACAAAATCCCTAGCAAGTCAACTCATGAAAAGTATATGGAGTATATGAAATTGTTCTTTCAATTTTTCAAAGGTAAAAAGGTTATGTTTTTTACTGAACAATCTGTATTAGATGAACTTCACGATAAAAATATAGATACACAAGGAATCGAATTTATTTTGAAAAAGTTTAATGATTTACCTATTTTAAATAAATTTCCTTATTCTTTTTGGTTACGTCAAAAAGAACGAGATATTGAAACGTATCATACTCCAGAACTAGGGATCATATGGTCAAGTAAAAAAGAGTTTGTAAGAGAAGCATCTGAATTATTACCTGAAGAACAATGGTTTATATGGGTTGACGCAGGTTGTGTTAGAAAAGAAGAATGGTTAAAATTCTCAAACGATTTTGGAACAAGAAATATTCCACAAAATCCTGGAGTGTATGTAGGTCAACTTATTCCAGTTCCTTCTAAAAATTTTTTCATGTATCCTGACACATGTTTATCTGGAACTATATCTGCCTTCCACAAAGATTATATCAAATTATTTTGTGAAAAATATGATGATATGCTCCAAACATACGATAACGCAAAGGTGTCTGCTACGAGCGATCAATATATAGTAAGGTCAATGATGAATAAAGATGATTGGATTGTTCCTATCACCTTATTAAGAAACACTTTACAAGTTCCGGATGTATGGTTCTTTCTTTTAGCATACTTTTAGAAGAACGATTTGAGTTCTCCTGTGCGTGTTCCGTAAACATGAGGATTCATTGGGTTGGCAATAGCAGGAGCGAAATCTTCTAAATCTTTTCGGTAGAACATATGGAAATCAACTTCAGAGTAAATACGAGCTGAGGCATAACCTACAACACGACTATTTAAATCCGCTAATTCATTTGCTACATCGGCCGGGTTGTTCTTGGCGTAAATGAGATAGTAACTTCGCATAATGATTTTTAAATCATCATCGTTTTGTCGGTCAATGTTGTATTTACCTCCACTCATTGCCAACACTTGATCGTGAATATCTTTTTGTAACTTTTCTAAGTTATCGGGAGAGAAGAAAACAGTGTTCAAAGGAGTTTCTTGGTGTATATGGCCAATGGCATCAAAACGGTCGGTTTGACCAAACAATGTTGGTCCTTCCTTGTATAATTTGTAAGGACGGGCTGCGAAGTCCTGAAACTTAGGATCGTTAATATTTGGAACATGACCTCCGTGTTTTGGAGCAGGATACTGCTTGGAAGTAGATGTCATGTTGTATCGGTTTTCGACGATAGGATCCTCGATAAGTTCTAGAATTGATTTCTCCATATTACAATTACACTTGTAATAAATTTTCGTAAACTCCCGACTGTAAAACTTCTCTTATTTCCAGCGTCATAGAAATGTTCGCACCTTGCATATTTAATACAAGTCCATTTGCGTCCAAAATACTTACTTGAATAAGCTGAAGATTTGAAGGTTGAGGGAATACATACTCTTTGGCAGTTGTGTTCAACGAGTTATTATCAAACTGAATCGCCTCTTTTGAAACTGTGAGTGGGATTTTCATAAATGCCGTGAATTCACTTCCGTCTGCGTTTTGGTGTTTAATCAAGTCCCAGTCGTTCAATCTTAAATACACATAAGTATCTTGAATAACATCAGGAAAACCGTCAGCTATAACAGAGTTTGTATATGTATTACTTGATTTAGTTGCAGTGTTAGTAGATGTCACCGTTATAACGGTAGATGTAGTAGTTACACCATTGGTAGTGGTTGTTATATTTTGAGTAGTTGTAATTGTGTTTGGGTCATCATATGAAGTTACAGTTGGTGGAACTAGAGCTCCTATATCGGCCGCTACTTGTTTTCCCAAGTATCCTAAGTTGTATCCTATACCATTTCCAAAAGGACTGTCTGTTGTAGTTGGAAATGTAATTACGAAACCACTTGATATACATGCGAACGCAACTTTTCCTGTTGTAGGGTTTCTATATGCATTGAACCCGTTCATAGCAGGAAGAAGTGGAGGACCACCATTACGTGATCCAGTTACGGGGTCTGAAATGTATCCAGAAACTGCGCTTTGGATCGCAACCAATAATTGATCAATTGTATAATTTCCGTCTGCGATGTATGCCGTAGCAGTTTGTTGATCCAATAATGATGTCACATTAAAATATGTATTTCCTCGATCATAAGAAAAAGTGTAAAAAACATTTGGAAATTCAAAGGAGGTAACCTTTACCGAGTATACATTTTTATATTGTCTAGACAGTCTAAAGTAAAAGTTACTTGCATCACTCGCAGGTGCGATAGATACCGCAGAATTTGAAGTACATAAAGTACCTCCAGTAACAGACGAAACTATATTGGAACGAAATCTGCCGTCAATATTTAGAGCAAATACACGTATATGTTTATCGTAACTGTAGGTCGCTTTACCTGCTTGAGTATCATTTGTGGCAGAGGCAACAACAACTTGGTCAGGTTTATTACGATCACCCAAAAAACGATTGAATGCGTCTGGGTCATCAATTTGGTTTTCTTCGTAATCATCGCCATCAAATGGTTCTAATTCTCTGTCTGCATAGTCGGAATCAATGACAAGTTTAGCAAGTGCGTTATTTTCGTATGCCTCCGACAATAGTTCTTGATACGTAGGGGGCTGTGTAGATGACCCACTCATTTGTGGTATGTTAGTAAAAACATATGAAAATCTGTATATTACACAAATATGTCAATTAGTGTGAGTCAGTATTTGGCAAAATTGGCAAACAAAAATTGTACCAACGTTGGACCAGTTGGTCCGACCGGAACATCGTTTGGTGGAATTACGTATTATTTACACAATTTCATTGGGTTAACAGGCCAAACTGGCGCACCTGGTGTTACAGGACCTTTTATATTGGATACAACACTTAACGGAGGAACAGGTCCAGGTAATAATTCAGGACATACAGGAATAACACCAGGAACTAATTTGTATGGATACTGGGCAACAGCTAACTTACCTTCATATGATAATTCGAATCCAAATAATGGGTATAATTCTGATTTGTTAATTGGAAGATATAACACAGGAGCTGGAGCTGTAGGACAACAGGCTATTCCAGCTGGACCTTTTAATTTGTATTTAACTGCTTACTGTTATGACAAAAATACATACACTGCGTCTCAAAATAATGTTTATTTATACGGAAAATTGGGTATAAATACAAGTTTTGGAGATACTGGCGTTTATGTATCAAATAAAGTTCGTATTGATGGTGGTAGCACTTTATCAAATGATCCATCAAATGTATACTCACCTGTAATTAACGTCAATAGTCCTATCATATTTAGAAACACTCAAACCGATTATATGTTTGTAGAAGTTTGGGTTAGTCCCTTGAATCCAGTAAACGGTTATGTTGCGAAAACTGCAGTGGATGTATGGACAGACAAAACATCTGTCGCATATATGGTTACAACTTTACCTGCTCGTAACGGGGCACAAGGACCACAAGGAATACAAGGGGTTACAGGGGTTACAGGTTTTACGGGCTATACCGGATACACAGGTTACACAGGAGCTACAGGTCCAATTGGACCTACAGGACTTTCAGGACCAAAAGGAGATCAAGGAATACAAGGACCACAAGGAGCACAAGGACCAAAAGGAGATGTTGGGCCAGTTGGACCACAAGGACAAGCTGGAGATTCTGCTATTCCTAAAAATCTTACTTACTACGGAAGTTATGTAGTATACACTCCTTACATTCAAGGTGGGGTTGGTGGTTGGACTGGTGTTTATAATAACATTGTTTTAGGCCAAGGAGCGGCAAACAATAGTCAATTATACGGTTCAAGTAATTTTGTAGCAATTGGAAACCAGGCAGGATACACAGGATCTGCTTTAGATCTAGGTTCAATTGCGATTGGAAATCAGGCGGCATATAACGGAGGAGCTCAAGGTTTCGTCGCAATAGGAAACCAAGCAGGATACACAGGACCAACATTAGGACAAGGATCAGTCGCTATAGGAAACCAAGCGGTATACAATGGAGGAAAACAGGGAGTTGTAGCTATAGGAAACCAAGCGGCATACTACGGTGGAGGAACAGGGTTTGTAGCTATAGGAAACCAAGCGTCATACAGTGGAGGTCAATTAGGATCTGTAGCCATTGGAAACCAAGTGGCATACAACGGAGGAGGAACAGGGTATGTAGCTATAGGAAGCAAAATAGCCAATAATACTTTTACAGCAGCTCAATTAGGTAATGGTTCTATCACCATAGGAGATCAGGCATGTAGTAGCGGTGGTTCATCTAATTATTCAATCGCAATGGGTTACAGAGCAAGTTATAATTACGCCTCAGGTATTAATTCAGTAAGTATAGGAAACCAGGCATCAAGTAATGTAGGTATATCTGGATACGCCATCGCAATCGGAAACCAAACGGCATACAATGGAGCAGGTGTTAGTTCAGTTTCAATTGGAGACAGTGTAGGTTATAATTCTAAATTAGGTTCAAGATCAATAAATATCGGATATCAAGCAGGTTATAACGGATCGGGAAATGAATCTGTCGTTATTGGTTCTTCTGCGGCATATGTAAACCCTTCAGGAGCAAGTTCGGTTGTTATAGGTTCTAACGCAGGTTATACTGGTTCAGGAGCAAACACAGTTATTATTGGATCTTCCGCAGCCTCATCTAGTATTCCAGGAAGTAATTCGGTTATCATTGGAAACCAAGCAGCAGGAAGTTCCCCTTCTATTGGAACCCAAAATGTGGTAATTGGATATCAGGCAGGAAATACTGGAAGTTTAGGAAACAGTTCAGTAGTAATAGGAGATAACGCTGCGGCAAACCTAATATCTGCCGGAGATAAAAATGTTTTTGTAGGTTATCAATCAACCAATAAAGGAGGAACAATAGGAAGTAGTAACGTAACAATAGGTGATCGTTCAGCAGGAAGATTAGTTAGTCTTGGAAACCAAAATGTAGTTGTTGGTTATCAGGCAGGATATGCCACGAATGGAACTATAGGAGCCAGTAATGTAGTTATAGGTGATAACGTAATAGGATCGGCAACTCCTGTTGGAAAACAAAATGTAGTCATTGGCTATCAGGCGGTTAGTAATGGATCTTTGGGGGATAGTACAGTTGCGATAGGTGATAACGCAGGTTCAGCTGGATTAAGCAATTATAATGTTGCGATTGGCGCAAACGCAAATTCTGGTCTTGGTTCAGGTGGTACATCATCAGTGGCAATAGGTAATAACACTGCGGGAACATTACCTTTAGGACAAAACGCAGTATCTATTGGTTATAAATCTTCTTATTATGGTTCATCAAGCAGCACAGTTGCGATAGGAGATAACGCAGGGTTTACTGGACTAAACATAAACTCTATTGCCATTGGTACTTACGCAAGTTCAGGAGTAGTAGGAGGAACTGGTTCAGTCGCAATAGGAAACAATGCGTCTAAAAATGGTACATCTTTGAGTTCAGTCTCAATAGGTAATAACGCAGGTTCGGCAGGTTTAAACAATTATGCTGTATCTATTGGTTACAATACAAACTCTGGAGGAACAGGAGGAACAAATTCAGTCGCATTGGGTCCCAATGCAGGAATTAATGGTGTATCTTCTGGTTCCGTAGTTATCGGAAACAGTGTGGCTAAATACATGTCAGGTAACAGTTCAATTGTTATTGGGGATGGGGCAGTAGGAAATGGAACAGTAGCCGATGGTGTTGTAGCAATAGGGCAGTTGGCAGGATTTACAGGTATTGCCTCAAATGCTATTGCGATAGGTAGTCAGGCAGGATATTCAGCGAGTCAAACTAATACTATTGTATTGAACGCTACAGGTTCAGATTTGAGCCCCAAAACTACAGGATCAACATATATCGCACCATTACGTGTATCTCCTTCAGGTGTAACTGGAAACGCTGCAGTTTATAACCCAATTACAAAAGAAGTATTTTACGACGGAACTACTACATTCAACCCTTCAGGATCATTAATTACAACAAGTAGTAATATAACCACATCAGGAGCTTTAAGCGCAGGAAGTATAACAACTAGCGGAGGGTTAACTGCTGGAAGTATAACAACTAGCGGAGGGTTAACTGCTGGAAGTATAACAACTAGTGGAGGGTTAACCGCAGGAAGTGTAAACGCAGGTAGTGGAACTATAACTACAACAGGAGGGTTAACTGCTGGAAGTATAACAACTAGTGGAGGGTTAACTGCTGGAAGTATAACAACTAGTGGAGGGTTAACCGCAGGAAGTGTAAACGCAGGTAGTGGAACTATAACTACAACAGGAGGGTTAACCGCAGGAACTATAACCACTTCAGGAGCTTTAAGCGCAGGAAGTATAACAACTAGCGGAGGGTTAACTGCAGGCGGATCTATTAGTAATATAGGAGGTGTGTTCTTAACAAACAATTTCCAGAATGTAGCATACAATATCAGTTCAAATTGTTCGGAAATTTCAAATGATACATCAAGTTACCATGCTCTGATGATTCTTGGAAATAGAAGTGCAGGAGGACAACGCAGTATACAAATGTATGATAATGTAACTATAGGTGGTAGAGTATCAGCTTCTAATGTAGGATGGAGTGTTTATAAAAATATTTTTACGAAAAATGATACTTATACGATTGCAAATATATCAAGTGATCCTTACCCAGGTGGAATTTATATGGTTCAAGCAAATGCTTATGTTGGTCGTGATCGTGGAGCAATGATTTTTGTATGGAAGTATAATGACACATATTATTCTAGTAAAACCAATTTATGGGGATATAATACAGATGTAGGTATTACTACTGATGGACTTTTTCAGATGACTTCATATAATCAAAATGGTGGAGATGGTTATGATTGTTACGTAACTAAAATCTCAACCTTGTAATCAAAAAACATTAATTGTTTTTATTTTTTTTAAATTTTACATTACAATTTAAGTTTCTTCAAATCAGCTAACCATACATCTTTTGGCGTCTTTGTTTCCAAATCGGCAATTTGAGATTTCAAGTCTTCCAAATCTTTTTCGTGTTTTTGTGCGTGTTTCAATGTCAACGAGGCAATAGGTAAGTTCAATAAATAGTCATATGAATCTTTGATTTTTGTGAATTTTTCCTTTTCAAGTAATTTGTCACAATCTTCTGGAGATTTCTTACGTAATTCCGGTCTTGGTTTATCTTCGCATTGTTGTCTAATAAATCTCACTACGTTTTCGTGGTATGGTAACTTGCCTTTCAGGTCATTAAGAATATACTCTATGCGCTGACGGTACAAGTCCAATCTCACGTTCACGTATTCAGCAAGTATTTCGTATACTGATTCGTATTTGTGAATGACACATTCGTGATTGAATGCGTGCATATTTGTCAACTTGATTTTGTCCACCAACAACTTCTCTACTGGAGCGAGTCCCGCAGATCCAAGTTTGACTTTGACCAATACATCTGTATCTGTTGACGTGTCTGTATAATCTTTAATGATTCCGTCGGTCAACATCTTGTCCATCTTTTCTCTGAAATCCATTGTCCAAGTTTCTACCGGCAATTCAGTTATCGTCACCATATCGCCTTCTTTCTTGAACAGTCCTCTTACCTCGTAATCTTGTGGACCGACCTTTGTAATTGTGCCTTTGAACTTCGAGTAATAAGGTGTGAATTCTCGTTCCAATCCTTTTCCTGTTTTCAACCAATCTACGATCGCATCCTTCAATTCTTTTGGATCAAATTGTGGAATGAAAGTCGAATAACCAGTTCCGATACCACGACTTCCATTGACCAACATCATTGGTAGAATAGGAGCATACCAATCAGGTTCTACAGGCAAACCGTCGTCGTCGCGATAGTTCAAGACATCAAAGTCTTCTTTTGGAACCAAGTGTTGGACATGAGGTTGTAAGTAAGTATGAATGTATCTTGGCGATGCCGAATCTTTACCTCCTTGTAACCTTGTTCCAAACTGTCCTTGTGGAACAAACCACGGCAAGTTATTTGAACCTACAAAGTCTTGTGCCATTCCTACGATCGCATCGTTCAACGACGCTTCGCCGTGATGGTATCCTGAATGTTCTGAAACGTATCCTGCGAATTGCGCGACACGGATTTCAGATTTCAAGTTTCGTTTGAAGGCCGAATACAAGATTTTACGTTGTGATGTTTTCAGTCCGTCCATTATGTTTGGAATAGATCGTTCCAAGTTATAGTTTGAGAAGTGGATCAAGTCTTTATCTACAAAGTCTTCATACTTCAAACTCTTACAATCTGGAATGATATCTGCTCGGTCATAAGTCTTCAACCAATCTTTACGATCGTCCGCCTTCGCTTTATTGAATGCCAAATCTATCTTCTCGTCGCTCTCCTTTGCGTATTCATAAGGGACCACGTTTGGTGTCTTGAAATACTCTTTGGCTTCGTCCCT
>Ga0208254_1000003_pt1 | contig 46247 bp, 36 predicted proteins | sample CryBogCBE02Jul07_FD_184578 | JGI IMG/M metagenome (GOLD analysis project Ga0208254, IMG submission 184578) | Freshwater microbial communities from Crystal Bog, Wisconsin, USA - CBE02Jul07 (SPAdes) | ecosystem: Environmental > Aquatic > Freshwater > Lake | place: Crystal Bog, Wisconsin, USA...
GGTATACACCGCAGTTGAATCCCCACGTGGAGAACTCGGTTGTTACATCGTTGCTGACGGGGGCCCGAAGCCATATCGAATTCACGTTCGTGCACCGAGCTTTGTAAACGTTCAGGCGATTCCACTTCTTATGCGCGGAGGAACAATTTCTGACGCGATCACCGTTATCTCAACGGTTGACCCAGTGATGGGCGAGGTGGACCGATGAGTCATTTCACACCTGACATCGCAAAGCGTGCGGACGACCTCGTTCTTCTTTATCCAGTTAAGCGTTCAGCGATGTTGCCAATGCTGCACCTCGCACAAGAGCAAGACGGCTACTTGTCTGACGAAGGAATCGCTGAAGTTGCTACACGACTTGGGCTTTCTGAAGCTGACGTTCGTGGCACTGCTGCGTTCTATGAGATGTTCCACTTGGAGCCAGTGGGTAAATACGTTGTGGGTATCTGCACCAATGTGGCGTGTCTGCTCGCAGGTGGAGAAGAATTACTCGAACACGCAGAAAAGAAATTGGGATGTGCAGTAGGTCGCACATCGCCAGATGGCCTCTTCACTCTTGAAGAAACTGAATGCCTCGCTGACTGCAACATCGCTCCGGTAGTTCAAGTGAATCACCGTTTTGTAAGAACTACAACACCTGAAGCGTTTGACGCAATGATCGATGAAGTTCGTGCCGGTAAGCGTGAAACTGAAATCCCACCACACGGAACTCTTATTCGTGTCCGTCGGAGTGTTGGACTTAACGCTCCACGCGAAGAAGTCGTTGCACAGCGTGCCACCGCGCTTAAGGCACGTGAAGCGCGTGTTGCACAGGGGCAAAAGTAATGGCTGCCTTTACTGCTCCAAAAATCGTTTCTTCTCGTAGTGAGTTTGAAGACTCTTTCACTATTGAGCGCTACCTAGCGACTGGCGGCTACAGCGCACTTAAGAAGGCGCTTGGCATGTTCCCAGAACAAGTCGCAGCTGAAGTTGATGCAGCATCGCTACTTGGTCGTGGTGGTGCAGGATTCCCGGCAGGTCGTAAATGGTCGATGCTTCGAAAGTCACCTCTTTCATACCTCGTTGTAAACGGCGATGAGTCAGAGCCGGCAACCTTTAAAGACCACTACCTCACCGAGCGCGATCCACATCAACTTATTGAGGGCACCATTATCGCTGCCTATGCACTGCAAGTGAGCCAAGTATTTATTTTTATGCGTGGAGAATTCGCTTTGGGTCTTGAACGTGTTCAACAAGCGGTCAACGAGGCGTACGAGCACGGAGCGCTCGGAAGCAAGATCTTTGGCTCAGACTTCTCAATCGACATTGTCGTGCACCCCGGAGCTGGTGCCTACATCTGTGGAGAAGAAACTGCACTTCTTGAAGCACTCGAGGGTAAGCGTGGCTTTCCTCGCATCAAGCCACCGTTCTTTCCGGCAATTACTGGACTCTATGGCGAGCCAACTGTTGTGAACAACGTCGAAACAATGTCGAACTTGCCATGGATTATTACTAATGGCGGTGCAGCATTCGCGGCTCTTGGAACTGGTCGCTCAACTGGTACGAGACTCTTCGCACTTTCAGGTCGAGTGAAGAACCCAGGCGTTTACGAAGTTGAGATGGTGAAGAACACTTTCCGTGACCTTATTTTTGATCCGCAATTTGGTGGTGGAATCATTGGCGATAAGGCCATCAAGGCATTTATTCCTGGTGGAGTTTCTGCTCCGTGGTTTGGACCAGATCTCCTTGATCTTCCACTGGGCCAAGATGAAGTCGCTGAGAAGGGATCAATGCTGGGCTCTGGTTCAGTAATCGTTTTCGATGAAGATTCTTGCGTAGTTCGAGCTGCGTGGCGCATCACTAAATTCTTCTCACGCGAATCATGTGGTCAGTGCACACCATGTCGCGAAGGATCGGGATGGATCGAGCGCGCCATGTACCGACTCGAACATGGTGGTGGACGTGAAGAAGACCTCGCGTTAGTGCTCGACCTTTGCGACAACATCTCACCCGGACTTAGCTGGCCACCACAGCAGACCACAATCTGCGTACTCGGGCCATCTATTCCTTCTTCGGTAGTTTCGGCTATTCGTATGTTCCGTCAAGAATTCATTGATCACATTGAACATGGAGGTTGTCCGCATGACTGACGTGCAACACACTCCGGTATCAATCACGATTAACGGTCGAGCATTTGAGGCGAAACCTGGTGAACTGCTTATTGAAGCAGCTGAACGAGCCGGTGACTTCATTCCTCGTTTTTGTTACCACCCACGCATGGAGCCAGTAGGTGTTTGTCGTATGTGCCTCGTTGAAGTTGATGGCCCACGCGGAAAGACCTTGCAGCCTGCTTGCTTCATCAAAGTAAATGAAGGAATGGATGTAACAACTAATTCTGAAAAGGTGAAAAAGGCGCAAGACGGTGTGCTGGAGTTCTTATTGGCGAACCACCCACTTGACTGTCCGGTTTGTGACAAGGGTGGGGAGTGTCCTCTGCAAGACCAGACGCTTGCTCATGGATCTGGCGAAACGCGTTTCATTGAAGAGAAGCGCCACTTCGTCAAGCCAATTGAAATTGGAGAACTTGTATTGCTAGACCGTGAGCGCTGCATCCAGTGCTCACGCTGCACTCGTTTTGCTGCAGAAGTTGCTGGAGACTCTCAAATTGCCTTCTCGGGCCGTGGCGACATGATTGAAGTTGCGCCATCGCCGAACGAACCATTCGATTCAGTCTTTTCGGGCAACACTGTTCAGATTTGCCCGGTTGGTGCACTGACTGCGAAGCCCTACCGATTCAGCGCTCGTCCCTGGGACTTAGAACAAGTTGAAAGCACATGCACCATGTGCTCAGTTGGTTGCCGCGTTGCAGTGCAGTCTTCAGGTAATCGATTAACTCGTGTACTCGGCATTGACTCGGACCCAGTGAACCAAGGATGGCTGTGTGACAAGGGTCGATTCACTCTGGATTCAATTGATGGCAACGAAGAATTAACTGATGTTCTAAATGCAGCCACACGACTTCGTGAACCAATGGTTCGTCGTGACGGCGAACTCGTTGCGGTTAGCTGGGGAGAAGCGCTGCGAGAAGCGGCAAACGTTTTGCGTGAAGCCGGCGACAACGTCGGCGTTATTGGCGGTTCGTCGCTGACTAATGAAGGGGCATTCGCTTGGGAGCGATTCGCTCGTGGCGTACTTCGCACGGAAAATATTGACGCTCAGTTCGGCGATGGTCTTGATGGAGAACTCATCCAAGCGCTTCCAAAGGCAACAATTGATGAAGCTGTGGCTGCGTGCACTCTCGTCACACTCTGTGGTGACATAAAAGAAGAACTTCCAGTGCTGTTCCTTCGACTACGCCAGAGTGCAGTGAAAGACAAGAATTCAATTATTGAGCTAAGTGCTCGTCCAAGTTCACTGGCCAACGTCGCTAAAGCAACACTTACTGTTCGACCTGGTGAAGCGCATCTCGCTGCAAAGTCAATTGTGACTGGTACCGTTCCGGTAGATGTGCTCTACAGCGCTGAACAAATTGCTCACGTGCGCAGTCTGATTGGTGAAACGGGACAAGGCGTTGTCTTCGTGGTTGGCCGTGCCAACGTTGGTGAAAGCTCGGTCATTGTAGAAGCAGCTATTCGCACGTTCGCTGAGAGTTTCCCTGAAGCCAAGTTCCTTACGATTCTTCGTCGCTCAAATGTCTACGGTGCTCTTGATATGGGTCTAAGCCCTGGACTATTTCCGGGTCGCACCATTAAGGCTGAAGGCGCAGGGCGAGACACGATTAGCCAACTCGGCGCAATGGCCAGTGGAGAGCAAAAGGCTACGTTGTTGCTTGGCGGTTGCCTACTTGGCAATGTTGCAGATCTCACACTTGCTACCAAGGCACTTGAGGCTTCATCAAACATTGTGGTGAGCGGACATGGTGGAAGAACGTTGGCCTATGCCCAGGTGGTACTTCCAGCCAGCGTTGGCTACGAGAGGCTCGGGACAGTAACCAACTTGGAGGGTCGCGTTACTGCACTGACTCCGAAAATTTTGCCACCTGGCTCTGCATGGCCTGACGTGGCGATCGCTTCTGAGCTCGCCGAAGAATTTGGCCAGACAATCGGCCTCGACTCTGTTGAAGACACCGCCAAAGTAATCGAAGCAACAACCGGATACCCAGCACTTTCTGTTCTTGAAAGTGCTGAAACAAATGGTTCGCTCGTAGATGGTGACCAAGTCTCTATACGTCGACCAATGGACCCAATGGCGTTTCCAGGTATTCGCTCTGTTGACTCCGTGGGGCTTGGATCGCACGTTGGCGTAACTGCGCCAACACCAGTGCTCAAAGGAACTCGTGGTAAGTCGGCGACACTAGCGAGCGTTGAAGCAGGGCGCGAGAGCGTTACGCCTGCGATTGATGGCTATGCGCTTCGCGTAAATCTCACACGTCGCCTCTATGACAATGGAATTGCCATGCAGGGTTCAGCTGCATTGCTAGGACTAGTCGAACCACTAACGATTTCACTTAATCACGTCGATCTCGAACGAATTGGCGTCGAGAGTGGGGCGCAAGTGAGCGTAACTGGAGCTAACGGGTCAGTAGTTATGACTGTTGTGCTCGATGATGCAGTTCCACGCGGAGTCTGCGAAGTTCCATTCGGCGTGGAAAAGTTAAGTGAAGAAAATTCACTGCGCAACATCATTGACGCAACGCAAGTTCTGAATCAAGTACGGCTGGAAACCCGATGAATTCCTTTCTCGCGTCGAGTGACCCGCTATTGAATCACGGCGTGACTGCTGTGGTTCTTTTGATTGTCGCAATCAAAGTGTTCGTTGGTTTCGCCGTACTTATGGCATCAGTAATTGTGATGATCTGGTTTGAACGCAAAGCCATTTCTGACATGCAAAGTCGCATCGGGCCACAGAAGTGGGGTCCATTTGGATTGCTACAAACGCTCGCTGATGGAATCAAACTTTTCTTCAAGGAAGACTTAGTTCCAACGCAGGCTGAGCGGTTTGTTTTCAAGCTTGCGCCGTATCTCGTTCTCATCCCAGCGTTGATTACATTCTCAATTGTTCCACTGGGTGGCACACTCACAATTGGTGGGCACCAAGTGATGTTGCAGGTGGCTAATCCTCCAATTGGAATTCTCATCATGCTCGCAATGTCAGGAATTTCTGTTTATGGAGTAATGCTCGCAGGATGGTCCTCGGGTTCTAAGTACCCACTAATTTCATCAATCCGTGCGAGTGCACAAATGATTAGCTACGAAGCCGCTCTTGGCATGAGCATTGTCACCGTGGTGCTAGTAACAGGATCACTCTCAACGCACGACATTGTTACTTCGCAGGCGCATGGAATTTGGCACTGGAACCTCATTCGATTGGGAATTGTTCCATTCGTCGTCTTTCTGATTGCGATTACTGCGGAACTCAACCGCCCTCCGTTCGATGTTGTTGAGGCAGAGAATGAACTCGTTGGTGGTTTTCACACTGAATACTCTTCACTTAGATTTGCACTGTTCTTCTTGGCTGAGTTCATGAACACCATCACGATGTCAGCAATCATGGTCACGCTGTTTTTTGGTGGTCCGGCTGGTTGGATTCCACCAATCGCACATTTCAAGTGGGTCTTTCCAATTATCTGGTTCGTTGCTAAGACCACGGCATTTGCCTTTAGTTACATCTGGTTCCGCGCAGCACTCCCACGCCTGCGCTACGACCAGTTAATGGACCTCGGATGGAAGCGACTCATTCCTCTCAGTCTTGGATGGATGCTTATCGTTGCGGGGTTCATGGTTTCCTTGAGCTGGGGACTATTGGTTGCGGCAGCAGTTATTTTTTCCTATGTGGTTCTTGATCGGGCGTTTCGGCTCGGAGAGGCTCGTGGGAAAGAGGGAAGTTCAATCCTTCCAAGCATCGGCGAGCGACCGCTACCTGGTTACATCCTTCGCCGTCACACCAACGGAGACAACCTAAATGGCTAAGTGGACTGACTTCTTCGGTGGATTTAAATTGACGCTTCGTCACATTGGACGTCCTACGGTGACGAACAGCTATCCGAAGGTAAAGCGTCCAAAGCAACCTCGTCAGCACGGTCGTCACGTTCTTAATCGTTATGAAGACGGTATGGAAAAGTGCATTGGCTGTGAACTCTGTGCGGGAGTGTGCCCTGCTAACTGCATCAATGTTCGTGGACTTGATAATCCAATCGATCACCCGGTCAGCCCGGGTGAGCGCTACGGCTACACATACGAAATCAACTATCTACGCTGCATTCACTGTGATCTCTGTGTTGAAGCATGCCCGACGCAGGCAATCACTGAATCAAAAATGTTCGAGTTCTCGTTCACCAATCGTTCAGACGCTATTTATACCAAGAGAGAATTACTCGTCGATGACCAAGGTCAGCCGCAGCGTCTTCCGTGGGAAGACTGGCGTAGTGGCGAATCAGACATGACCGGTGGTTGGATGCGTGCCACGTCACCATCAGGCGATGCATCACTCGAGGGCGTTGTGCAGTGGACTGGAGACTTGGGAGCTGGTATCCGTGCCAGCGAAGCAGGGCAATCTGGCGAAGGAAACGACGCCGCAACAGGTTCGAAGCAGATTAGAAACGTATTCTCACGCCACTTGAATCCAGAAGATGTCCCCGAGAATCTACGTGGAATCAATCTGCTCGTTACAAAGGTTCAATCACTCATCCCAAAACGAGGAAACTAATGGTTGCCATGACGTACTCCATTCCCAGCATGCTCGTGTTTTTAACTTCAGCGATATTGGTTGTTGTGGGAGCAATTGGCGTCATCTCATTTAGAAACCCAGTCCACTCAGCCTTAAGTTTGATTGTGACGCTTTTTGGTGTTGCAGTCGCCTTTATTGCTCAGTCGGCTGATTTCCTAGCGGCGATGCAGATCATTGTGTACGCCGGAGCGATTGTTGTATTAATTATTTTCGTGATTATGTTCCTTGGCGTTGACCGCAAGGAAGACACCTCCGTTGAACCATTCGTCGGACAGCGCCCCTTTGCGCTGGCCGGTGTCACAATCACCATTGCAGGAATCATCTACCTCATGGCAAGCTCACACTTCACTACTGGTGCAATGTCAGTTTCTAGTGGCGGTGCTCAATTAGCAACTGGCCAAGCTAACGTGCAGCAGCTTGGAACTTCAATCTTTACGACGTACCTCTTTTCGTTTGAAGCCACTGCAGCACTACTAATGATCGCGGTGATTGGAGCGGTTGTTCTTGCACGACGAGAAAATGCTCAAGTAGCCACTGAGGGAGATGTCGAATGAACGTTCCAGCTTCGTGGTATTTGATTCTTGCCGCCGTGCTCTTTGGCATTGGACTCTTCGGACTTTTGACGCGTCGCAGTGCACTAACAATGTTCATGTGTCTTGAATTACTACTAAACGCCGTCAATCTAACGTTCGTTACCTTCGCACGAACCTTGAGTGATATTGGCGGTCAGGTAAACGTTTTCTTCGTTATGGTCGTGGCCGCTGCTGAAGTAACGGTGGGCCTTGGAATCGTCGTGACAATTTTCCGCAATAGAAGCTCCACGTCTGTTGATGGACTCACGGAATTGCAGGGCTGACGATGGCACACTTGGCAACACTTCTTCTTATCTTGCCCCTCGTTGGCTTTATCGCAATTCTGATAAACGGCACTTCGTGGAATGAAAAAGTTATTGGCTACGTGGCGACGGGGGCAGTTTCACTCAGTTTTGTAGCAAGTGTGATTGTTTTCTTCCAACTGATCTCAAGCAACTCGCGAGAAGTGACGGTCAATCTCTTTAGCTGGATAAGTGTTGGATCTCTGAAAGTTCCTGCAGCCTTGCTCGTTGATCCACTTTCAATAACTATGTGTCTTTTTGTGACAGGAATCTCTGCGCTTATTCACCTCTACTCAACTGCATACATGCACGGTGAGAAGGATTATCGCAAGTTCTTCTTGTATCTCAACCTGTTCGTTTTCTCAATGCTGGTCTTGGTGCTCGCAAATAACTTGGTGCTTACCTTCGTTGGCTGGGAAGGTGTAGGTGTTTGCTCCTACTGGCTGGTGAGCTTCTACTTCGACCGTGAAACCGCAGCATCCGCTGGTAAGAAGGCATTCATCTACAACCGAGTTGGTGACCTCGGCCTTTTGATCGCGATGTTCCTTATCTTCAGCCACGAGCACACACTCACGTATGTAGGTGTCTTCATGGGAGCAAACGTGTTGTCGCCAACAATTGCGCTTCTCATCGTGCTTGCTCTTCTTCTTGCAGCAGCGGGCAAGAGTGCCCAAATTCCTCTGTTCAATTGGCTGCCAGATGCAATGGAAGGTCCAACGCCCGTCTCGGCATTGATTCACGCCGCGACCATGGTTACTGCTGGTGTCTACTTGCTGGTTCGCATGTCCCCAGTGCTGGCATTGTCAACGACTGGTCGTGACGTCATCGCGGTCATTGGTGGACTCACGGCATTCTCTGCGGCAACAATCGCCACGTCGCAAAAAGACATCAAAAAGGTTTTGGCATTTTCAACGGTCTCCCAGATTGGCTACATGGTCTTGGCCGTTGGCGTGGGTGCTTACTCCGCTGCAATTTTCCTGATGATCAGCCACGCCTTCTTCAAGGCGCTCCTATTCCTTGGATCAGGTTCGGTTATTCACGCACTCAATGGTGAGCAAGAACTTCGCCGCATGGGTGGCCTGCAGAAGTACTTGCCGCTAACGTTCCCGACCTTCCTTATTGGCTGGCTAACTATTTCGGGTATTCCACCATTCGCAGGCTTCTGGTCTAAGGGTGATGTGCTGAACAGCGTTTACAGCCATAACAAGTTGCTCTGGGTACTGGGACTTGGAACTGCAGTCCTAACGGCGTATTACATGACGCGTTTGTTTGTACTGACCTTTCGTGGAACTGAAAGGTTCCGTGAAGCAACGAATGGCCTTGACCCTCACGAATCACCGTGGGTGATGACAATGCCGCTCGTGGTTCTAGCTGGACTCTCAGTTCTTGGAGGAATCATTAATCTTCCTTGGATTCATCAGGGCTCACTCGCAGGATTTTTGAGCTCGACATTTGGTTATGTTGCTCCGAGCGCTGCATTGTCGAGCGTCACTCAATGGGGCCTTGGATTGGTTGATTTTGTCGCGGCGCTACTCGGACTAGTCGCGGCGTTCTCGATTTGGAAAGACAAATCTAGTGATTCACGTTTTGAAAAAGAATTCCTTGAGAAGGTCTGGCACTGGGACAGTGCCTATGACACTGTCATTGGGCGCCCTCTTACCCGCAGTGCACAGTTCGCTGGTTCATTCATCGAGCCGAAGATCATTGACGGTGCAGTTAACGGAGTTGGCCGTGTTGTGAAAAACAGCGGCGAAGGCGCATCCAAGATTCAGTCTGGATTCTTGCGTCACTATGCACTTGCGATGATTCTGTCAATCAGCGTCATTGTTATTTATCTCGTTTCGAGGGTTGGTTAATCATGCACTCATCACTCTGGGTTGAACTACTACTCCTTGTCCCTGTGCTTGGTGCAGCGCTCAGCGTTGCTCTTCGAAACAAGCCAAACCTTTCCTACCGCGTTGGTGTTGTAACGGCCGCGATTGAAGTACTTCTCTCGCTGATTGTTGCCATCCTTTACAACCCGCACATCGCGAATGCTTCTACATTTGACTTTGCGGCTCGTTACGTCGTTTCTGCACCCTTCGGTCTTGCTCATGACGTTGCGATTGATGGAATCTCCGTCTTCCTTGTTGTTCTGGCCTCGCTCGTTACATTGTTGGCAATGCTTGGCGCCAGGGATGAACGCCGTGAGTCAACCTTTGTGGCCTGGACGCTCCTGCTAACGACCTGTACGGTCGGAAGTTTTGTGGCTCATGACTTCCTTGAGTTCTTTGTGTTCTTCGAACTCACCTTGATCCCTAGTTACTTCCTTATTGCTGGCTGGGGTGGCGCACAGCGTGGACGAGCGGCAATCAAGTTCTTTGTCTACACCTTCACGGGTTCAGCCTTCTTGCTGGTAGGAATCTTGTTCTTGGGCTTTGCTCACCAACATGGTGTCGGTGGACCGCTCAGCTTCGCCTATGGGGACCTCGGGCAAACAATTACTAGTCATGGAACGCAAGTGTGGCTTTTCGTGATGTTCTTAATCGCGTTTGCTGTGAAGTCACCAATCTGGCCACTTCACACGTGGGCGCCACTAACCTACGCCGAAGCTCCAACAGCAACGTCAATTCAATTGTCTGGAATTCTCGCAAAGATGGGTTCCTACGGACTACTCAGATTTGCAGTTGGCTTGTTGCCACTCGGACTGGTCAGCATGCGTCCGCTCATCATGACGCTCAGCGTTATTGGAATTCTCTACGGATCTGCTTTGGCGTGCGTTACACCTGACCTAAAGCGGTTGGTGGCGTACTCTTCACTCGCGCAAATGGGATTCATCACTCTCGGTGTTGTTTCGGGCTCTCAAATCGCAACTACTGGTGCAGTGTTGCTCATGTTCAACCATGGTGTGATCACTATGGGATTCTTCTTGCTCATTGGATACATTGAACAGAGTCGTGGCTCCTATCAAATTCGCGACCTGGTGGGACTGCAGGGACCAGCACCAATACTCGCTGCTCTCTTCACACTGGTCATGATGGCTTCAATTGGACTTCCTGGTTTGTCTGGTTTCGTTAGCGAATACCTCATTTTGATTGGCACCTTTGGCGTTCACCCGTGGTGGGCCGTTATTGGTGCCACGGGAGTAATCGGTGCTGCGCTCTACTGGCTTTGGGCGTATCAGCGAACCTTCCATGGCGCTTCACTCGTGAGCGAAACAACAGAGTCTGACATTTCAGTTAAGGGCCGACTCGTTATGATTCCAATTGCACTGCTCGTTGTAGTCCTTGGTGTGTATCCGCAGCTTCTCCTCGCAAAAATTACCCCGTCGGTGCAGCAATTGGTTACTCACGTTGCACCACAAGGAGTATCGAAGTGACCATCCACGCTCCTTCAATTAACTACCTAGCCATTGCGCCAGCAATCACACTCATGGCAGCAGCGCTGGTGCTCCTTATTGCGACCGCCATGACCCGTGGCAAGATCCAAACCCGCACGGCAACCGTGGTGGGTGTTGGCGCATCGTTGCTGGGCATTGTTTTTGTCGTTATGCAGTGGTTCTACGTGTCGAGTCATGGAGCGACGACGACGCTTTCGCACGAGATTGTTCTTGATGGTTTTTCTACTGTTCTGACGGGTGGAATTCTCTCCAGCCTCTCCTTCGCTCTCTTGGTGGCGGACTCGTGGTCAATTCGAGAAAAGATTCCTGGTGCGGAATATCCAATGCTGGCAATGCTCGCAGTTTCTGGTGCCATCATCATGACTCAGGCCAATGACCTCATCGTTGTCTTCCTAGGACTCGAGATCCTTTCCATTGCCCTCTATTGCATGATTGCCTTCAACAAGCGCCGCTTTAAGGGTGCTGAAGGATCGATTAAATACTTCATCCTTGGGGGACTGGCTTCAGCACTATTTATCTATGGTGCAGCGCTTGTCTATGGAGCTACGGGTTCTACCAACCTAAGTTCCATTGCCTATTTCCTCGGTGGAAACGTGTTGTTGCACCCGGGGCTTTTGTTCGCAGGTGGCGCCTTGATGCTCGTGGGGTTGGCATTCAAGTGTCAGGCCGTTCCATTTCACTCATGGTCACCAGATGTGTATGAAGGTGCTCCAACGCCAGTAACTGGCTTTCACGCTTCAATTGTTTGGGGCGGATCATTTGCGGCATTGCTCCGCGTTGTGCTTTCTACGCTCGGAACCCAGCAAGATACGTGGCGACCAATATTGTTCGTGCTTTGTGGTGCTTCCGCACTACTAGGTGCAGTAATGACTATTCGTCAAACGAACATCAAACGATTCCTTGCGTATTCGTCGATTAGTCATGCTGGATTTATTTTGTTGTGTGTATGGGCTGGAGACGCACGTGGAGTGAGTTCTGCAGTGTTCTATCTGCTTACCTACTCACCAACAGTTATGGCCTCATTCGCCGTTGTTGGAGTAATGGGTGGCGAGGGCGACGCGAATCACTACCTCGCTCGCTACACCGGACTAGCGAAACGTCAACCATGGTTGGGCGCAGCCCTCGCAGTGCTTCTCTTGTCACAACTCGGTGCTCCACTTACAACTGGCTTCTATGCGAAGTTAGGCGCGCTTGAAGCGGGAGTCGCCACATCAGGTCAGTTGCTCGCCCTCATTTGTATCTTGGCCGCATGTATTGGCGCGTTTGTTTACTTGCGCTGGGTTTTCGCGTTGTACTCGTCAGAAATGACTGAAACAGAAATTGTTCCAGTTCCCATGGCTAGTCGCATTGTCATCACCGGTGGAGTGCTTATTGCGCTGGTGTTTGGAATCTGGCCCGCGCCATTAATGGCGATTGCCCAGCACGCGACGCTACTGTTCTTGCCGTGAGTTCAATTGCCATAGCCACCTGCGAAGGTGAAAACGTAGACGTTGATTCACCAATTTTGTTGGAAGCCCTCCAAAATGCTGGTCTCGATGCAGCTCTTTGCATTTGGGATGATGCATCGGTCGACTGGAGTCGTTTTGATCTGACCGTGCTGCGGTCAACATGGGACTATGCACCTCGTCGTGAAGAATTTCTTGCGTGGGCCAGAAACGTCCCGCGCCTAGTAAACCCCTACGAAGTAATCACGTACTCTACGGACAAGCATTACCTCGCCGACATCGCCGCCAAGGGTCACCACATTGTTGCCTCAGCGTTCTGTGACGTAGGGGATGATCCAATTTTTCCGGGCGGCGACTTTGTCGTTAAGCCGTCCGTTGGTGCGGGTTCGATTGATGCAGAGCGTTATTCGCCAAATGAGTACGACGTGGCGCGCCAACACGTTGCACGTCTTCATAGCGCTGGGCGTGATGTTTTGATTCAGCCCTACATTGGTTCGGTTGATGAAATGGGTGAGCGCGCACTTGTTTACATTGACGGTACTTTTTCTCATGCAATGACTAAGGGTGCCATGCTCAATGTCACTCAGTTGGATAGAAACGCTTTGTTTAGACGTGAGCAGATGAAAACTGCCGTTGGCGAACCCGAAGCGCTCAGCGTTGCTGACGGTGTGCTGAAAGACCTTGGCTTTGACGACCTGCTCTACGCACGAGTTGATCTCGTGATGACTGACAGCGGCTGGGCGGTTATGGAGCTTGAACTGGTAGAGCCATCACTCTTCTTGAGCTTTCATCAACCAGCTGCTGAGCGCTTGGCACAAGCGATCAAGCGTCGCATTAGCAACTAACTCTGTGCTTGGTTGCGTGCTGCTTCAAGAATCTCTTCAGGGACGACAGTGCCTGGTCGGTTCGATGGGTCATCCTTAAGGAATCGACCCAGAACTGGAATTTCACTCAGAGATTCAGCTCGAAGAATCGCAACAACAACGGGAACAAAATTTTCTATCGCTGGATAGACCAAGTGACGCGGTAGCCATTCGGGGTTGTACTTCGAGTTAAAAGTCCATAGTGATTCAATTGGAAGAATTCCTGAAAGTCGTTTGAGCGCCCAACGTTCTACGCGCGTGAACGTTCCTTCGCCCGCTTCACCGTCAAGGACTGATCGAAATGCTGCGAAGTTAAGGCTCAAACCCTTAGAGCCGAGTCCTGCCAAGTGCTCAATGGTTGAGCAGAGTGCGAAGTCAATGAGGCCATTTGGATGCTCACCAGGGTCTCGTCGCATGATGTCGAGTGAGTAGCCATTTATTGCCGGCGAAGGCACAAATTGACACAGAGCGACTGGTTTCTCGTTGCTGTCATAGATGACCGTGAGCAGAAGACCTTTGTCCTTGGGGTGAAAGATACGGCCCAGTCCCATTGAGAATCCGCGCTCATCCTCACCACGTCGAAGCATCGCCATCATCTCAACAATGTCTGGTACACGACTGGGGTCAATGCTTGAAGGATCCATGAATTCCACGCGGTAACCGTGCTTCAGCATTCGGGTACAAGCTTGACGAAGACCTTTCATCTTCCCGCCATTGAGTGAAAAATTCTGAACATCAACAATCGCTTCGTCACCTAAGTAAATCGAGTGCATGCCTGCAGCACGGTAGAGCGCGAGCCACTGCTCGCTTGCTCCCATTACGCCAATTACCCATCCACGTGCTTCAGCAAACACACGAAAGGCGCTAAACACTTCACTTCGTTCGGCGCCTGGGCCAATCGGGTCCGGAGAAATTAAAGCAACTCCTCCGTACACGGCGTATGCGACAAGTGAATCACGAAAGAAAAAGAACTGCTTGTCGTCTCTCAAGGCAAAATAGTCGAGCGTTCCGCGACCGTGGCGGCGAACAATGTCTCGAGCGCGTAACTCACTTAGACGGCGCTCAGCACTTGAGCTGTGTGTTGAGAGACGACGGTCGACAACGGGTCGAGTTAGAACATAGAGCAAAGAAATAATCAGACCGGCTCCAACGAAGAGTAGGACCGGGTTAATAAAATCGCCTACGCGATCTGGGAGATAAATGTTCGACTGACCTAGAAGTCGTTCAATGCACGCAACAATCACAACACCGAAGGATGGAAGATGATGACGGGCGGGCGAAGCTTCGAGCCCTACAGCGGTTGTGAAAACAGTTGCTGAACCAATGAGCAAAAGTCTGGAGAGTACGTTCTTCACACTTCCACGGTCAGTGGTTCCTTGGAAGTGCGATCGTTGGGTAATGAGAAAGCCAAGGAGAACGAGGGCAAGCAACGCGGAGGCAATGTGTGCTCCGCGAGCCATGTGACTCACAATCGTTACTCCCAGTGCCACACATGAGAAGAACCATGCTCGACGCTGCCCACGGCGAAGCCCTCTTGCGGTCATCACCATGGCAATGCCGGCAACGCCAGTAACTGCAGCAGCAGACTTTGCAACACCAAGTGGGAGGACAGTGAGTACTGCGTGCAACTTGTTGTGTAGGGGAGCAGACGCCGTAGCCGCTACGTTGAGTAGTCCCACGGTGAACAACAGCCCACTGGCCCAGCGCCGAACTGTTCGTTGCCAGCGCTGATTGCGTAAGCGGTCAGGTGCCACAGGAAAAGGTTGACCAGAAGGCCATGATCCGATAGAAGTTGTCGCAGCAGACGGGGCAGGTTGCACCCTTTGCCCACGAATAATTCGCTCCAGCAAGTTGCCACGCTTACGGGGGGACTCACCGGCAACAAGGCTGATCTGCACGGTACTTGCAGCTTCAATCACAACAAGCCCCCAGCGATCAACCGAAGAAAAGACGGGTGGAAGTCCGAATCGTCCACGACGCTCCAGCATCACGGTTCGAGATGGCCCAGGCGACACACTCATGCCTCGGTCTAAGAAGACAAGTGCCGGGCGAGGAGCGCCACCTACAACTGCGCCAGCTCCACCGCGTTCACCAATACGACGCGCGTATTCAATTGGGTCAACTCCATCAATAATGGTCGCCGCCAGTGGCTCACTGAGCTCGGGTGAGTGAATAGATCGAGAAGCCTGGTCGAATCGTCGTCGAACAATGAGCCCTGCTGCACCAATGACAAGTGCTTCAATAAAAACAATGAGCAAAAAATTGACAATGAGATTGCCCCAGAAACTTTGCGTGTGTGGGTGGCGAACGTGGATTGCAATGTGGAGCTTGTGGGCTGTGAGGTGACCAAACACATCGGCAATGACACTCGACAAGTCATACAGTGCAATGGCAATTATCGGTAGCCACACCCACGCGCCCAAGCGGCGATAAAGCACGCGTGAAGTCACAAATCGGTTGAGAGCTAAAGGATCTTCTAGGCGATCCGCGTCCGAACGTTCACTAGCATCGGCGCGACTGAGATCAATTTGTCGAGTTCCTGCAGCCACTGCGAGGTCTCGCACACCGTCGGCGGTTGCAATGTTCAACATAAGGTCACTAGCGATTTGTATACCTAGGGTCTCGAGCTCTAACTGCGCGCGGTCGCTATCTCGTAACTCAATGTCGTTTGCTCCTGGAAGGGCAAAAAATCTATGCCCATCTTGAGCGGTGTAGTCAGTGATGGCATTTCTAAGTTTGGGCAGTGCTCTGAATGTCGCGTCAATAAATTTGCCAAGGTCGGCGGTTGAATCGGGATAAAAAAAGTTGCCCGCCACCACTACAACGGCCGCGTCGTCGATATCTCCCAAAAGGTCAATAAATTCCCTCACCGGGCGGCTATCTGCGTCTGTTCTTGGCGAAAGGGAAAGGTCGCTTACGACATAGACGTGTTGACCGTACGGAATCGGTAGCGTTAATCGTTCAGTCGCTCCCACCCATCTATTCTCGCAGACATTGACTGAGCTGTGACCTTTAGGCTGAAACCTACGTATGACAAGCGATTACACCCGAGAAAACTGGCACTGGCGACAAGAACCTCTCAGTCCACGGCCGGCGGTAATTTTCGACATCGATGGTGTGCTCGCTGACGCTGCTGGTCGACAACACTTTCTCGACTGGGGCGACTGGAAAAGTTTTTTCGACGCTTGCGGTGATGATCCAATAATTGAAGAGATTGAACGACTGCTTCACCTGCTTGATAAAGATCTTTCAATCATTCTGTTAACCGGTCGACCACGTCGAGTGCAGCCACACACTGTTGCATGGTTGGAGCGTTACGGAATTCGTTGGGATCTACTCATCATGCGTGAATACGGTGACTATTCCGGAGTTGACCAGTTCAAACGAGGGGCACTACATGATCTTGTAGGGCAGGGTTACGACATTCGCTTAGCGCTGGATGATGATCCAAAGAATCACGCGATGTACGTACGCGAAGGCGTTCCCTGCGTGTACATCCACTCTGGCTACTACTTGTAACTAGTTAGCGAGCCAGCTAAGAACTTCTTTGCCAGCACGTCTGCCTGAACCAATGCTTGCGGGAATACCAACACCGTCGTATGCATTTCCACAGAGAGCAATCTTTATTTCATTCGCATTCTGTTTTGCAGTTGCAGAAACGTCGCTGTGACCTACGTAGTACTGAGGAAGACCTTGAGGCCAGCGCTGAACGAGTGACTCGAGTGGTGAAGTGAATTTCTTTAGAAGAAAGTTGAGTTCACGAGACACGCGCTCGGTTAGTTCACTGTCACTCAGTTTTGTCCATCGTTCGTCGTCAATTCTGCCTACGTGAGCACGAAGGACAACGTCTTCTGGTCGCTGCAGTCGAGTCCACTTGCGATCAAGAAACGTTATAGCGGTGACCATGAGCGAGTCATCTTCACTCCACGGCGTGCCCAGCGGGACAAGCACACCAGTTCCATGTTCGGGGAGTTCAATGTTCGAAGTTGCCACACTGAACGTGACCATGGCAGCACCTGCGCTCTTGATCTGCGCGAGGGGAGCGAATGGTTCATTGAGCTTGTGCATCAAGTTAAATACTGCAGGAGCCGGAGTCGCCAGAATGACTGCGTTAGCGGTTGTCGTTGTGCGCTCAGTATCAACTTCCCAGGCATAGGGGCTCGACGGCGTTGCGCGAAGAGCAGTAACCGCCACACCCTTCCTGATGACAACTCCACGTTCCAGCAACTTCTGCTCAAGTTTTTCGGGCAGTGAGCCAACGCCGTCTTGTAGCGAATTAAATACGGGTCCTTCACTAACTACAGCAGGTGAGCGAAGCGCTTTCATAATGGAGCCACCTTTTTTTGCGGCTTCGAATAATGCTGGGAAGACGGTCTTAGCGGAAAGCTCATCGATGCGACCAGCTTGAATGCCACCAATCATTGGATCAACAAATTGATAAGCAATTTCGTTCCCAAGTTTTGTTCTAACGATTTCACCAATTGAAATGTCTTCATAAACTTTTAATGACTTAGCAAAAAGCTCGTCTCGACGTGCTCGAAGTTTTGCCTTAAATGACAAACCTTTCACTGATCGAACGGTCTTGGAAGAAGTGGGCATTCCAAGCACCAGGCCAGTCGGCAGTTCGTGGAGTGCACCACGTAACCAAATCGAAGCGCCACTCGCGTCAATAGGGACTAACTCGGAGCTAAGACCGAGTTCTTTCGCGAGCTGTACTGCTTCGGGTCTGCGCGCTAGAAAGCCGTCGGCTCCAAGGTCAATTGTTCTGCCAGCAAACTGAGTGGCTGCGAGTGAGCCGCCAATTCGATCACTTGCTTCGATGATCTCTACTCGAGGTGTTGAGCCATTGGGACCAGCTTCGCCACCAGTGAGCTCCCAAGCAGCACTTAACCCGCTGATTCCTCCGCCGACAATGACGATGGAATCACGTTGCACTTAGATGTCCGCGTGTTGGACGATGTTGGCGAGAATGTCAACGAATTCTTGGTCCGCATTGAGAGAGACCGTGCGCACAATATTGAGGTCAACTTCCTTGGCAACGCCTTGAGCCTCGATGTCGATGTCAAAGAGAACTTCGAGGTGATCTGAAACGAATCCAATCGGACAAGAGACAATGTCAGTCACTCCACTGGCACGCTTCGCACGCAGCACTTCCAAGATGTCCGGTCCAATCCAAGGGTCTGCGGTACGTCCAGCCGACTGCCAAGCAATGTCCCATTCAGTGACCCCAGCAATTTCAGCAGCACGCTTCGCACTGTCTAGTAACTGATCTGGGTAGTTGTCTCCGTTAGCAAGAATCTTCTCTGGCAGCGAGTGGGCTGAAAATAGGACCTGGGTGTTTTCGAGTCGGTCAGTTGGAACTTTCGCGAGTGCTTCGTTTACTCGCTTGGCAATCAGTTCTAAGAATCCTGGGAATTCGTACCATTCACCAATTTCAATGAACTCAATTCCTTCGCCAAGAGCTTCTTTTGCGCGTGTCATGTACTGCAGTGTTGACATTGTTGAAGAGTGTGGGGCTAGAACAAGGCCAATGACTTTCTTGAAGCCGTCATCTTTAAAAGTTTGGGCAATCTCTTCGAGCATTGGTGGCTCATACTTTGAACCAAAACGAACGTCATATTTTCCTGGGCTCAGTTTTTCAAGAGCGTTACGGATTCCATCCACTTGAGCATCGGTGCGCTCGTTAAGAGGAGAGGTTCCGCCGATTGCGCTGTAGCGGCGAACGAGGTCAGAGAGTAGCTCAGGGGTAGGTGGTCGTCCGTGGCGAATGCGGGTGTAATACGGCTCGATGTTCTCTGGTGTGGTTGGCGTGCCGTACGCCATGATTAGTACTCCGGTTTTCATCGCACTCCTGCTTTTCCTTCGTCGTGAACAACCTTCACCACGGCGCTCAATACGTCGGGATCAGTTGATGGCAAAACGCCATGACCAAGGTTAAAGATATGTCCAGCATCTGTGCCCACGCGGGCTAGCACCTCACGTGCCGCCTGCACTCCAAGTTCTACGCCCCCTAGGCAGCGTGCGGGGTCTAGGTTTCCCTGCGAAGGTTTTCCAGTGCGCCTACGGCCTTCATCAAGGTCAACGTGCCAGTCAATACCAACCACGTTGCTGCCGGCTGTTGCCATTTGACCCAGAAGTTCGCCAGTGCCAACGCCGAAAAGAATCGTTGGAACGTTTAGGTCAGCAATGCCTTCGAAGACTCGCTTCGTTGCTGGTAAAGCGAAACGTTCGTACTCGGCGCGTGTCAGAGAGCCGGCCCATGAGTCAAATAATTGCAATGCTCGTGCACCGTGTTCAACTTGGGCTCGAAGGAATGAAACAGTGATTCCCACGAGGCGGTCCATCAATTTGTCAAAGAGCGCAGGTTGGGCGTGCATCATTGATTTGATGATGGCGAACTCACGAGTAGGAGCTCCTTCTACGAGGTAGCTCGCGACAGTAAAAGGCGCACCGGCAAATCCAATGAGGGGAGTATCGGTGCTCTTTAGTTCTTCGACAACGAGGTCAACCGTATCGGTGACGTGTTTAATGTCTGAGGGAGTTAGGTCGCGAAGTCGCTCGAGGTCTGATTCAGATGTAAATGGGTTCGCAATGACTGGCCCACGACCAGGCACAACGTCAACGCCAAAATCAATTGCGTGATATGGCACAACAATGTCGGAGAAAAGAATTGCACCGTCAACGCCGTAACGACGGACTGGTTGCATTGTTACTTCTGCAGCAATTTTGGGATCAGCAATTGCGTCCAGGATTGAACCGGTGCCACGAAGTGCACGGTACTCAGGTAGCGAGCGCCCCGCTTGGCGCATGAACCACACCGGCACGTGCTCAACACTTTCGCCTCGACATGCCCTCAGTAGAACTGGATCGCTCACTTGTCTCCTTTTACCCTTTCCAATCTAGGCGCAATGGCTAAATCTCCCCAAAGTGCCACCCCCAAGAAGTTCCCCTAGGATTGATAAACCCAAAATTCAAGACTGTGAAAGAGGCCCCAGTGGCACACGAGCGTGAGATAGCCGAGGAGCAGGAGTTCTTAAACACCGCCCTCGTCGCGCTTGAACACATGCGTGAAGAAGCCATGACCATGCGCGATAACGCTGCGGTTGCGAACATGCGCGGTGCCGGAGACTTAGTGGAACGTGACGTTGTAATGAGCACAGCTCTTACGAGGCTTGATCAACTTGCTATCGGCGACCAGCCACTTTTCTTTGGTCGAATTGACTACGACGTTAACGATGAGGGAACTCGTGATGTGTATCACGTTGGTCGCCTCGCAGTTTCAGATGAACAACTGAACGCACTCGTCGTTGACTGGCGTGCTCCGGTAGCTGAAGCGTTCTACCGTGCAACTGGTGTTGAATCGCTCGGGCTCAGTCGCCGACGTCACGTGGCTATTCGTGGCCACGAAGTGATGGGTGTTGAAGACGAGTACTTTGCCGACGCCAACGGAGACCTCATGGTTCCTGAAGACGAGGCGCGAAGCGCAACTCCTGAAGGACTCGTCGATGGCGGTATGGCGCTTGGTGGCCCAGGAGCTCTTCTGGCGGCACTTGGTCGCGCACGCACTGGTCGAATGGGCGACATCATTGCAACCATTCAGGGCGAGCAAGACCGCATCATTAGAAACCCACTGGCTGGAATTTTGTTAGTCCAAGGAGGACCGGGAACGGGAAAGACTGCTGTGGCGCTGCACCGAGCTGCCTACCTGCTCTTCACTCACCGCTCGACTCTTGAACGTCAGGGCGTCTTGGTGGTTGGTCCAAACCCACTCTTTCTTAATTACATCGAAAATGTCTTACCTTCACTCGGCGAATCAGGCGTCACGCTCGCCACAATTTCTGAGCTCGTTACCAACGTTGAAGTTCGAGCGCGCGAAAGCGAAGAGCTCGATCAGTTAAAGGGTGACATTCGAATGGTGAAAGTGCTGGCGCGAGCACTCCGCACTCGCCAGCACCCACTGCGCGATGACGTAGAGATTCCAGTTGGTCGCGCGATTTTGAATCTCAAGGCTTCGTGGAGCAAGGACATAGTGGAGCGTGCTCGCAGGCGCCCAGGAAATCACAATCAGCGCAGATCAGCTGTTGGCCGTGAACTCGCCCTTCGAATGGCTAATGAGTACCACTCACGTTTTGTCAAAAATAGTGACGAAGAAATTTCACAGGTGAATGAACTTGCTGACGCAATTCGTGCTACTCAGCAATTCAAGATTGCGTTGCAACGCATCTGGCCGCGGCTAACTGGCCAGGATTTGCTGCATGACCTCTTCGGGGCTCCAGCTCTTATTCGCGCCGCGGCTAAAGACATCCTCAGAGACGAAGAAATTGCGCTGTTGCACCGTCCACGTTCAGCAAATCTTGAAGACGTTCTTTGGACCAAAGCTGATGCGGCGCTTATCGACGAAGCACGCATTCTTCTCGGACCGAGAAAGAAACCTCGTCCAAAACCAAAGCCTGGTGACTCGGGAATCCTTGATGGTGTTGATCTTGATGCGTACGCCGGAAATGTTCGCCAAGCTGCACTTCGTGAAGCCGAACGACTCGCTCCAACACAGAGTCAAGAACTTGATGAAGCTGAGTTCGTCACCTATGGCCACATTGTTGTTGACGAAGCGCAAGACCTCTCGCCAATGGAACTTCGTGTTTTAAAACGTCGTGACCTCACGGGCTCTATGACAATTGTTGGCGACATGGGCCAAGCGACTACTGCTGGTTCTTCTGCATCGTGGAATGCAGTGCTTGAAGTTTTAGAGCCACGTCGCGAACCTGCTCGAGTTGACCTCACGGTGAGTTACCGCACACCTGAAGAGGTTCTTTCCTTTGCTGAGCCAACATTGAGAGCTGCGTCACCTGACCTCGAAGCCCCAAAACCAGTGCGACGTGCTGGTTCAGATCCGACTGTTGAAGTAGTAGCACCGAGTGAGTTCGCAGCCACGCTCAGTGCGGCGGTAAAACGTGAATGCGAAAATGTTCATCCGGGACGCGTTGCAGTAATTGTGACGAGCAGTCGGGTGCAAGAAATTGTTGCCATATTGAATGGTGCAGGGCTGGGTGCAATTGACCCTCGTGAGCTGGAATCCAAGGGACTCAGTGCCGACTTGGTGGTTCTGGCCGCTGAAGGGGCTAACGGGCTGGAATTTGACGCCTCAGTCGTGGTGGAACCGGGAGAAATTGCCTGCCGTGGATCTGGAGTAACAAAGGCCATTACGGCTCGGGGACTTAGAACCCTCTACGTCGCAATGACCCGTCCAACCCGTCGCTTGGCCATTATTGCCACGGGTGAGCTACCTCCAACAATTACTTAAAAACCGTTAGTTATGGCATGAAGTTGCTTTTTTCTAGTAGAACTGAAGGCGTGAGTCAGGCAATTTCCCCCCAAGGCCTGGCGAAGCCGGAGAAGATTGTTCACGATCGTCCCCCGATGCTTGCCATCGGTGTGATGATTTGGCTCGGTAGCGAGCTGATGTTCTTCTCAGGACTCTTCGCCGCGTTGTTTACTATCAAAGCACACCTCGTCACGTGGCCACCCGTGGGCACGAAGCTCGACACAGTGCAAGCTGGAATCTTCACAATCATCTTGGTTGCGTCGTCATTCACTATGCAGTGGGCTGTGTGGCTAGTTGAGCACCGTCGTCGCAGTGAAGCACGAGTTTGGACGATTGTCACGATGGTTATGGGCGCCGTGTTCGTAGCGAACCAGTGCTACGAGTGGATCAATCTTGAGACTCGTTGGTACACCAACTCCTATGGGTCCATTTTCTACATCACCACTGGGCTTCACGGTCTACACGTGATGCTCGGTCTCGTTGCGATGGCATTTTTGTTGTTCCGTATGCGTGGAACCGAAGGTGACCCGGGCGAGCTTTCAACATTCCAAGGTGTGAGTTATTACTGGCACTTCGTCGACGTCGTATGGGTGGGGCTGTACTCAGCTCTGTTCTTCCTAAAGTAAAACATGATGATTCGTTCTTTGCTTAAGCGATCAGTGCTTCTCAGCATCTTGGGAGTCGTAAGTGCTGGACCGCTTGTTTTGTTTTCTCAAGGTGCGGATGCAGCCAAGCAGCCGTATCAAACACAGCGAGCCAACTCGGGAACTCCAAACTCAGACGTCGTCGTAAAAAACGCAAACGGTGTTGTTACTTCCTACGGAAACTCTTCGATCATGTACAACGCCCCATCGCCTTCACTGATCAATCTTGGTAGGGCGCTCTACATGCAGAACTGCGCCTCATGCCATGGCACCGAAGCAAATGGTGTTCCGGCTGGCGGATCGTCGGGTGCATACCCTGCACTGGTTGGACTTGGACCAGCCACTATTAACTTTTGGGTTTCGTCGGGGCGAATGCCAGCGGCTGATCCTCGTCAAGTCCAAGCCATGCGCCAAAAGCCACGACTAAGTGATTCACAGTCATTGGCAATTGCTGCTTGGGTGAATTCTCTTGCACCGAGCTATCCGTACATTCCGACACCAAACCTCGCCACCGCGAGCGTTAAAAATGGTGCTGAGCTTTTCGCACTTAACTGTGCCGCTTGTCACACCATTGAAGGTATGGGAGACGCTCTAGCGAGCAACACGTACGCTCCATCACTTCACAACATTCCTGCGTATCAAGTTGCAGAAGCCATTCGAATTGGACCTGGAAACATGCCGCGCTTCACGGGGAACCTCTCTGACGCGCAGGCGGATGACATTGTTAAATTTGTAACAACGTACATATCGCACCCGCAGAATCCCGGTGGACTCGGCCTTGGAGGACTTGGCCCGGTGGCTGAAGGATTCATAGGACTCGCACTCGGAGTTGGCGTTCTAGCCATCTTCGGATTCTGGGTAGGAGAACGAGAAGAATGAGCAGCGGAATCGAAAACCACACGCCAGTGTCCCTGCGCGGGCTATCAGCGGACGATCCACACCTTCAGCCGGCTGCACGCAATCCAGAACGTGTTGAAAAGGTAATTGTCTTTAACTTCGTGCTCGGCACACTTTTTGGATTCTTATTTATTGTTGCGTACATTCAAAACTGGCAGCCATGGATTCTTGGTGGCGCAATGGCTGGTTGCTTGACGCTTCTTGGAATTGGTCTTATTGCCTGGGGTAAGTACCTCATGCCTCGTGGACCTTTCGTAGAAGATCGACACGAATTTAGGAACTCTGATGAAGATCGTTCTGCTTTCGCTGCGGCAATTGTGCAACGTGGTGGTGGGCTAGTTAAGCGTCGTAAGTTGCTCACTGGTCTTTTTGCCGGTGGTATGGGAGTCTTCTCTTTGGGTGCAGTCTTTCCGCTGCTGCGTAGCCTTGGCCCACTTCCAAAGGGAACTCTTTTTCACACCGACTGGCGCAAGGATTCATATGCCGTTGACATCACTGGCCGTCGAGTTCTCGTAGGTGACCTCGCGGTTGGATCAATCGTCACAGTCTTTCCAGAAGGACAACAAGACACCGAAAATGGACAAGCAGTTGACCAGACTGTTCTTATCCGAGTTTCCAACCAGGACTTCACGACGATGAAGGGTCGAGAGACGTGGGGGCCTCAGGGGCTCTTGGCTTACTCAAAACTTTGTACTCACCTTGGCTGCCCAGTTGGGCTCTACGAACAGCAACTGCAGTTGCTGGTGTGTCCGTGTCACCAGTCAATGTTTAACGTCAATAACGGTGCCGTTCCACAATTCGGTCCAGCACCACGGCCACTTCCGCAGCTGCCTATCTACATTGATGCTGATGGGTATGTTCGCGCACAGTCTGACTACCGTGAGCCTGTAGGGCCTGGATTCTGGGAGCGCGCATGACCGACGTAATTGAGACAAAGAGATCCAAGAAATTGGCTAAGGGACCGTTTGGTGCCGTTGGCCACGCCCTAAACGAGCTTGACGATCGTCTTGGCACCGCCAAGGGTGGCCGCACATTCCTCGACAAGATTTTTCCAGACCACTGGTCGTTCATGCTTGGTGAGATCGCACTCTATTCATTTGTAATTTTGCTCGTAACGGGAATTTTCCTGGCGCTGTATTACATCCCAAGTACTGCAATCGTCACCTATCGCGGAACGTACTTGCCGCTCTACGGACAAAAGGTAACTGAAGCATATGCCTCGTCAGTCAACCTTTCGTTTGCTGTTCGCGGTGGGCTACTGATGCGTCAGATGCACCACTGGGCTTGTGACATTTTTGTGGGGGCAATTGTTGTTCACATGGCTCGCGTGTTCTTTACTGGAGCCTTCCGTAAGCCCCGCGAACTCAACTGGACGATTGGAACGACACTCCTCACACTCGCAATTGTCAACGGGTTCCTTGGATACTCACTCCCAGACGACTTGGTTTCTGGAACTGGTATTCGAATTGCGTACTCAATTATTCTTTCGATTCCTGTTGTTGGTAGTTACATTGGATTCTGGGTCTTCGGAGGAAACTTCCCGGGAACCATGGTCATTCCTCGTTTCTTCGTTCTCCACGAATTCCTCGTTCCACTTTTGATTCTTGGTCTCGTGGGCGCTCACCTTGCGCTGCTCGTTCGTCAAAAGCACACGCAATTCCCTGGCCCAGGCAAAACTGAAGAGAACGTTGTCGGAACACCTATGTTCCCAGTCTTTATGGCCAAGACAACCGGCTTCCTACTTGTTGTTGGCGGAGTAACTGCGCTGCTCGGTGCGTTTGCGCAGATCAACCCGATCTGGCAGTTCGGTCAGTATCACGCGGCAAACATTTCTTACGCCGTGCAACCTGACTGGTACATGGGATTCCTCGACGGCGCACTCCGTATTTGGCCTTCCTGGACGTTCCACAGTTTCGGCCACACGATTGTTTTCAACATTCTGGTGCCGTCAGTTATCTTGCCGGGAATTGTCTTCGGAATTGCTTATGCGTGGCCAGCCGTTGAACGAAAGCTCACTGGCGACAACGAAATTCACCACCTACTTGATCGTCCTAGCGATCGAGCATTTCGAACTTCAGCTGGTGTGGCACTTCTCTCATTCTTGATGATGCTGTTCATCGCAAGTTCGACTGACGTTATTGCAAATTTCTTCCACATCTCACTTGACACTGTGCTCTGGACAATGAGAATTCTTGTTGTAGTTGTTCCGCTCATTGCTTTCCCATTCACCTACAAGATCTGTAAGGAAATGCAGAACTTCAAGGGTGCTGGAAAGCGAAAGACCACCAATGTGGTCAGTAGAACGTCTGAAGGCGAGTACGTCTCAACTGCATCACCTCGATACGTTGACGACATTCCGGCTCACCTTGCACCAATTCCAGTTCCGAGATTTATCAATGACGTCGAAGCACCAGAGGAAGATGCTGATGGTAGTGGCACGCGCGTAGTTGAGCGTTAGAGTTCACGCTTGGCAAAGCACGCAAAACCAGCTTCAGCACGGCTGTACGTTTTACTTTTAATTTCGGTACTTGTACTCGCCCTGTGCGGTGGCGGATTTGTGGTCTACAAAAACGTTATTGGTACGACAACGACAACCACAATCGCGAAAGAGAAGAAGCAAGTTGGCTGGACGGTGATTAGTTCGTCCAAACGTGGGGTGATGGTTGATTACCGAGTGATTGTTGTCCCCACAAAAAATTCAACTACAACGACCTCCAGTGCAACCGCCACTGCAACTGTTGGAGCAGATTTCACTGTGCTGCGCATGCGCGCCAGGACCACGCTGCTTCGCTGGCACAGTGGGAGCCAAGATCCACCAACTTCAATAAAACTGCCACTCGATATGGGGCCTCACATTGATTGGAGGAGTGAAGGGCCTGCCGGGATCATCGCTGTGTTCAACGGCGGATTTAAAAAAGCCGCGAAAGCCGGTGGGGCGCTAGACGATGGAGTGACGCTTGAGCCACTCGTTCGAGGTGACATGACCATTGCAATCAATGCGCTAGGTCACTGGGAGATGGGTGCTTGGGAGTCAAAGGGATTCCCAACGAAAGATTTCAAAGCAATTAGCTACCGACAGAATTTATTACCTCTCGTCTTAAAAGGTGTCGTCGCTCCTACGACAACAACTAATCCAATGGCGTGGGGAGATCCACTTCGCCACGTTCTAGCCCAGCCAAGAACTGGACTCGGAATAGACGCAAACGGAAATTTAATTTATGTTGCCTCGATGACTGGAGTGCTTCCATCACAGGTTGGCGCTGCGCTTGTTGATGCGGGTGCCGTAACGGGAATGGAGCTAGACATGAACCCGTTCTGGCCAATCATGGGTGCATCTGCAACTCCACTTCATACTCAATCTGGAACGTTCAATCTTCAGCTAAAGGGGTCACAGCACTCTGCGGGAGTTTTTGAGACTGGTTGGGAGCGAGACTTTTTTACCGTGATGGCCGAACCCTCTACGTGGCAGTGCAATTGGCAGAGCCCTGGAGGTATTTCGAAAAACAAAATAACTCCACAGCCATTGGCCGCGGTCGGGACTGGCTGCAAGGGGATCGTCAAGGCAGCCGCTAGGAAGCCATAATTTGCCCTGGCGCTCATCCAAGGAGTAATCCTTCATAGGGTTTAGCAAGCCTGCTTTAGGAGATTTACTGGCCAATCGAGTCCATTGTTCTTCACATTAAGGTAATCCCATGAGCATTCCAATCGCCCCAGCAGACCTTCCAACCTCCCTCGGCGCATTACGAAAGTCAGGGTACGTACCGAAGTCAGTTCGTGAAGAACTTCGTATCAATTTAGAGAAGCGCCTCAGCGAAGGTCGTCCACTTACCTCAGCAGTCCTTGGCTACGAAGACACCGTTCTTCCTCAACTAGAGACAGCGCTGCTTGCTGGTCACGACATCATCTTGCTGGGAGAGCGCGGGCAGGCAAAGACTCGAATGATTCGTTCACTAGTAGAACTCCTCGATGAATGGTTGCCAATCGTTGAGGGTTCCGAAGTGCGAGACGACCCGTTCGCACCTATCTCAGCGTACGCAATCGAACTTGTCGCTGAGAAGGGTGACGACACGCCAATCTCGTGGGTGCACCGCACTCGCAGGTTCGCGGAAAAACTTGCTTCACCAGACACATCAATGGCAGACCTCATTGGAGAAGTTGATCCAATCAAAGTTGCTGGTGGATTATTCCTCGATGACCCGCGCGCACTTTCCTATGGACTAGTTCCAAAGTCCAACCGTGGCATCTTTGCAATGAATGAGCTCCCTGACCTCTCGGAACGTATTCAGGTGGGACTGCTAAACGTCCTCGAAGAACGCGATGTTCAGATTCGTGGACACCTCGTTCGCCTCGACCTTGACGTGCTGGTGGTGGCAACTGCGAACCCTGAGGACTACACCAACCGTGGCCGGCTCATCACCCCGCTGAAGGACCGTTTTGGTTCGCAGATTCGCACGCACTACCCATACGAAATTGCCACTGAGATTGAAATCATCAAGATGGAATCAAAGTTGCCTACGTCGACCAAGCCAATTGTCGTGCCGTGGTTTATAGAGGACATTGTTGCTCGCGTGAGCCACGTAGCGCGCAAGAGTCACGTGATTAGCCAACGTTCAGGTGTCTCAGTACGACTTTCGATTGCGAACTATGAGACGGTCATTGCTAATGCGCTACGTCGAACACTTCGAACAAATGACGACACGGTGGTTCCTCGCGTGAGTGACTTAAGCGCAATGATCCAGTCAACGCAGGGCAAGATTGAATTCGACACCATGGACGATGGTGATTCAGACCAAGTAATTGCCGCGCTCGTTTCGCTCGCTGTGCGCCAGTGTTTCTCAGAGACTGTTTTGCTGGAAGAAGCCCCACTCATTGTTGAGTCTTTCAATGACGAAGTCATTGTTCACACCGGTGATGACCTTCCAGACCAGGACTATCTCAATGTGCTGGCCGCCATGCCAGCACTAGCCGGTCCGGTTGCTCGTGTGGCTGGACCAGAGGCCAGCAGCGGAGAGATTGCAGCAGCCACAGAGTTCATCTTGGAAGGCCTTTACCTCACCAAGCGTCTAGCTAAGGATGCATCGGGAGCGCGTGCGCTCTATCGCTCAAGGAATCGCTAGTGGCTGTTCGTTATGGTTTTCGTCGCTTTGGTGATGACGATGACTTTGACGACTTCGATGCTGATGAACTTCTTCGCCTGCTCGCCGATGACTTTATGGAAAGTGGCGACCTGGAAGAGGCTATGGAGCGACTCCTTCGCAGCGGCTTTGAAACTGAAGACGGCCAACGAGTCGAAGGACTACGCGAACTCCTAGAACGCACTCGCCAAAAGAGACGAGAACTCGAAGAGCAAGCTGACCCTGACGGCGAAATGCAGCGCTACCGCGACTGGCTCGAAGAAATTGAGTCCATTGAAGGTGACGAGCTCGATCAACTGCTTTCTGAGGCAGAAGAATCTGATGATGAACGTCGCAAAGAAGTGACGCGAGACCTTGTAGAACAAAAAAAGATGCAACAGGATCTCATGAGTGACAAGCTTTCTGAGCGTCTCGGTAATTATCAGAACTACGACTTTGTTTCCAGTGAAGCTCGCGAGCAGTTTGAGCAACTAATGAATGAGCTCAAAGAAGATGTTCTGAACACCTACTTCGAGCAGAGCAAAGAGATGATGGGCAATCTTGACCCTGAACAGCTCGCACGAACTAGAGAGATGATGGATGCACTCTCAAAGATGATTGAACAAGATCGTGCCGGTGAGCCACTTGATCCGTCGTTCGAGTCCTTTATGGAAAAGTTCGGCGATTTCTTCCCTGGTGCCGAGACGCTCGAAGATGTCATTCGCGCAATGGCAGAACGTGCCGCTGCTGCAGAAGCAATGTTTAACTCGCTCTCTGGTGAACAGCAGGCAGAACTTCGCGCCATGTTTGCCAAGATGATGGAAGACATGGATCTGAATTTCTCCATGAACCGCCTTGTTTCAAATTTGCGTCAAGCAACCCCCGACATTGACTGGAACCGTGCACACCGTATGCGTGGTGAGAATGGCTCATCATTCGCCGATGCTTCATCTGTTGCAGAGCAGCTCGGCGAACTACGTGGTTTGGAAGATTTCCTCAGTCAGTCCAACCCCGCTCAGGGCCTGCCAGAAGTCGATGTGGAGTCGGTGCGTCGAAACCTTGGTGACGACGCTGCTCGCCACGTTCAGCGCCTCCAAAAGGCTCTGAAGGGTCTTAAAGATAAGGGATTTATTGACCGCAGCGGAAAGAAATTGGAGCTCACCGCTAAGGGGGTTCGCCAGATTGGCCAGCAAGCCCTAAAGGATCTCTTCGCTCAGCTGAAGGATTCACCAACGCTTGGAGCTCACCGTGAGGCGACCGTCTCTCGAGGTGGGGACCGTGAAGAAACATCCAAGCCTTGGGAGCCAGGAGAGCCACTGTCGCTCAATCTTCCAAAAACATTGCGTAACGCAATCTTTCGTCAAGGGCCTGGCACCCCGGTGAAGTTGCACCACGATGACTTCGAAGTTGAAGAATTTGAATCAACCAAAAAAGCGGCCACGGTATTCGCAATTGACCTCTCTCTTTCTATGGCCATGCGTGGAAACCTTGTTCCCGCGAAGAAGATGGTCCTTGCTCTAACGCAACTAATTCGCTCAAAGTACCCACGTGACTTTTGCGCAGTTGTGGGCTTTGGCGAAATGGCCCACGAACTGAAAATCGAAGACATTCCAGCGCTGACCATTGACTACGCCTATGGAACAAACCTCCAGCACGCTTTGGCCTTGAGTCGACACTTGATGCGAAATGAGAAGGGTGAGCGCCAAGTGGTAGTCGTTACCGATGGTGAACCAACGGCTCACCTAATGGAGAATGGAGAACCATTCTTCTCGTGGCCACCAGTGCACGAAACCCTGCAAAAGACAATGGCTGAGGTGCTTCGCTGTACGAAAGCTGGCATTGTCATAAACACCTTTGCGCTGGACATTGAACGCAGCCAATTTCCCTTTGTAGAGCAGATTTCTAAGGTCAACGGGGGGCGAACTTTCTATACGTCCGTTGATGAACTGGGCTCCTACGCTCTCGATGACTTCGTAAGGAACCGCCGGGCGGGGTAGTAGAAATAGCCTTTTATCAGGGATTTCTTTATTCTGATTTGCAATTCTCGTCAAACACAGTAACAATGACATCGTTGTAATTACAACAGTGACGTACGTTACAAATTCGAGGAGCGATTCATGGAAATAGTAGACATCATGAGCGGTATGGAAGATCGCGGTTGGCAGTCTCGTGCGAACTGCATGGGCGTTGACCCAGACCTGTTCTTCCCAGAACGCGGTGCCTCTACCCGTGAAGCAAAAGAAGTTTGCCGTGGTTGTGTTGTGAAAGATGACTGCTTGGAATACGCACTGGACAACGGTGAGAAGTTCGGCATCTGGGGCGGAATGTCAGAGCGTGAACGTCGTCGCCTTCGCCGTGCTCGCGCCATTGAGCGTCGTGCTCAAGCTGGTTGATTAACTGCAACGAGCTTCAATAGTTGTTTCGTAGCTAAGACCGAGTTGCTTAAGGCGGCTGGGGTCTTCACTGGAAACCACTGAACTAGGGCACAGCCCAACTAATTCGCAGTGGTGAATAGTTTCTAATCCTTCTAGTTGCTTTGCCACTTGATCAAAAACTTCTGATGGCTTAACAACGTCTGGCGCAATTAGGTTGCAGCTCACCTGAACGAAGTCTCCAACAACAAATGCCAGGGTTCGTACATCTTTGCTGCGCACGCTTGTAGCGAGGGAGCGAGCTCTCGCCAGGGTGCAGTTACTGAGCCAGATGTTCCATGCCAGCAGCACTGGCCTCTCACCCATAGCAACGGCTCCAAGTACCAGGTGGGGAGTAGGTGGCCCGAAGTCTGGGGTCAGTTCCTTAAAGGCAGTTTTTCTGATCTCGGGCAGCGAGCGCTCAGCGCCGTAAAGAAAGACCGGAACTGCAAACGTTTCACTAAGCCACTTCGCAGTTTCATCGCGCATCGCAGTGGCTTGGTCAACTTCAGATTTATTAAGTGCAACAAATGGCACAACGTCAACTACTCCAAAGCGTGGATGCACGCCTTCGTGCTCGGAGAGTGACAAGTGCTGATAACACGCAGTGACGAAATTCTTCACGTCCTGGAGAAGTTTGTTCTTCTCGTTGATGAGCGTAAAGACTGAACGATTGTGAATTGAATCGCTGTGAAGATCACGCAGGGAAGTTCCAGCACTCGAGGCGAGTACGTTAAGAACCTCAACGCTGGAACCCTCAGAGATGTTTATGACGCACTCGAACACAATGTGTTCAGGTTACCTAGGCGCTCAAGCTGCGCTGCGCCCTTCCGAGCTTGCGTCGTTCACGTTCGCTTTTGCCGCCCCAAACACCGTGATCTGCGTTCATTTCAATGGCGTATTCCAGGCATTCCACTTTTACGAAGCACTGCTCACAAATACGCTGGCACACAATGACGCCTCTTCCTTCTTGAGGGAAGAAGAGATCACTTGGATAATCGCGACATTTACCGAGGCGCATCCACTCAGTATTTAGTGAAAGTTGCTTACGTGTCATACCGACAAATTACGACCTCAAAAGGAATCCAAGTCCATTAATACCGTTACTTACGTCACTTCATTAGGCGTATTTAGGGCTAAATCAAACTCTTTAGAGGTGCCCGGATTAAGTCAGTAGAATGGTTATCCAGCAGTTCACTTAAAAGGAGCATCGTGAGTCAGATTCCTGCCGCCGAGACAGTAGAAGTCGTAGACCCCGTTGGTCACGTCCAGGTGATCTACCTAGGACCAATTGCCCCTCACTGGGAGTGCCGCATGGTGTTTGGTGACGAAGAGCAAATTCAAGCTTTTGTTGACCGCATTGACGCACGACTTCGTTTTCTTCCTCCACACGACCCACAGTTCCGTCGTAACCGCGAGCGCGTTAACCGCGACGCCGAGCGTGAGAACCTACTCGTTGAGTGGAACCTCGGGTACGAAGAAGAGGCTTAAGCCAGCGGCGAGTTTGTAACTCGCTCGTACCACGCAAGTGGAGCATCAAGTTCAGCTGCTGATGGAAGTCCATCAACACGAAGCAGCGCGTCAAATGCCTTGAGTGAATACTCACGCTGAATAGTTGCTACAAACTCTGCAGCTTTTTCGTGATGCGGGCCCTGCGTTGAAATACCAAAGAGCGCGGCCGCGGCGTCTTCACCACGAGCATCACTGCGACGGTGTCGCTTGAACGCCTCGGTAAGTGGGGCGTGAGGACCCATAATTGCTTCAGTAATTTCATCACCAGCAGCTACGAAGAATGCACTGAGCACACTCATTGCGGCATTGATGGCCCTGTTCGCGTCGGTCTCGGCGGGCATCTCAATCCCCTCGAGCAGCGCCTCAGGATTTCCCATCATTGAAGCCATGTCTTCAGGGTTGATCATTGAGGTGAGTTTGCTCATGATGTCACCTTGGGCCTGGGTTGATTCTTTTACTGTGTCGATCAGAAGAGCTCGCAGCGCGTCACCAACGCCGGGCTGTGAAAGAACTAGCGATGCAACGAACTCTTGTGCTGTGGCAAAGCAGTAGACCTGATCACTATCAAGACTCCAATCTTCTGCGAATTGCTTCAAATTATTTACTACGAGCAAACGGTCATTATTTGTGCGTGGCAAGGGCAAGACGGCGAGTGACCATGCGCGTTCAGAGAAGTGCCCAGCCACACTTCCGATCTGAAATCCTGCAAAGAGTGGACCAAGGGCTTGCGTCATTTGCGCCATCATTGGGTTCGCTTCCGCTAGCTCAGAGCTAATAACCGGAGGGGTAGTGACATTGGCTTCGAGATGTGGTCGCCACTGTGCGAGCGCCGCTTGGGTCAGTGCGGTTCGGTTCACCGCAGTGACAACTGGATCACTAGGCACACCAAAGAGTGCATCGACGTGTCGGCCAATAAGTGGACTGAGTTCTTCTAAACGTTGGCGCTCTGGGGGTAGTGGATTTGGATCACCATCTTCTCCACGCGCAATGTTTAAGGCGAGCTGTGTCGCGGTGTCGAACCACGCGTTCGGTCCCTGTTGGCCAAGCATCGAGAAGATGTCGCCAAACATTCCACCAAAGCCTTCAAGGGGATTATCACTCACATATCTAATTTAGGCCCAAGTGAGTCCAATGCGACCTAGCATTGAGACCTATGGCATCAGACGTCGCAATCGATATAGGTACGTCATTTACCCGTCTAGCAACCGCCGAACGCGGGGTTTTGTTCAATGAGCCGACCATTGTTGCGATTGATACCAACTCTGGTGAAGTCGTCGAGGTTGGCTACGGCGCGAAAGACGCAGTCTCTCGAACGTCACGTCACGTGGTCGCATTTCGCCCTCTGGCCCAAGGGGCCACTATTGACTTTGACGTAACGGCACGGTTGATTTCAGGTCTTTTTCAACGAACTGGTCTTTCTAAATTCAGTCGAGCCCGTGTTGTTATGAGCGTGCCAACACTCGCCACACCAATTGAGCGCCGGGCTCTTCGCCAAGCTGCGATTCAAGCAGGAGCTCGTGAAGTGAGCATGGTTGAAGCCCCGATCGCCGCCGCAATTGGTCTTGGACTTCCGGTCCAAGATCCAGTCGGGTCTGCGGTGGTTGTCCTTGGTGGTGGTGCATCAGAAGCATCAATTATTTCTTTAGGCGGCATTGTTAGCTCTAGCTCACGTCGACTAGGTGGAGTTGACTTAGACCTCGCAATCGCTACTGCGCTTCGCCAGCACTACTCCGTTGTGGTTCCACCAGAAACGATTGAAGCGTTGAAGTGCAATTTAGGTTCAGCTCTTGGTTACAGCAAGGGAATGAATCAACGAATCCTTGCTCGAACGGTGGAACAAGGAAAACTTACCGAACTAGACGTTGACGCCTCAATTATCAATGATGCAATTGTGGAAGTTCTCAGCGCAACGGTGCGAATGATTCAAGACTGTCTGGGTGACGCACCACCAGACCTTTCGCAAGACGTGAGTTCAAACGGACTGATCTTGGTAGGTGGCCACGCACTACTCAGTGACTTTGCTGAATTAATTGCCAACGCTACAGGCGTCGAGGTTGAGATTTCGACTCATGCTGACATGCGAGTTATTGAGGGGCTTCAGATGTGTCTTGAAGAAATGTCATCACTACATTCGCTCTTTCGAAGCGCTGAGCGTTAATCGTTTTCTTCTCGACCTAATTGACTCACCGCTGCGCGAACTTGCCAGTCACGGTCTTCACTAGCTTTTTCGAGCGCGGCATCGATGTCGGGGCCTTCGAAATTCGAAAGTGCGACGATCGCTCGTCGCCGCACCGGTGGCTTGTCTTCGAGTGCGTTCAGGATTGTTTCTCTGGCTCGGTCATCGCCAATTGCGCCAAGTGCAGCTACTGCTGATTCACGACAGCGTGCGTCGTCGTGAGAGCTAGCAATGGCGCACAGTGCATCAACCGATGGAACATAGAGATGTTCACCGAGTGCAAATGCCGCTCCGTCAACAACCAATGCATCTGGGTCACTAAGTAGCCCAAGGACTTGTTCCAGTAATGCGGTGTCGCTTGGTTCATGGTGTGCAAAAAGGTTAAGAGCTTCACGTCGCACATCGACGTCTAGGTCACTGAATGCGCTTGACCAGTTGTCGGCGTTGAGAACGTTTTGTCGAGCACCAGCTCGCAAAGCAAGAACACGTTGGCGTGCATTGGAAGCGGTTAATCCCTTGGAGATTGTTTCGAGGTGATCAGCACCTTGAGCGAATCCAGCTCTAAGTAACGACTCTTCAAAGGAGTCCGGTAGCGTGGGTTCATTACTTTGCACGAACCCATTCCACCATCTTCTAGGCGCCGCCGGCGCCACTTGGCGCCAATGATCACGGCAATAGTGGTTATTTCCTCAATTGCCATCATGCAGCACATAAATACATCGCAGTATGCAATTACCCCCGGTCAGGCAACTCCGATTGCGCCACTCATGAAAATTGAAGGAATCGCGACTGAAAAGCATCTGGACAAAATTGAACTTGTTGACGTCTATCTTCAACAGCTCTCAGTTTGGCAGTGGATTGGCGCTCAGTTTCAATCGCACGTTGCATTCATTCCCGCCAACGCATTGGTCACTCCTGGGCAGCCAACGAGCGAGCTTGCACCTCAGGGCTACTTGCAAATGTATGACTCCAAACAGGCAGCATCGGTGGCTGCATTCAGAGCCATTGGATACAAAGTTGCTGGCACACCAACGGGAGCACTACTAACCGGGATTAGCTATCCGTCACCCGCGTGGAGCGCACAATTGAACATTGCCGATCGAATTGTTGCAGTCAACTCGACCAAGGTGACTTCTTCATGCGGGCTGATAGGTGCGATACATCACTACGCCCCGGGGCAAAACGTTGTGCTGACAATTGAAAAATCGCATTTTTCAAGTACTGGTGAAATCACCTGGACGAGCGCTAGGTCAGTGACTATGAAGTTAAAAAAATCTCCTAGTTACATCGGTCCATCTGGCTGCCCAGGTGTTGATGGAGCGAATAAAGGATGGCTCGGAATCTCTGTTGAAGATGCAACAAGTTATGTACTCCCAGCGAAGGTGTCAATTAATACTGAATACATTGGTGGACCGTCAGCTGGCCTTTCGATGACCCTCATGCTCATTGACGCGCTCAGCAGTGGGTCGCTCACTAATCACCAAGTGGTAGCAGCGACGGGCACAATCGACGCAAACGGTGGCGTGGGCGACGTTGGCGGGGTCGCACAAAAGACAGTTGCGGTCTACAACTCGGGCGCCCGAGTATTCCTTGTTCCAATGAGTGAGGTTGCAACAGCCAGAAAAGTTGATGAGCCAGGACTTCGCATCATTGGCGTCTCGACCCTCGACCAGGCGCTTAGCGCTTTGCGAAAACTGGGTGGAGCACCGCCAATTCCCTTGACTCAAGCCAAGTAAGCCCAACTTTCGCCTTAAAAAGCCGTAGCATTGTAGGGATATGGACGAACGTCGAAAGCTCTCAACAACGCGTCAATCATCGACGGAAATTGTCAGGGTTAATTTTTCAACTCTGAGAAAAGGTGGCGTTGATCCAAATGAGGTGCGACTACACCTCGAAGCAGTTGCTCGTGAGATGTCACTTCTTGAAAACAGAATTCAAGAAATCCAAGGTCAACTCTCTGAAGCGCAGCGTCGTGCTGCGAATCCAACATTCGACGAGTCAACGCTCGCAAGTGCTCTAGGAACCCAAAGCGCCGCAATTCTTCGCGCAGCTCATGAAGAAGCTGCGCGAGTTACGAATGAAGCACAAGAGAGAAGTGCGCAAATATTTTCTGAAAGCCAGCAACGTAGTGCGCAGCACCTCATTGAATCTCAAGAGCGAGCATTGGCTCTCGTTGCTGAAGCTGAAACCACCGCCGCACAACTCGACACTGATGCACGAGCTGCGGCCGAGCGACTTATTGATTCGGGCAAGCTCAACAGTGATGCGCTGGTTGAGCGTGCACGCGAACAAGGAAAAGCCATACTCGAGCAGTCAAATGAAGCTCGTAAAACCGTGCTCAACGATCTTGCTGTTAAGCGCAAGGCACTGCATATGCAAATTGATCAACTCCGCGCTGCTCGTGACACACTCATCTCATTTGTCAGTGCTGTTGGCGGACAAATTGAAGGTGTGCTTTCAAACCTCAATACATCTGATGAGGCGGCCAGGACTGCAGCACTCGAGGCACTACGCCTGCGAGCTCCATCTCCTGAGCCAACTGAAGAAGAGTTGCTGTCTGGAACCCCACTTCGTCTAGTTCCAGATGCGCAAATGGCACCGAGCCCTGATACGACAATTGCACCAAAGCCAAGAGCCCGCAAAGCCACAAAGTCACCAGTTAGCAACGAAGGTTCGCTTCTCGAAGATGACCCTTCGGGCACCGACGTTGTAAATGAAATTTTTGCCCGTCTCCGTAAGGCCACCCTCGAAGAGCGCGGAGCCACAGCTCCAGCACCTGCTGCGAAGAAGACAACTTCGACCAAGCCGGTAACTGCTGCGGGAGAACTTTTCCAACGTCGTGACGATGCACTCAATGATTCACTCGACGCACTGACTCGTAAAGTCAAAAGGTCACTCCAGGATGATCAGAACATCATGCTTGATCGTCTCCGTGGGGTACAGGGCATGATCACAACCGAACTCGAAGATGAGCACGAACAGCGTGCCAGATATGCCGATGCCTCAGTTGAGGCTCTGGCTGAAGCTGCTCAGGCTGGCATTGCGTTTGCAAAATCTGAATCAGGTGCATCGGGCGCAACTGTTGATAAGAATGCAATCAATGAATTTGCAGCTGACCTAGCGGTCACTATTGTTCTTGCTCTTCGAAAGAGAATTACTGGCGACACCGTTGGTGATGGCGCTGAGCGTGCTAACGCTGCCTACAAAGAATGGCGCGGCGCGCGTGTAGAGCGCCTCTGCACGGACGCTGCTCGTCGTGCGTTTCACTTAGGTGTTGTGAGCGCGGCACAAAGTGGTCAAGTTCGCTTCTATGTGTCACCAAACGATGCACCGTGTGACGCTTGTGCCAGTGACTCACGAGCCGGAGAAATCCAGGCCGGCAAGACCTTTCCTTCAGGCGCTAAGCACCCACCGCTTCATGCGGGCTGCGCCTGTGCCGTAATTCCTGTCTAGGTTTCGACCTAGGCTGTATGCGTGCGCAGCCCAACAGATGTTCCATCAGGTCCCCGTCGAATTTCTCTAGTCTCTCGACGATTCTGGATCGGGCTTGGGGTAGCAATCCTGCTAGTCGGATTCACCTCACTTCGAAGCCTCGCGGTTTTTTGGACCGATCAAATGTGGTTCTCACAAGGTGGGTTTGGCTCAGTATTTAACAAGTTGCTTTTTATTAAAGCAGGGCTCTTCCTTTCGTTTGGCGCGGTGTTTTTTGTTCTCATGTGGGGCAACCTTCTACTCACCAACAAATTGGGAGCTCGAGTTCTCTCGTTCGAGCCTGAAGATGAAATTATTCGCAGGTTTCAAAATACCGTTCGACCTTACGCTCGCCGCATTTACGCAGCGATTGCATTTTTCATGGCACTTATTGCCGGGTTCAACGCGACCACACAGTGGAATTCATACTTACTTTTTGTAAACGCAAAGTCATTTGGAAAAACTGATCCACTGTTCCACAAGGACATCAGCTTTTATGTAATGACGCTCCCATTCTTGCGTTTCGTCGTCACATGGCTGATTGTTGCTCTTGTTGTAACCCTTCTCGTTACAACTGTCTTCCATTATCTAAATGGCGGTATTCGTACAACGCGGGTAAGACCGCGTGTTTCTCCTCAGGTGAAGGCGCACCTCTCTGTCATTGGTGCAGGCATTGCTTTACTAAAAGCTGCGGGATATCTCATTGCAAAATACGAGCTTGTGAATTCAACCAATGGTTTCGTCCAGGGTGCTGGTTACACCGACGTTCACTCTCGCATGCCTTCACTCACGATCCTGTTTATTTTGTCGCTGATGTGTGCAGCCATTCTTCTTGTAAATGTTCGCTCTCGTGGATGGTCGCTACCAGCAGTAGCTGTTGGTTTATGGATGTTTGTTTCGCTGGTAATTGGCGTGTTGTATCCAACAATTCTTCAGGCCCTGAAGGTGAGTCCCGCTCAGCAAACCCTTGAAGCACCGTACATTGCAAGAAATATTGCGGCAACAAGAACTGCGTTCAATCTCGACAACATCCAGTTCCACAATTTTGCTGGATCACCAACTGTGTCTACATCTGAAATAAAGAACGCATCAGCAACGCTTAGCAACATCCGACTCTGGGACCCTGCGCCTGAAATTGCTCTAACAACAGTTTCACGTTTGCAATCAATTCGCTCGTATTACAACTTCACGTCATTGTCGGTGGATCGCTACATGATTAATGGAATGATGACACCAGTACTGATTGGAGCTCGCCAGCTCAATCAAGCTGCGCTACCTTCGCCGAGTTGGGTGAACACACACTTGCAATACACCCACGGAGTGGGCGCAGCGGTCATTGCCGCCAACGCTCAGAATTCTGATACCGGTAATCCAATTTTTAATGTGACGAATGTGCCACCTGTCTCATCAAATGGAATGCCCAATTTGACTAATGCAGGTATCTATTTCGGTCTCAATGATCCGGGCTGGGTGGTAGCTAATACCAAGCAAGCTGAACTTGACTATCAAGTCACTTCAGGGGCAAACGCTGGCCAGCCAGTTGAAACGCACTACAGCGCAAAAGGTGGGGTCGCGGTTGGAAGTTTTTTCAGTCGTGCTGCGCTCGCACTGCGTCTAGGTGATTTCAACTTCTTAATCTCGAATCAAATCACTTCAAAGAGTCGCGTTCTCTTTACTAGAGACGCAATGCTGATGGCACAAAAAGCTGCACCTTTCTTAACATTTGATTCACAGCCATACGCAGTCATTTCAGGCGGCTCGGTGAAGTATGTGATTGATGGCTACACAACGACCGACCAATACCCATACAGCCAAAACGCAAATAGTTTGAACATTGACGAGGGTGGCCTCCCAGGAAGTTTTAACTATGTACGTAATTCTGTGAAAGTTGTTGTCGATGCGTACTCAGGAAAAATGACGTTCTACGCAATGGACACTAAGGACCCAATTTTGAAGTCATACAGTGCTGCATTCCCTGGCATGTTTAAGCCTCTTAACCAGCTGTCTCCATCAATTAGCAGCCACCTTCGCTATCCGTCGAACATTTTTAGCGTGCAAGCCGCAACAATTGGTCACTACCACATCACAAATCCGAGTTCTTTCTATTCGGCATCCGACAAGTGGGCCATTTCACCGACAACTGGTGCAGGTTCACCGGGTCAGACACTCGCTCAATCAGTTCAAACTGATTCACAGGGAAACATTATTTCCACTTCACTGTCGCCAATGAGTCCGATCTATCAAGTTGGTTCATTACCTTTTGCGAACAAGCAGCAACTACTTGAAACACTCGCATTTGTTCCATCGGGTAATTCTTCTTCAGTGCAAGGTCTCACTGCTTTTATGATTGCGACGAGTGACGCTAACAATTATGGAAAGCTCAATGTCTATGTCACCCCTCGAGGAACTTCAGTGCTTGGACCGGTCCAAGCGGACTCTGAAATCCAGCAGAACTCAATTGTCTCTTCTATAACTACGCCACTGGACCAGCACGGCTCATCGGTCTTGCTCGGAAACACAATGATGGTTCCGCTCGATAAGAGCATTCTCTACGTACGTCCAATGTACGTAACAAGTTCTTCAAACCCACTCCCACAGTTGAAGTACATGATCGCGGTGTTCAACCAAAATGTTGCAATTTCTCCAACGCTCAGTGGAGCCCTATCGCAAGTTCTTGGGGGCACTGTTTCCAGTGGCACCACAACAACTGGGGGATCCGGCACAACTACAACCGGGGGGACCACAGCTTCTTACTTGAAGCAAGCAGCCGCTTACTATGCCGCTGCTCAGAAAGCACTGTCGGCCGGGAACTTGGGCCAGTACCAAACGGATGTAAATGCAATGAATCAGCAGTTAACGCTGGCTCAGAATGCACTGAACGGCAAATAACCCTTAATTTTTTAAATAGCTGATAGTTGCTTGGCAACTAGTTCACGAAGCCAATCATGACTAGTGTTTGTCCTGGAATAACAATAATTTTCCTACCTCAGGGGGCCCAGTGAGCAGCACAGATAAGTCAACCGCGCAGTATTGGCACGATCGCGTAAGCACATTGAAGCCTGAAGGTCGCGCATGGATTGACGGTAAATACGTCAATGCAATTAGCGGCAAGACATTTGACGATGTGAGCCCAATCGATGGTCGAGTCATTGCTCAAGTTGCTGAATGTGACAAAGAAGACATTGATGTGGCTGTCGCAGCAGCACGTCGCGCGTTTGAAGAAGGAACGTGGAGACTCCTTGCCCCATCAGCTCGCAAAGCAGTTCTTGTGCGTTTTTCACAACTCATTCGTGAGCACGTTGAAGAACTTGGACTGCTTGAAACTCTCGATGTTGGAAAGCCAATTTCTGAGTCACTGAATGTTGACGTTAATTCTTGTGCCACAGTAATCAACTGGTACGGAGAAGCAATTGACAAGGTGTACGACGAGATTGCTCCAACCGCCTCAACAACTCTTGCCATGGTTACTCGTGAACCTCTCGGTGTAGTTGGCGCAGTTGTTCCATGGAACTATCCAATGATTATTAGTGCATGGAAAGTTGGTGCAGCACTCGCTGCAGGTAACAGTGTTGTACTAAAGCCTGCGGAGCAGTCACCACTTTCTGCGATTCTTCTCGGAAAGCTCGGATCAGAAGCCGGACTTCCTGATGGTGTCTTCAACGTTGTTCCTGGGTTTGGACCAACTGCTGGTGGCGCACTTGGCCGTCACATGGATGTGAACAAGTTGACATTCACTGGTTCAACAGAAGTAGGTCGCTACTTCTTGGAGTACGCAGCACAATCAAACATGAAGCCAGTTTCTTTGGAACTTGGTGGAAAGTCTCCAGTCATTGTTTTTGATGATGCACCAGACCTCGACTACGCCGCAAGTGTTATTGCTGGAGGAATCTTCTACAACCAAGGACAAACCTGCAATGCCGGTTCACGTCTTCTTGTTCAAAAAGGAATTGCTAAAGAATTGCTCGCGAAGCTTGCAAAGATTGCTTCGGAGACAACTTCTGGTGACCCGCTTGACCCTTCGACCACGCTTGGATCAATTGTTGACAAGGGTCAGATGGAGCGCGTGCTTGGCTACATGGAAATTGGCAAAGCTGAAGGCGCAGTCATGATGGCCGGTGGTGGACAGTCTCGCGAAGAATCTGGTGGGTACTACGTGCAGCCAACTGTCTTTGCTGGAGCGAACAACAACATGCGTGTTGCTCGTGAAGAGATCTTTGGACCAGTAATCGTGGCCATTGAATTTGACACTGAAGAAGAAGCACTCGCGATTGCTAACGACACTGAATACGGTCTTGCTTCTGCAGTATGGACTGCTGACCTTCGTCGCGCTCACCGTGTTGCTAGGGAACTTCGTGCAGGAACGGTTTGGGTTAATACCTTTGACGCCAGTGACATCACCACACCGTTTGGCGGAATCAAGAACTCAGGATCTGGTCGTGACAAGTCGCTACATGCACTTGATAACTACACCCACTTGAAGACCACCTGGATGGACCTAAGTTAGAACCAGCAGTTGAACGCAGTCGGGGGACACATGAAAATAGTTGACGTAGAGACAATCGTTGTTGCTCCACCTCCTCCAGCGTTTGGAGGCAGTTACTGGATCTTTGTTCGACTCACAACAGACTCCGGCATTACTGGTCTCGGTGAGATCTACGGTGTTCCATTCCTTCCTGACGTTGTGAAGCTCATGGTTGATGAGATTGCTGAGAAGTCAGTTATTGGAAGCAGCCCTTTCGACATTGAAAAAATGTGGCGTGAAATTTATTCACGTAACTTCACTCAGCGCCCAGATGGATCAGTTGTTCCAATCATCAGTGGAATAGAGACTGCGTGCTGGGACATCATGGGCAAAGAGACTGGCCAGCCGGTCTACAACTTGCTCGGTGGAAAACTCCGCGATGGTTGCCGTTCATACACCTACATCTATCCAAATGAGAAGCTGGGCTCAGAGGTTTACAGCTCGCTTGATCTTTCAATCGAACGTGCGCTTGTTTATAAGGAGATGGGATTCTCAGCTCTTAAGTTTGATCCTCTCGTTAACTACTCAGCATTCGACCCACATTCACCAACCGCAGAGACGCTTGACTACATTCACAAATTTGTAGGTAGCCTTCGCGGTGCGCTTGGCCCTTCAGTGGACTTGTTGATTGGAACGCACGGGCAAATGACCCCAGCGGGTGCGATTAGGTTCGCCAAAGTTGTTGAAGAATTCGATCCACTGTGGCTTGAAGAACCAACTCCTCCAGAGATGCCAGAACAAATGGCTCAAGTTGCCAGAGGAACTTCAGTTCCTGTAGCAACTGGTGAACGCCTTGTAACTAAGTACGAGTTCGCCAGAGTGCTCGAGAACCGCGCAGCGGCAGTACTGCAATTCGCTATTGGTCGAGTTGGTGGAATCTTGGAGGCGAAGAAAATTGCCGCCATGGCTGAGCCGTATTACGTAGACATCGCTCCTCACCTTTACGCCGGTCCTATTGAAGCTGCGGCGAACGTTCACTTAGCGACAGCTACTCCAAACTTCCTTATCCAAGAGAGCATCGAGACAATGGGGAACTTCCACTCAGCAATTTTGAAGAAGCCACTGAAGTGGGAAAACGGTTATCTCTACCCATCAGACGAGCCAGGCCTCGGCGTTGAGCTCAATGATGAAGTTGTGAAGGCTCACCCGTACACCGGTAAGGATCTTCACCTCTCAATGACCAACATTGAAGGTTGGCATTACCGAAAAGTCATGAACAAAAAATAAGCGAGGAACATAGTGTCAGCGAATACTCAAAAGATTGGTTTTATTGGGGTTGGAAGTTTGGGTGGCGCGATTGTCACCAACATGCTCAACGCTGGGTTCTCGGTAACTGTTTTCGACACAAATAAGGATGTCGCACAGCCTCTTCTTGACCAGGGTGCCAAGTGGGCGAGCAGCGTGAAAGAAGCTGCGCAGCAGTCAGATGTTGTTGTTACCTGTCTTCCACGCCCAGACATTGTTGCGTCCGTGCTTACAAACCCAGACGGAGTGCTTGCGGGACTCGCCAAGGGCAAAACCTGGATTGACATGAGTACGTCTGACTCCAACGAGATCAAGCGACTTGGCGCTATTGCTAATGAGCATGGTGTGAACGTTCTTGAGTCACCAGTAACTGGTGGAGTGCATAAGGCCGCATCTGGCGCCCTAACAATTCTCGTCGGTGGTGACAAGGAAGTATTTGACGCCAACCTAAACATTTTGGAAACCGTTGGAAACCGCGTAATGCACATTGGTGTTCTTGGACAAGCTTCAAAAATCAAAGTTGTAACCAACATGCTTGCCTTCATCCACCTGGTTGCGGTTGGCGAAGCATTAATGATTTCTGGACAGTCGGGCATTGATCTAAAGACTGCATGGGAAGCAATTCGCTGGAGTTCTGGCAACAGCTTTGTTCACGAAACTGAAGGCCAGCTGGTACTTTCAGGAAGCTACGACATCAACTTCACGATTGACCTAGCCCTTAAAGACTTAGGACTAGTTAACGATCTCGCAAAGAGCATGGGTGTTCCACTCGAGCTCTCGAGCATTGTGGAGCAGCGTTACATTGCGGCGAAGGCTCGCTACGGCGGCCAGGCACAGTCACCTCGAGTTGTTCAAATTCTCGAAGATGACATGAAGTTCCCACTTCGCGCTGATGGTTTCCCAGAATCACTTATTGGCTACGACGGCGTCTAAGCAAAAAACTATGTCTTTACTCCGTGATGTTGGACCTCTTTTCGACCCTAAGCGCCTAGTAATCATTGGCGCATCAGAGCGTCGTGCTGACCTTATTCACATGGCAACACGACGTGGTGAAACTGTCTACCTAGTGAACCCTCGTCGAGATGAAGTACTCGGTCAAAAGTGTTACCCCGACGTTGCGTCACTTCCAGAACAGCCAGACGTTGCACTCATTGCTGTTGGTCACACGCTCATGGAACAAGCGGTGCGTGACGCAATTGCTGGTGGTGTGAAGGCGCTTGTTATTCCTGGAGCTGGCGCCGAAGCAGGCGAGCAAGGACCAGTTGTCACCAAGATTGTCGCCGCAATGGCCGCAGAAAACAATGTTGCGCTGCTCGGAACAAACTGCATGGGGTACGCGCAGCCTGAAGGCCGTTCGCTTTGGCTTGGAACACTCAGTCCTTCGCTGCAGGCTGGCCACGTAAGTGTTCTCAGCCAGTCCGGATCAGTTGCAGATGCACTGCTGTCGATTGGACCACGAATTGGTTTCAGGACAGTTATGTCTACTGGCAATGAATCAGGTCTTGACGCTGCGGACTTCGTGAATGCGTTTGCCAACGATGAAGGAACTAAAGCAATTGGACTATTTCTCGAAACGGTTCGCCGACCTGAAGCGTTTGCTGAAGCACTTCGTAATTGCGCAGAAAAAAACAAGCCAGTTGTTTGTCTAAAAGTTGGTAGATCAGAAC
>Ga0208254_1000025_pt1 | contig 20276 bp, 23 predicted proteins | sample CryBogCBE02Jul07_FD_184578 | JGI IMG/M metagenome (GOLD analysis project Ga0208254, IMG submission 184578) | Freshwater microbial communities from Crystal Bog, Wisconsin, USA - CBE02Jul07 (SPAdes) | ecosystem: Environmental > Aquatic > Freshwater > Lake | place: Crystal Bog, Wisconsin, USA...
TAATTTAAGGGTTCTTCAAGTTAGTTAAGTAATGTTGTATCTTTGCACCGATATCCAAGAGTTCCATACGTTCAAGTCTTTTTTCAAAGAAACGTATGGGAAATCGACCTTTTTAGATTTATCGAGTGTTTCGTCACAACAACTAGCAGAAGAAGGATTGGCTATTGTCAGTCATCATAATGATTGCTCTGTATTTTTAGGTTATTTGGAACCTGGATGGATGCTTGAAGGACCCCATCAAGTTCAGTTAAGAAAACTGTTTCGAAAGTTCAATGTCGGTTTTGTTTGTAAGTATGTGGATAGTATACCGTTCTCCTGGAAAAACGAAACTCAAATCATTTACACCAAAATACCTTTAAATCACTATGGACACTCCAACATTATCAACGATGGTTGTTCTTTACAACACGAACCTTAAATTTGACACCAATATCATTATGTCTGATCTTCCTTTAGAAGGATCTATCATCAAAGTAGAAAAACGAGGTGTAGCTAGACGAGGAGAAAGCAAACGAGACCAAATTAAACGACGAGCGAAGAAAGACGGCTCAACGACCAGCACAACTGGATTCTGCCATAATTCAATTACAATTGTCGTTTTAAGTAAGGGTGATGGAACCTTACCTGAAAAGGAAGTCACCATCAAAATATTCCAGAACGGAGTGTTTCACTTAACTGGAATTCTTCATGAAAAATACGACACTTGTTCTATGACGTTGTTGTTAGATACTCTATGGAACAAATGTAAACATTCTATTCTTGAATGTCCTGAAAACTATGAAATATTGAGACGTCGCGTCGTTCTCATGAATTACACAACTAAACTCTCATCAAACCAAACAGTCGCAAGAGAAGCGTTATACAATAACATAAGAAACCTAAATAGAGAAGACATTACTTGTGCTTACGATCCCGATGTATATCCTGGTGTAAAGATACGCATCGGACCTAAAAATTGGACTGCTAAAGTGTTTAGAACTGGAAAAATCATATTAACAGGAATTACCGACGAAGAAGAAACATCTGAATTTATCACACAATTACTGCATTTGTTTGCTTCGGTGCTTCCACAAGCTCAAGGATCACGAACACAGACAGTATTACCTGCGCAATTGCCAGTCCAGTAAGAACAGTCAACCAAACGTAAAAATTATAAGGAGTGCTTACTGATTCCCATACTCCACTAAACAGCGCGACGGCTCCTGCGACGTAAATTACGAGACTTGCTGCGCTTCCTGCGATTAGTCCTTTTGTGACGGCGTCCATGTTTTTTCTTTGTCTTACGTCTATCTTTTGTATCTGCTTGTGTTCCGCTGCCTGGATACAAATCTTCTGCTCCGTAAATTCTCAATCCACCTACTTTGGCGGGAGGTGCGTTAATTAGTTTATCGTAAGTACCTGATGCCTTCAATTGGGTTTGAACATCAACTAACTTCTTCATTACATCAGTAGGGTTGGCTCCTGGAACAGAATTAGCGGTTGGAAGATTTGAGGGTGTTACATTTTGTAATGCGCCTCCTGTGTGTCTTCTGCGTCTACTTGCTCCTTTTTGTCCTGCTCCTAAAGCTTTGAACGCGGCTGCGTGGTTTGCCGCATCTTGAGTTGTTTTTTGTGCGGCTGCCTGAGCTATGCTTCCATTGATTTTTTGGGTTGGGGGTGGAGCAGGTTTAGGAACAGTACTTGCGATCAACTTTCCACTGGCGTCCGTTTTGAAATCCATATTAATATATGGCGCAGAAATAAGACTAAATGGCCACCTTAAACTCTGTTCAAATTCAAGCATTAGTTCGCGATATGGATTACAGCATGCGCAAACATAAAGGCTTGAAAATCACCAATCCATCCGCTTTTCGCGAAAAGGTGTCTGCCGACAACCAAGTTTTGTATAACCAATTTCCCACTATTTTTGAAATGCATATTGAAGGAAGGTTGGATGGTACGTTCTTTGAAATGTTGAAATTACGTCGTCAAGTTGAGAAAGGGGAGTTGACCGATGATCAGGCATCACGAATTATCGGAAACAAATTGTTTAACAAATACGTCGCACCAGTAGTCGGACAAACTGCCGAACAAACGACTGCCGGAACATCTGCTCCAATAACTTCTTACGCGGATTACTATAAGGAAAATGCCGGCTCTTCGGAAGATACCTCAAGTGTATAAAAATAAAGGGTTTGTCGGTTGTGACGTTTGTGTAATTCAAACAAACAACAAAATAACAATAACAGGAATTGTTGTTACAACAACAACTGCTACTGTATATTTTACATACCCTATGGATATGTCGAATTTTAGTGTGGTTTATGATAGTTCTAGTGCCTATGCCTCAAAATCTCCTATTGTTCTTACAGGATTAAAACCTCAAACACAGTATAACGTATACATTACAGGATCAACAATTAATAGAAAGGCAACAAGCAGTCTAATTACTTTTTACACTGGTATGCCTCCTCCTAAATTTATTTACTATTCTGCTACAAGCACTTCAATAACTTCTAGTTTTACTGCGATTCCAGGAAACCAGTTGTATGTAACAGGAGTAGTTGGAAGCCCGCAAGAGTTTGTTGATTATGTGTCTCCTCTCACAGTTACAGGATTAACTTCTGGAAATACTTACCAAATTTATATCGCAACAAGAGATCCAAATGGTGTATATCCAGACAGCGACAAAGTAACATTTAAGATGAATACATACCCTAATGTTCCACAAATAGTTAATGCGGTTGGGTATTCCACGGTTGTAACTACAACGTTCAACATAATACCAAATTACAATCAGTATTTATTGACGATGTCAGATAACGCAACACGACAGGCAGTAACTACAAGTCCAGTAGATTTTGTGAATGTTCCTTCAGATACAACTCAAAATTTATACGAAATAGCTGATGATTCTACTGGTGTATTTGGAAGAGCAATTAGTGCACCATATTCGATCACTACATATACAACTCCTTTTCCATCTCCTCAAATTTATATGGATAAGACTACTCCTACATCAACAACAATTGTTTTATATTTCTATACTAATACTGCATATACTTCATATACAATAACTGCTGGATCTATTACTATTAACAATGTTACATCATCTCCATACACGATTACAGGTCTTACACCAAACACTAGTTACTATACTTTCGTAACAGGACTTGATTCTACAGGACATATTCCAAGTCGTAAAGGTGATGGTCAAACAATAAATACAAATCCTTAATCTTATATGGAATGCAAATTAAACGTAATTTCCTTATATAAGTAAAATGAGGATTCTCGTCATTTTATTATCTTTATTTGCCTTAGGGCAACCTCAAACATTAACTTCTACGAGTTCTGGGACGATGACCAGATCTCGTGGAATTTCTTCTACCAGTACAGGAACTGGAACTGCTACACGAAGTCGTGCCTTACCAACAAGCACAGGGAGTCCTACAGATACCGCTACAAGATCAAGAGCAGCTGCCTCTTCAACCAGCACAGGGAGTCCTACAGATACCGCTACAAGAAGTCGTGCATTACCAACACCAACCAGCACTGGGACTGGAACTCAAACTGGCACTCTTACTCGGACTCGAACTGATACTGGAACAGGAACGTATTCAGGAACTTCTACTAGATCAAGAGCCGCTGCCTCTGTAAGTTCTACAATAACACCAACAGATACCGCTACTAGATCAAGAGCTTTACCAACACCAACAGCTACTGGAACAGGAACAGCTACAAGAAGTCGTGCTGCTGCCTCTGTAAGTGGAACATCTACAGGAACAGGGAGTCTTACAGCAACAAGGTCAAGAGCGGCGGCTTCGGTTTCAGGAACAGGAACACCTACGGACACAAATACGGCAACAAGAAGTAGAGGAGGAGCTAGCACATCTGGGACTTCTACTGGCACCGGTAGTTCTACTATATCTAGAACTCTTACTGGAACAACGACTAGATCGCGAGCAGCCGCCTCTGGGACTTCAACTGCTACAGGAACTTCTACCGGAACGGCTACAAGATCAAGAGCCGCGGCTTCTGTAAGTTCTACAACTACAGGAACAGGAACTGCTACGCGGAGTCGTGCCTTACCTACTGCTACTGGAACATCTACTCGTTCGGTCGCTAATAGTCTTTCTCCTACTGACACCACTACTCGCACTCTTACTTCTACTGGATCTTTCACTGACACTCGCAGCAGGTCTGCCGTTCTTAGTGTTAGCTCTACTGGTACCGGTACTCGGTCAGCAATTGCTACTTCCTCAGGAACCGCAACAGGAACTCGCGCTGCTTCTTTGTCTGGGACAAATACTGCCACTGGCACTCGAACACTTGCGTCCTCTGCTACAAATACAGGTACTCGAAGTGCCGGTGTATCTTATACTAGCAGTATAACCGGAACGGCAACTAAGACCGGTACATATACTCAAACTTCTACGTTGACAAGAAGCGCAGGTTCAAGTTCTACTCCAACTGGAACTTTGACTTCAACCAATACGAACACAATAACCAGAACAGGAAGTTATACTCCTACGGCAACTGCCTCAAAGAGTTCTGGAGCTTCTTCTTCTCAAACTGGAACTTTGACTCCTAGTCAATCTGGACCTACTCATAGTGTTTCTGGATCTACTGTTCCCATTGTCAACAATTACATTTCCAACAATAATGTCGATCCTTCACTTACCGGAAACATTATAGGGTCTACTTTAGGTGTTATTGGCGGTCTTTCTATCATTGGAGCACTCGCAGGGTTCTTCATTTACACTCAAAACAAAAAGAAGGTCGCACTGGAATCTACCAAACCATCAATTAACTCTGATGATAACGTAGATAAAACGAACCCTTTGCGTGTTCCTATACCTACCAAGGCCGTCAGATTTAGTGATGATACCGATATCCAAACAAAAATAGCGTTTCATCCTACACTTATGGTTCCTCAGCGACAACCAAGTTTTTCTGTGCCGCAAAGTAACTTTTTGAAAGAACTTCAGAGACAAGGCAGCGTTCGTAACCCTTTTGCTCCAGTTCAAATTAATCCAATTAATAATAATCGTACCATTTTAAAACCATTTAAGACTAATTCTCAATCTAATTTAGGTTATGTTCCACCTCCACCGCCTACTGACCCGCCTGTTCCTCCTTCAGAATAGAACGGAGTGTTTCTAGTATTTTTCCTAATTTATTTTGACCACGCCACTTTGACGGGGATTTTGCCTTGTCCGTTTCCATGCTTGTACCAATTCCCCAATATGTATCTCTCGCGTCTGCGAATCCAATAGGTTTATTATCTGTTTCCAGCAACTTTGTGCGAAGTTCTGGATGCTGAGTAAATTTCGCTCTTACTCCTTTTTCCACTATACTATCCTTCTTCTTGTCCCATTCTTCTTCGTTGAACTTGAGTTTCTTGACATACGCCTTTGCTGCCTTGGCCGTTTTCGCTTCCATAATCTTTTTATTCATGTCATCGTTCTTTGCTTCTAATGCTTGCATTGATGCTACGAAGTGTGTGACACTCAAGTATGTTGTTCCGTCAATGTCTATTGATCTTTTGAAATCGTTACTTAACCATGCGAAGTCACCTCCAGTTTCGTCACCGACATTGAATAATACAGGTTCAAGTTCAGGTTCTTTCTTTTCTTTTTTGAGTTTCTTCTTTGTCTTTTCTTCTTCTACTTTGACTTCCGCAGGTGTAGGTTCAGGTTCAGGTTCGACTTTAGGTTCTTCTATTTTTGCTACTCTCTTGAATGAGAATGTGCGATTCAGGAACGAATACTTCTGTTGTTCTTCAGTTAATCTGATATTGGTTTGTTGTTGGTAAAGGTCTGAGAACATATGTGTTTCTTCTAATACGAAGTTGTATTCTCTGAATATTTCCACTACTTTCTCGAATGGAACCAAGTATTCGGTTTCTGGTTTACTGAAACTTTCAAGAAACACTTTGATTCCCAATCCGAACTCTTCCGTCCAACTTTCTCTGTCTTCGTATAATTTCGTGTATTCTCCCGCCACCTTCTTTTCTGTTCCGAACAATTGTGTTTTCTTTCCCAACATCATGGAGTAGACTGCCTGTCCGTCCAAACACGTTCCGAAGAATGTGCCTTTACAATACTGATGAACGTTCTTCACAAAGTTACGGAACGTTTCTTCAGTTTCACATGCGTAATGAATTGCGAATTGACAACTTGTTACATCAAATTCTTGTAATCCCTTGAATTGTTCTAAGTATTCTGTTCCTGGTGTTTCGGTTCCCATAAGGATGGGCATATACTTGTCTTCTTGCTCAAATAGAGGGAAGTGTGTGATATTACCTTCCAAGAACAACGCAGGAGGAATGAAACTGTGTGGGTTCTTTGATTTCATTGCTAAGTAACGAATTGCCGCTCCTTGTTTTGGAGATGTTATGTTTGCCAATGAAATGTCTATTCCTACAACTTTAGAAGGTTCGGTTTTCTTCCATTTCTGCATATCTCCTCCTCTACCCATCGCCAATTCTAATAACGTGTTTCCCTTCTCTACGTTCTTGCGATACAGTTCTGCCTTGATATGATTATGAAATTCATACACATCTTCAAAGACTCTGCTTGATCGTTTTAGGTCATCACGATAGTAATCGTCTTCTAACAAGAACCCTTCTTCAATTGGGTTTGTGAAGAATGATGTCAACATTTGTTCGGTTACTGGAACGTGGATAGATGTCCAGTTTTCGTCAGCTGTAGAAATGTCGTTACCGTATTGTGCTCGATGTAACACTCTGTATTCATGTGTCTTATCGTGTCTTGTTCTCAATACCTTCCATTGCTTTGTTTCTGTATCGTAAACACATTCAATAATCGTATTTGATTCTACTTTGTTGTTATTGGTATCCACTGGAATACCTTTATCGTTCATTGGAACAGATATCTTGTATGCGTCCGGATCGCGAGGCAACGAAGGTTGGAAGATTGATGGAATACGTGTGTTTGTATCCATTAGATGCTTGATGCTTTCGTGAACTTGAGGAGGAACGTATTCTCCTGTCATGGTTTCACGAGGGTACACTGTATTGTCTTCTTGTGGCGTTCTACCGACGTATAACTGACCCATCTTTGCCGGAACGTTCATGACTGGATCATACCCTTCCTTCTCGTCTAAGATAACCAAGAAATCTATACTGTTCTGGTCTGCGGGTTTCCATTTATAGACTCGTGTCCATGTGTTTCCTTTTCGGTCTTCCGCAGGTGCGACTCCTGTATCCTTTGGTGTAAAGATCAAACCATCTGTTTCGTATTCGTAGTCTGTATTCAAGGCAGTTCGGATCGCTTCTTCCATACTTGGACCATCTCCTGCCAAGAAGAGTTTGGTTTCAACTCTGAATGGAATCAATGAAGGAGCCGTAACAAATTCAGTTTTAAGTGCTTCTACGAACGCTTTTGATACTCCTAATCTTGTGTTTGTTGTCACATCTTCATCGGTCTTCATCAAAGGTAAACTTCGGACATCACGATTTCTGAATCGGTAGGCGTCAAATATACAGAACAAGTTGTTTTCCAAGATGTATTCTCCGTCCATAAAGTCTCCAATATGCGCATCGTTCAAGGCAGTAATACCTGTCCAAGTCACTGATCGTTTGGTTACTTTGAGTAACTTACGGTCTCTTGTAACGTATAATCCTGCTCGTTCTCCGTCTGCTTTTACCGTGACAGTATACCCCTTTGAAATGTTGTGTGGTATGTCTTGACAAATATGACGTCTCATCATGGTTACCGGATTGAAGAAGACGTTGTTTGACATCTTGAATTCTTCTTCGTATCTTTGGATATCAGATAATGGAAGCACAAATGGAGTTTGGTAGTAAGATTGTAAAAGCAACATAATTGCCTTCTTCAATTCTTCTGCTACTGTTTCCACTGCGATATCAGGTGACATCTTGAAACATTCGACTTCTAATTCGTATTTTGGTTGTTGTTTTAGTAATGTTTTTAAACTCATTTTGGTGTTTGCCGGTCTAGTTTTGACCATCGAGAAGTCAATACAGAACAATTCCGTTGAACTCACAAATGAGCGACGATGAATAAGTCTTACGTGTGCCTTTGGATCGTTTGGGTTTCCGTCCCAGTCGTTACGTAGTTCTGTTTCTGACTTCAAAGTAAATTTAGTCAAAGCTTCTGGGATATCCAATACGTCACGTCTTGGATCGTTGTAGTATGACTCCTTGCGTTCTACACGTAAAGGCACTCCGCGAAACGAGTTTGTAGAAATAAGTTTGAAGATATTCGCAGTATCCATTACATTCACACGTATTCTATCAGGGTATGAGAACGTCATGGTATGTGTCTCTGTGACCGTTCCTACAGAAAGACCTTCAATAGTCTTCATCAAACGGTCTGCGACATCTTTCGTTTGAATTTTGTCACACAGAACCTTACATTCCAGTTCTGCTTTTGGGTCTTTTTTTGCGGTGGTTATTAACACACCAATGGAAGCAATTACTTCTTTCGTAATTATCTCCATTCTCTATTATATTTTATCCTGATTAAAACCAGTCCATTTTTACTCTATCATCATACGTTCATATGTCTTACGTGTTTTCATATCTTCTTCCATTCTCTTGCGCTGATCAAGGCAAAAATTGATGTATGTTTGAATTTCGTTCAAACAGTTGTCGTCTAATACGTTTGTAGATACCAATATACCTGTTTGCGTCTTGGTATATTGTTCCGTATACTTTTTGATTATGTCAAAAATCTGTTTATGTTCGTTTGTTTCTAATTTATCTAGTTGTTCCTTCATTAGTTCCTTTGTTGTTCGTGGGAACGTGTTCATTTATGTTTTTATGTAGTTCGTGTTTAAGTTATTCTGGTGGAGGAGGTAATGTTGCGAACGTAATTTCTTGTTCGTCTCCTCCCTTCTTCAATCTACGTTTCTTCTTTTCGGGTTCTGATGACGTCATCACGACAACCTTCTTTTCTCCTTCTGCTTCTGGAACTGCTGGAAGTTCAAGTTTTTCTTCTTTTTCTTCTTCTTTTGGTTCTTCTAAGACCGCTCCAATCAATTTACCTACCACAATGATTTCTGTATCTTTTTGTTTGAATTGACTGCCCACGACTTCGAATTCTATATCGTCTCCTTCCTTCACCGAAGCATACTGTTCGTTTCCGATGTATAAATCTCGTGGAATCAATACTTTGATTGGTGGGGTTTCTGCGTGAATACCGACCTTGCTTCTGACTGTCACACGTGCCTTCAAATGTTGTCCAGGGTGAGGATAACATATATCTGCTTGGAATGTGACGTCGTAATCTGTGCCTCCTCTTATATAATTTGTTCGGCCCAAAGAGTATCCGATCAATGTTATGCTGTTTCGTTCAATAAATCCTTCTGCTGAACACATACCTTCGTAGTTCATTTTGAGTTGAGCCAAAATTGATGCTTGCATGTTTTTCTGGAGAAACTTTGAATCAATGTGGACCTTCTTGGTCATTTCGCGACGTTCAAACAAAGGGTCCATTTTGTTGTTTATCTTCTGGGATAATTAGAATCGGTTTTTCACCTTAGTTTTTCTCTTAATTCCTTGTTTCCTTTTTCGTTGAGAACCGAAAACTCTTCAGGTGTAATCCAGTATATTCCCTGCTTTCCCGTTTTAATTGCCTGTCTCACCAAGAAGTTCAGCCATAAACATCTGTCTTTCTTGCCTGTTGCCTCTGGAGGGAACCCTTCGCCGCTCAACCATTTAGCGAAATTGTTTAACGTTTCTTCTTTGAATGATGTGCATGCTTGTCCTCCAATTGTCTTGCTTCGTCCTACCACTTCCACTTCGTCTGCCTTTGGGTTCAAATTAAAAATGAGTTTGTCTTCTTTCATTGACGCAAATATATCTGTCTTGCGTTGAATGAACTTTTCTTCTAAGTTGTGTTTCCATTCGTTATACATATCCAGTTGTTCTCCTATTGGAGTTATTGGTTTCAAGTGTTCATCGTATACTCTGCGTAGTCCCAAAACATACACTTCTCCTGCCTTCAAAGGAGCAGAAAATGGTTGACTCCAGTTTGTTGTGAGTAAGTATGCGATCTTCTCTGCCGGTTTTAAAATTGCGTCTACGATATACCAATCTTGTAAATCTTGAGTGAATGCGTTTCTTATATACTCTGGTAGTTCTCCTCTTCTGGAATCAAGTACAGGAACTTGTACTCCTTCTTCAATATCTTCAAATACCGACGTTATATTCACATCTTCTGGTTCTTGTAATTTCAGAATACGTTCCAACATTGTTTGATTAGTTCCTGTAGCATAGGCTATGAAATCTCCCTTGCTTTCCAAATACCCATCTTTCAATTTCAAAGGTGTTTCAATTGCGTTCTGAATCAAGTAGAGAACCACGTCTGGACTATACCCTTTAAGTTCAGGTTGTTTCACTAAATCCTTTCTGCTCCAAACTGGTTTTTTTGAGAACAGTTTTATGAGTTTATCGAACACTTCATCACGCACATCTAAAATAGCAGACAAGGGTCTCACGTGTGTCGTATCTTCTTCGGTTTCTTCCAATTTACATACTATCGCTCCTACTTTTTGGGAAAATGTTGGCGCAAACATATCTTGTAATGAAAGTTTGAGTGTTTGACCGTCTTGAACTCTTTTTTGTGGAACTGTTTGGTTTCTCCAATCTTCAGGTAAACTGTTGATTGTGTTTTGTAATTCACAGTCCATTGCCGATTCCATGATTGTCTGTTTCACTTTGGAAATACTGATTGCTTTGCGTTCCACGAATTCTCTATAAACATACTCATCAAACGTTTCTTGTTTTCCTTTTGCGTATCTACAGACATGTAAATACACTGTACAGTTTTGGTCTTCAAATGGAAGTAATGAATGTGAGCATGTTCGCATACCTCTTCCTAAAACTTGTTCTATTCTTGCCATGTTGTACCATGGATCTAATACATGTATTTGTCTCACGAACTTGAAATCTACACCTTCAGATACTTTTGGAGATGAAACTATGATTCGAATATCTGATCCATCTACGTTTCCTGGGGCCTTTAATCTGTCGAGTGATCTGTCAATATCCGACTGACTTGTGTCAGAAGTAAATAAAACGTATCTTCCTTTTGATCCACGTGTAACTTCTTCTGCTGTTTTCTTCAGTAATCTGTTTCCCAATGCCGATTCGTATCCGTGCTCTTCCAAACACATCGCAAATAATTGCGCCCCGGATGCTACTAAGTTGGAATACACAAACACTACCCCTTTTGATTCGTTCAAGATACGCATGATCAACGAGAACTTGGAACTATAAGATGCTACAGTTGATGGTGCCAAAAACGAAGGAACTCCGTCTTTGTATTCCATTTCTTCTCCTGATTTCTCAAATGTTTCTCTGAAGGTTCTGTTTTCGGGAAAGACGCAAATAATTGGCAACTCTTCAGTTCTCAAAGTTGAACTTGATGTGAGTTTCTTGAGTGCCTTTTCTTGGATTGGATGGACGTAAGATTTCGTGAGTTTCAAGTATCTGCGTGGATTTGTAATTTTCTTTCCATCTACGTCTGTTTCTCTATCTATTTCTGCCGTCAAGTCGTCAGGTGGAGGTAATCGGAAAGGAAACGTGAACGGATTTTCTCCTTTGATGAACGAAACGTAATCTTGACATAATCGGCGGAACTCTTGTTCTCGTCCTGGTTTGAATTCTCCTGCTTCCGTAAAAAAGTCTGATGGTTTCAAGTTCTTCTTTGGAGATTGTTTCTTTTCGTTCCACAGAAAGAGGTTGAAGTAGTATACGATTTCGTCGTATCTGTCGTATAACGGTGTAGCGGTGAGCAAAACTAACGTAACTCCTACTGCTGTTTTCAAAACTCGTTCAATTGCCAATCCTACCTTCTTGGAAGTCGTTGTTTCTGATACGTCACGTAAATTGTGTGCCTCATCCACTATAATCAATCTGTTATCGAACGTTTCGTGGATCCACGCATCTGTGTTGTTAGCATCTACCATATTGGCAAACGTCTCGTATCCCACGAACTCGTAAAATTCTGAAATGATACGTGAGGCAAGTGCCGCTACCTTTCTACGACTTGGTGCGTCTGTTAATTTAAGTGTATGGTCGCTTGTTCGTTCCAACATTTCTAAGTATCTGCGTCCCGTGCACTGCTGCGACATCACGTCTCCGTTCTTCGTATCCACTCGTGAAATATCAAAGATTTCTCGTTTGAAGTTTGCTTGGATAGAAGGATTGGCTAACACAAGAACTTGTTTGTCCTGAAACTCTGGTCTTATGATATACTCTTCTGCTATTTGGATCGCCGAACATGTTTTACCTGCCCCTGTTCCGTGAACCATCAATAAATTACGTGTTGGAGAATCAGGACTCAGTACACGTCTCAAAAATCGTTGGACAGGTTGTAATTTGAATTCACGTGAAGATCGTGAACATTGTTCTTCTCGCATAAGTTTCAGTGCTTCTAGACTGGCCGGAGGAAGAGAAGGAGTTCTCGTTTCTGCTAGTTCCGGAAATTTGGTATTCACTACCGCCATTATCTATTGACCTGAAAAACGAATAAAAGGTGATACGCTTGAATAATACCAAAATGGCATATGAGTACATGAGTTTTGAAGATATAGACTTCCTTCTAAAACGTAACTGGTTTGTGTCTGACCAAGACATCCATGATTTACTTGGGTTTGCCGACGATGATACCTTCTGGGAACTTTACGCAGTTAGAAACCAGTATGCTAGACGTATACGACAAATCATTGCGCCCCTAGATTACATCCATGATAAACCGCTGTTCAAGCATTACATTACTGATCTAACCAACGACGACATAGAACGTACACATCAAGACGTTCGTCGTAGAGTTAGAGTTCAAATGGAACAAGAATGGACATCTTACCTCTATCGTTGTAAACCAGAAAGACCGCCTGGAACTATAGATGAAGAAATAGAGGAAAAGAGACAAGCGATTGAAAAGGTCAAGGAAGAATTGAAGACATACCGAGACATTCATAACGGAAAAGATCGTAACCGTATTGACCAGTACAATAAACGTATTCAGAAACTATGGGACGAAGAAGCCGCTTTACAAGACGAAAAATCAAAAATGGATGAGAAGTGGTTAGAATCTCATAAACTAAAGTTTCAGGCAGGTATGATATAATGGACAAGTGTTTTAATTGTCACAAGAAGAACCATATTTTGTTGGATTGTAAGTGTTCCAACAAATACTGTTTGAAATGTAAAGTTCCGGAAACGCATAACTGTACATTCGACTACCGTTATGCGGCACAGGAAAAATTGAAGATTCAGAACCCCGTAACTATCTCAAAAAAGGTTGAAGATATATAACAATGGGGTTCCCTGAACTTGTGACTGCCGTATTGACTGTTGACTTTGTCACTATCGTGCTTTCCAAGTTTTTTAATTTGGGTAAATCGTTAGACGAATGGTACAAGCGATTCGGTATTGTCGCCGTTCTTTCTGACTGCTTGATTATTTTAATTGGTATTCAACTTGCTATTTTATTGGATCCTAAAGCCGGTTTCTTCGTTATTTTACTTATGGCCGTATGTATTCAAGTCGTTCATGATATTCTCTTTTACTTGTTGATAATCCAACCCATTCCTCAAGGACATAACGAAATAATTGACTTATTCAAAAAATATGCTAACGAGAACTCCTGGAAAATCATTGTAGCCGATTCGTTGATGGTTATTTCTACTGTATCTTTAGCACAATTTCTCAAGTTTGTTCCTGTTCATAACGTAACATTCTTAGGTTTGTTATCGTTGTATGCTTTGACCTACATCATATACACACATTAACTATAGGCACATTGTAAGTGTTCGTCTCTTGGGAGATCAGGGTTCTTGAACGGATTGCGTTCTTTTTCTTTTGGAATGGGTGGAGGCAATTGTTGCTGTTCCATGTTTCTGAATCTTCTTTGGTTCGGATCTATACATCCACACGCGTCAAATATAACGTACCAACAACACATTTGGCCTATACAATATGAAAACGCAGAAAGCAAATAAATTTCTTCCATCTTATCTGATATTTTTCTATTTTTTATCGTATAAATTCGTTTTGTGAGTTTTATACAAATGCCAAAATTCACAAAACGTAATCGCTTGATGTCTCGAAAGTATTGTAAGAAGACTCCATGTAAGAAAATGGGTTTCACGCAAAAAGCTTCGTGTCGTCCATGGAAGAACTGTTACTTAAAGAAGAAATAGATTCACGAACTCTTAGTCGTGATTTCTGCGCACAAGATTTCGGCTCCTTCTAAATCGTACCATGAAATTTGGGTTACTACTTTACCTGTAACTGTGTTTTCGGTGGTAGATTCTTCATGGTGATGTCCTGCTTTTAAAGGACAAGGGTCGTTTGTCTTTGCGGTTTCGTCGCATAAGTTAGCAGTAGACGTAAATGGACCCAAACCGTTCAATGTAGCAGAATAGTAGGCAGTTCCTCCTGTAATTGGTAAATCTAAATCAAAGTCAAACGTGGTAGTTACATTTTGACCTTGTGTTGGAGTATCTGTAGAAAGTGTGATAGCGAAGTTCTTTGCTAAGGCATCGGCAGATGAACATACTTTAGCAGACCAAAGCATTGTAGGAAGAACGATCAAACTCATTTTTGAGTTTATATAGTTTAAAACATCTAAATAGAAGTAAAATGGGATTAGGTCTTTTTGGAACTCCGCTTTACGTCAATGAAAAATGTTTAGTCTTCTCTGTTTTTGTGTTGGCAGTTTACTGGTTACCGCATCCTAAAACATGGCAGTATTCAGTCATCGCAGGGTTCATTCTTGCGTGTTTGGCCTACGTTACTCTTGCGTGGTATGACTACATCTACGACTGTAATGATAAATTACGTCCTACTATCTTAGGTTGGATGTGGGGATGGGCAAAACCTCCTGCTTACTCTAAAGAATTTGAAGCGCTTCCTGTAAAATACAAAAAAATAGTTAGAACAGTTGATATTGCTGTTCTTCTTATTCTTTTATTTTTGGCGTTTAGTCCTTACATTACCAAGTTCTAAGACCAGTCAAAGTTTAACTCTACGATCAAATGACTTTCTCCTGTTTTCTCGTCTCTTTCGTGTTTCATAGCTGTTGTTCTATGAACTTGGGGGAACAAGATTTCTAATTCCGCAAGTATCTTTGAAATATTTCCTTTCATATTGTTTTCCTTTGCCTTGATTTCAAATGGGTATTTCTCTTCAGGAAATCTGTATCGTATTATTCCTTCCTTTTCTTCTAAGACACAACTGAAGTTTGTATTGTCCGTGTTTTTAACATTATATATTATCGCGTCGTATATCTCGCGAACATAAATAGATATAACTTTATAATTTCTCTTCTCTTTTTCTCGTTTTTGAATATTTTGTAATTCGTAAATGCTGTAAGGTGTTGGGTGTTTGTCTTCCATTCTTGCTATGTCTTTCATACGTTTACAAATCAAAAATCCATTTTTTATTAATATTTTTATAACCAACTAAATTTATCATCTAATGCGAGAGCAAACCCGTAATTCAAAGCACGAGTTTCCATTGTGTTTAATGTTTCTCTTATTTTTAAACCTTCTACCATAATGTTATTCTGTTCCTTACAGTTTTCTGCGTATTGAAATGGTTTTGTTTTCCAGTCTTGAACTTTACGTTGTAGAAATGCCTCGCGCAATTTATCTGCCGACATAAACGGTCTTGATGTTTTTCCTGATCTAATTAATGGAAACTTAGGATCCTTGTTAAATACCTTCATCATTGCTGCGATATACGCATTGGCACATAATACAGGATCTTCCTTCCATGCTATTGATCTAGTGTTATTAACCATTTTAAAGTATTCAATAACCTCGTCTTCATTATTGAAGTGCTTTCCTGCTACTAATACATTGAAATCTGGTTTTCCAGCAATACTGAAGTATTCCTTTAATAAGAACGCTCTATGCTGTCCATCAATGATATATGATTTCTCTGTGCCGTCTTCCTGTTTGATAAAAGCAAGACGATACGGGTTTCCATTGAGTAAAGTAATGTTTCCGTTAATACCTTCACGTATACGATCTACGTGGTCCATATCGATAACACGATTTCCTTTCCATATTTCTTTTTCTGAAAACCAAGCAGCAGATACTGCTCTATAAGTTGATCCGTCTGAAGTTGTAAATATTGTTGTCATCTTAGTATGAAAAATATTTGAACATCTAAACCAAATTCGTTTTTTTCACAACTACTAATGTATTATCGTATTTATTGGAATGAGGTAGTCTTACTAATGTAAACTTACAATCTGTATGTTTAGTTTCCCATTCTTTTATTTTATTTAAGAACAAGTGTTCTTCTTTATTAAGTATGTCTTCTATAATGTAGTAACCATTTGGATTTAGTTTATGTATGCTGTTTTCAAAAAAGCATACGTTTGCGTCAAATTCGTGTAATCCGTCATCAATAATGATATCAAAGTTGTCTTGTAGTTCCGGTGAGTTCCACATAGTCTTTATGATTTCTGGTTTCGTTTGGTCACAATAAAAAGTATTTATTCTTTCAGTGTTGAACAAAATATCCTTGTCTATGTCGCACCCAAACACCTTTGCGTTTGGAAAAAACTCAGCCCATCCGTATAACGATGCCCCCGGTCTGCCGTTTGCTCCCATATTAGATGGTAAATTTAAGTTGTTTGTTCCCAATCCTAGTTCAAATACACGCAAGTTCTTGTCTTGTAAACCCTTGAATATACTGTAATAAAAAATTGTGTAGTTGTGCCAAGCTTTATCGTCCATACTTCCTTTATCACTTCGGTTTCTTCCCATTATTTCACACAACGGAGTGTGTTCCTCCATATTGATTAAATAATTCATCGTATTATTTAAAAAAGTATAATATGTTTAAACATTATTTAATGCTGATCCAGTAATGGCTGTTCTATCATTTCGACGTATACTGTTGTATGTTCCACTTGTCCACATATGTCTGGCACGTTGAAGTTTGGAATTCGGTTAAACTTTTCATAACACTTGTCTCTCAAGTCTTTTGGAATACTCATGTTGAATTCCGATACATGATCTATATCCTGCTTGATATACTTCAAAAAGGTAGAACAGTCTTTTCTTCCTGATGCCGGTATTGAAAGTTGTTCTTGGATCTTACGCGCAATTGCGTTCCATGACTTCGCAGATTGTTTGAAGTTATTTGCCATCGTTAACCAATCAAATTTGTCTTGAAGCATATTCACGATTCCTATTCCGATAGATATACATCCAAAAATAACTGATGCGTTTGTTGTAGTTAGATTTCCTACAATCAAGTTCGCAATTCCGCTCAAAGATATGACTGTGTTTGCCGCAATTGACATTCCTGTTGATAACTTGTTGTATCTTGCGTACGCCTCGTTGTGCATCCACTCAAAACATTTTGCTTCGTCGCACCAATCTGCTAACATCTTTTCAATCGTTGTCGTCCACTGAAGAGATGCTTGTGTGTCCGGAGTATCTTGCGTTGACATTTATTTAAACTCCATAAGAAACTACTCTATTTTCTATGTCACTGTATGATAATCTTTGTATCCCAATTCTGTTTCTGAAAGTGAACCATCTTCCTTCTGGTTGAAATACTTTCCAACATTGATCGCAGTGCGCATCATGTGCTCTAGTCTTTTCTAGTATTGGAATTTTCTTTGTAAATATTTCAATCAACTTATCATACATTCTACTGTGAACAATGTAAGCGCTTGTTGTTTGTGCTTCTATTATTTTGTATAATTGGTCGTCAAATACATATGCTTTCATCAAATTACAACCTAACATCACTACATCATAGTCTATCTTCTTGTCTTCAAATGTTTTCAGTTCTTTCCAGAACGTTTGTCTGTCTACCGAAAACGTGAAGTCGTCTTCGAGTATTAAGACACTGTTATATCCTCTTTGTTTTGCTAACTTCAAAACTTCCAAATGAGACTTCATACATCCTACTCCTCCGTATGGTGCCTTGAAGGCATTGAATCTTTCTGCCTTTAGATCCATCTTTTCGAGTTCCGATTGGATTTCAGAAAGACGATCTTTACGATGTTCTAAATTAATGTAAAAAATTCCGTCAAATAATGTTGAATCCATTAAACTTTATCATTTTTATTGTTTAACTTCTTTTGTTCCAAAAACTCTTTTCAAGTTCTTCTTCACTCTCTCCACGTAAGTTTGTAGGTAATTATTGACAACCGTTACAGTGAATAGAAATACACCTGTAGCAAAAACCACTTTTCTATCAAACTCTGTGAATTTAATAGTTGTGAATGGATTGAATCTCAGTATTAGAAAGATAGCCATAAATACCTTCAACCAGAAATCAACTGTTTCTAAAATGTCAGGTTGTTTTTCTACTAACCCAAATACTAGTGCTAAATATGCTACGTGTACAACTATGACTGTTACGTCAAATGTGCTCTCCAAGATAGACGCCATATTATATTTTAGACCTACAATCAAAAATTATAAAACCTCCAGAGGGGATAAGGATGTTCCTTCCAGACGAGGTTACAAGGAAATATAATGTTCCTGATGTAATTACGTCTCTCATCCTTACCTATCTTTCTCCTAAACCGCGTCGTAAAAAACAAATAAGTCCTTCCATTCAACGTGAACTAGATAAGCTCCAGAAGATCAAGTTGAAAGGTATTAATAACATGTACTTACGCGAATTTACTGACTTCTTACTTGATTAATATACATATCAACGAATACGTGCGGATACGGAACGTCTTTACACTAATCACATTTGATAAGAATTGTAACGAAACGCTATTGTAATTGTTTGGAACTTTCAAGAACACCGCCATTGGTCTATAAGGACCACTTAATACTTCCTCTAACCAATCGTCTATTCGTGTGTATCCTATGAACAGGTCTACATGACTCAGCGTTTTGTATTCAGGTCCTCCCCATGGCGGATCAATGTAAAGTATATCACTCACCCAACGATAGATATCTACACAGTCTCCGTAATGTAACTTGATGTTCATCAAATCAAACACTTCCACATTATTCTTCAGAACTTCGAAGTTCTTTCTGTTGTGTTCTATCGCATCTACCTTCTTGAAGTGTAGCGCAAAGTTTATTGCGTCTCCTCCTACACAAGCCGTAGCGTCTGTTATCGTCTTGTCGTTCAGAGTCTTGAACATATTCTTCATAACCTGAATGATCTGTTCTCCATCTCTTCTCCGAGTAACACTGTAGGATCCTTCTTCTGTTAATTTAAGTTGCGAATAATCAACACCTTCCTTGTGTGGAAAGATGTCCTCCATTGTTCAATTACTATTAGTCGGTTTAAGTAAAAAATACCCCTCTGGGTTTTTTTAATTTTTAAAATAATCTTTTGAAAATGTTTAATATTCGTTCTAAAGCGTCTTTCTTGTTACAAGACTTACATAATATGTATTGACCTCTTCGTATTATGTTTGTTGATCCGCAATTATAACAGTTCATTTTTAAAGTTGTTGTTTGTTGTTGTATGACAATCATCTAGTTGGAAAAAACGTTTCCGTTTTTCGTTCAAACGATGTAAATAATGTATACAAATATACGTAATGGAATTCGAACAAATTAACAACAAATATAATACAGAATTTACAAACAGATTATTAGAAAATAAACATATATTTTACGAAATATATGAGGCGTGTAGATACAAGTTTTGGAACGTTTGTGGATCTTATTTGTTTGATGGACAAACTTATAAGTATTGTGACTTGATGTATGAAAAACAAGAATTACTATATAACAGTGTGAAAGATGTTAAAAGTGTATTGGAAATTGGAACATATATGGGACATTCATTATTAATAATGTTATTATCAAATCCTCAGTTACAAATAACATGTATAGACATAAGTGACGAGTATACTCTTCCAGCAGTAAATGTATTAAATAAATACTTTAATAACAACATAACTTTTATTCATAGTGATAGTTTATCCGCTTTGAAAACCTTAGATAAGAAGTTTGATTTTTTTCACATAGATGGTCATCATGAGAATAACTATATATCAAATGAATTTTCTTTAATACAACGATTAAACAACAGAACGGATAATACTTTAAAAGTTTTATTTGATGATCAAACTTCATTGGAAAAATTACAAAACGATATTAATATTCAGTACAAGGTTATCAAAAAGATTATTCCAAACTGTAGATGGAATAATGTGTATTTTGAGATTCAATTACAATAAGTCTTTCTCATTAAAAACGGATTCTTTTGAGTGAAAACTCTGTATCTCAGGAGTAAAGTTTAAATAATGATCTGTAATGGATTATGGCTGCTTTACACACCTATG
>Ga0208254_1000049_pt1 | contig 14694 bp, 12 predicted proteins | sample CryBogCBE02Jul07_FD_184578 | JGI IMG/M metagenome (GOLD analysis project Ga0208254, IMG submission 184578) | Freshwater microbial communities from Crystal Bog, Wisconsin, USA - CBE02Jul07 (SPAdes) | ecosystem: Environmental > Aquatic > Freshwater > Lake | place: Crystal Bog, Wisconsin, USA...
CCGACAAAAACCAGCGTCGAAACTGCCTTACCTCAGAAAATCTGGCGGAATCGTCCAAATTACGATCCAATAAACTTTGATGAATAATCCAATTAATGGTCATATGCAAATAAAAAACCACTACTTTTTGAGTAGTGGTTTTTAAAAAGACTTACAGCAGAAAATTACTGATTAGGCTGTGGAATTGCTCCTGAGACAGGATACATAGAGCAAGCTCTTGAGGGATCAGGAAAATAACCACCGGCTGCAGTTGCATAGATTTCATTGCCGCCAGCTTGGTGACCTAATACACCTTCATTAATTGGGCAACGACAAGTGGCTGTTCGGACTCCTTTTGCAGCAGGCTTAGGATCAATAGTGCATAAGAAATCCCAGCAATTCACTGTTTTGCTACCAGCTGGGCATTGTTGAGCAATCGGGGCTTTACTCTCCCAATCGGCACTTTCTTGCGGCCATATTTTTAGGTCAAGCTCAGCATAGGACCAGATCGTGCCCTTTGAAGGTGGTTTGCATGAACCATTCATATTGCCCTCATTGACTGCTGCTACACCATGCAATACAACACCATTTTGAAAGGCAATTTTCTTGGTCATGATTGGGCAAGTACAAACAGCCTCTTCATACTCCTTGGTTGTTTTTCCTCCGTCTTCTTTTACCTTTATTTTTCTTCCAGTAGGTTTGCAGGTAGAGGCCCCGCAATAAGCAAACTCACCTAAGCATTCTGTTAAACCTTCTTTACCAATGCCTTTGGTGGTGCGAGATGCATAGTAACTTGAGTTCTGATCAGTGCGACGATCCCGATCAACACGGCGATCTGAATCGCTCTGACTAGAATCTATTCGATCACGGAGATCACGATTATTACCATCTACCTGAGCCAATAGAAATTGATTAGCGCTTTGGTCAAAGGATGCTGCATTCGCAGAGCTCCAAAATAATCCGCAGGCAACACTGAGCAGAATAGCTGTTAAAAACTGTTTCATGGGGGTCTCTCCTTAGTTATGGACCTAATACTTCTACGAATTTAATACTTTCAGAGTCTATCATTGGAATCCTCATATTTTGAATGCTAATGTTAATAACAAAATATTACCGAGTAAAGTACAACATATTTGCTGCATCATCAAAAAATTTATTGATTTTAGGTTCGCTCACCCAGCTATCTAAAGGGGTATTTAGTGCTGTATTTTTAAATGCTCTGAAATAAGAGCTATCCCTATCAAGAGCAAATAAAGTGTCATCGAGATTGGTATCACTAGTACTCGTGATTTGCTGATATAGCTTGAGAGCCTTGTATACACTTTTCTCTCGGGGGGATAGATTTTCATCCTTATCACTTGAAGACGCCCGCTTCATCGCATCTTCGCTTGACTCTATTCGTCTAGGAGTAACTAATACGATCACATTTTCTGAATAAAGTGAATTTTGTTTTTGATTGAAGAAATACTGAATAATCGGAATGTCTTGTAGAACAGGCACTCCATCTGAGCTGCCAGATATCTGACGAGAAGCTAGACCATCTAGAATCAATGTTTCGCCATATTTAATTCTGACGTTCGCTGTAACCGCATGTTGGTCGCTCGAAATGCCCGCATTAAATCCACCTTGCGCCTTTGTGCCAGAAATATATGAACGGGAAACTTTCACAGCTAACATCATGGATTCTTCGTCAACGAAGGTTGGCGTCACCGAGAGACTAACACCAGTTGGGATGTTGGTTACTTGCGCCCCGGATACTCCACCACCATTCAATCCAGCAGTAATGACAGAGCCTGAGTAGAAGGTTGAAGGAATTCGATCTAACGCAGTTAATGTTGGTCGCGCGATTACCTGAGAATTGGTAGTTGTTGAATTGGCAATATTCAAACTGTAACTAACCAAACCGGAGACGCTATTAATTGCTGCACTCGTTGCTGTACCAATACCAAAAACACTATTTTGGACGACCCCGCTAACGCTTGCTCCACCGGATGAGCCTGTTGTACTAAAACTTTGCGCACCGGCGAAAGCCGTGAGGCCGCTAAGCAAATTGATTCCATACGAGCTACCTTGAGAATCAACGGTCCGTATTAATACAGCATCAATCGTTGCCATTTGAGGTGGTTTTTTATTAGTACAGGGACTTGGTAACGGCTCTAAGTAGAGAGTTTGATCACCACTGGTGCCGCCCACCGGAACCCCATAGCTACCACCGGGCGCCTTTCCTAGTCCAGGCTTGGTGTCACAATCAAACCACCGTTGCTGCTGATTTTGCATTGAAACTGCTGAGTAGGTACCACCTCCACCACCTGAGGTGGTGGAGGATTTGGCAGTTTGTGTTGAGCCAGTAGCTACCCCTGAGGATCCCGAAGTTCCCGATGATCCTCCCGATGAAGTATCTCCAGAAGAGTCATCGCTACTATTTTGACTGGCATTGTAGGCCCCAGCAAAACCAGCATCTCTACTGGAGGTTTGTCCTGAAGATGAAGTTGAGGAGCCATCGTTGCGCCCGCTATTGTTGGCTGCCCCAGTATTTCTATTCGCCCCACCCCTATTATCCGAATTAGGTCCACCAGCAACCTTGATCATCTTTCCCTGCTCTTTTTTTGTGGGCCCCAGACTTGCTGGATTCTGATCTGAATCTAGATTCGCCGATTTGAGGCTACTTAACTGGGTGCTGATATAAGCTACTTGCTGCTTTAATTGCGTAATCTCTTTAGGATTATCGGCATTCACTTTGGCGTATGCTGATAAGGCCTGATCTGCCTCGGAAGACTTTCCAACGGCGGCATACATCAAAACCATCAGTCGTAACTTATCTGCATCAGTTGTGTTCAGTTTTTTTAAACTGTCCCCAGCCCACAGAGCGGTCTTAAAATCTTTTTGCCATAAAGAGGACTGCAAAAGACCAAAGAGCGCATCCTGATTTGATGGGCTAATCGAATAAGCACGAATAAAATCTCTACTAGCTTTAGCGTACTCTCCAGAATCGATATGAAGACGACCCATTTGAATAATAGGCAAGGTGTCAGATCTATCTAGAGACTCAGAGAGTGAGTAAGCAGTTTCAGCAAGTTCCTTGCTATCAGGCGTGTTATTTAAATACTGCAGGTGATAAGTAATCCCATTCAATAAGTGCAAAGTAGAACTATTGGGGCTTACCTTGACAGCAGCGCTGAATACTTTTTGAGCATTTTCATAATTCCCCTCTCGTAAGTACTCAATCCCCTGCTTTACTAATTCATGAGTGACATTCTGCTTAGGAGGTGCAATTTTTTGATCGAGCGAGCTTGAACCAAACCCGCCAGCTGTATTCGTGCGACTAGTCCCCGTTCCTGCGCAACCCGCAAGGATTAGCAAGGTCAATGCCAACGAGGATATTTTTAATATTTTCAAATCTGGGATCGAATTAGGCTTAAAAAACAGGGGTGTAGCTGATGAAGCCTCCCAATATTAGAGGGTATTTATTAAAAAGCAAAGTATTTTGCTACTCTAAAGTGCTAAAAAACCGGTTTTGCGTATGCATAAGCTAAAAATTGAGCCTTATCAATCCAATCTATACTCTGCCTGTTGCAATAACTCCAAATAACAATACCAATGACTATTTTTAAGACGATCTTCCTTGTGGCGGTCTTTATTAGCACTAGCCTTTTTTTGAGTGCTGCCCAAGCCCAAACTTCCGGGGGCGCCCCAACTACTGAGCAAATTATCCAGAGTCTCGAAAAATCTGGCGCCTTGGATCGGGCTATTGATAGAGGAATTGAGCGATACAGACAAAAACAACTGAATGCTGCAAAAGTTAGACAAGAAAAAGAGGATGCTGAAAAAGCAGCTTTGGCAAAAAATGCTCGGGCTGTAGACATAAAGAATGACTTCATTTATGGCAAGCCAGACGCCATCATCTCCATCATTGAATACTCCGACTTTGAATGCCCATTTTGTAAACAGTTTGGGGATATCCCGATGCAAGTCGTTGATGCTATGCCTAACCAAGTGAATTTAGTCTGGCGCAATTTCCCCCTACCCTTTCATGACCCAGTAGCAAGCAAAGAAGCAATAGCTGCAGTTTGTGCGGCACAACAAGGTGGTAATGACGCATTCTGGAAATTTGCTAGAAGTATTTTCGAAAGCACGCGCTCAAATGGCCAAGGCATGCCAGCTGAAAAAGGATCTGATGCTATTGAGACCCTTGCTAAGAAACAGGGAATGCAAATGGAGCAATTTAATACTTGTATTAATTCTGAGGCTGTTAAGAAACAAGTTCAAGCAGATTTGGAAGATGGCGCCAATGCGGGCATCAACGGAACACCAGGCATTATTTTAATCAATCACAAAACTGGTAGATTTAATGTTCTAGCTGGAGCCGTACCAGCTGAAGTCCTAAAACAAGAAGTGAGCAATCTACTAAGAAATAAGCAATAGCGCTCAGGTTGATGTCACCACCTACCGGGAATGGTGACATTGAAGTTTTTGAGACGCATCTCTCCGTGCTGATAGTTAACTGCCATTTGCCCGCCAGCGCCAAAGCGTGTGTCTGTAATCTGATTGCTCACCCCATTTAAGGTAACAGATATTTTTGAACCAATTGCACTAACTTGTATGTGATTCCACTGATTGGTCACTCTCGTTGGGCTTACTTTATTAATAGTAACAATTGAACCTGCACCTTGATTGGCTTGGTTTGATAATGCAATTTCAAATGCTGTCTCTGAATTAATTACATTAGGATTTGAGCATCGAATAAATATGGATGCCTGGCTATTCTCTGAAACCCAGTAATCAAAATCAATCTGGTAGTCAGGCTGGGCAAGCTTACTGACTAACATGCCACTCCCCTGGTTCACTGTAATTTGATTATTGCTGACTTGCCAAGCAGCATTGCCCATTTGAGTCCATGCTGATAAATCTGCACCATTGAACATCGGAAAAGATGAGCCAATTTTGGTCAAAATAGCCTGGGAAAAGGATGGCGAGCACAAGCCAAGCAGTATGCCCAAGGCACATAACTGGATGAATTGAAGTCTTATTTTCCACATGATGAATTTATTATTAACTAAATTTGTCGGTTTACCCGACAAAATTACTGTTGACACAGTTGCTGATAGTTTGGGGGATCGACCCGCGCCCTACCCAAGGTCATCCATGCGCTACTCAAGCTAGTCCATGATTGAGACAATAGATCACAACCAAACAAGTTCAAGCAACATTTACAGTAGGAAAGTGGCCTGCCCAGCACGATTCGAACGTGCGACCTACGCCTTAGAAGGGCGTTGCTCTATCCAGCTGAGCTATAGGCAGATTGCTGGTATTAGTTTAGGACTAAATAGAGAAAGTGGTCGGAGTACAAGGATTCGAACCTTGGACCCCCTGCTCCCAAAGCAGGTGCGCTACCAGGCTGCGCTACACTCCGACGGAACCGCTATTTTACACGGATATCGATAATGCAGGCAATTTCCTGGGTTTTAGTAAACCTCAGGGACGTACATCTCCGGAGGTACTGGGCCACGCAGGTAGTCAGGATTGTGAACCCGCTCAGGTAAATGAATCTCTGGATGCGGGATTTCTTCGTAAGGAATCTGGGACAGCAAGTGTGTGATGCAGTTCAAGCGTGCTTTTTTCTTGTCATTTGCAGCTACCACCCACCATGGTGCCTCAGGAATATGGGTTCTCTCCAACATGGTTTCTTTAGCCTTGGTATAGGCTTCCCACAAGCGGCGTGACTCCAAGTCCATTGGACTGAGTTTCCACTGCTTGAGTGGATCATGAATGCGCATCATGAAGCGGTTGTACTGCTCTTCATCTGAGATTGAGAACCAGTACTTAATCAAAATGGTTCCCGAGTTAATGATCATGCGCTCAAGATCAGGAACCGTTCTTAAGAAGTCTTCATACTCTGCATCAGTACAAAATCCCATCACATGCTCAACACCAGCGCGGTTATACCAACTGCGATCAAAGAGCACGATTTCTCCACCGGCTGGAAGTTGTGAGATGTAGCGCTGAAAATACCATTGGGTTTTCTCACGCTCATTCGGTGCTGGCAATGCAACAACTCGGCACACACGTGGATTGAGTCTTTGGGTAATACGCTTAATCGCGCCACCCTTACCTGCTGAATCACGACCTTCAAACAGAATCGCAACTTTGAGCTTATGGGCTACAACATAGTCTTGGAGTTTAACGAGTTCGCCCTGTAGACGAAAAAGTTCTTTGAAGTAAGTTTGTCTTGAAACTGAGGAGGTGGTTCCAGAGTCGGCTGACAGACGATCATCGTCCAGCTCCATCTCGAGCTCTTCATCCATGCTATCAAGAATCTCTTCTTGAGCACGTTGATACCACTCTGCCATTTCTTGATGTTTTGCACTCATGTTTGCCCTTTATCCTCCGTGTTTTTTATCTGAGGAACGTGTCAATATTGTTACATACCGCATTTGTATGGTTTATATGGCGGCAGAGATGACCTGATAGCTATGCTGACAGAGTAACTTTCGGTCCAAGTCTTGGCCTGATTCGGGTTTTAAGGGTGGCAAGAAGTGGAGTGTTACGCCCAGATCGGGGCTTTTCAGAATCATGGCCATGGATTCCACTAAACCCATATCCCCAATAAAGGCGGTAGCCAGACTACGCTCACCAGTCTTACGAAAGTGATAGGAAATCGCCAAGGACCACACAGGGGTGTGGGAGATGGCAGCGGGCTCAAATAAGTTTGGCTTGAAGGGCAACACTGTCTCACCAGAGGATGAAGTCCCTTCGGGGAAGATGCAGACCGACTCAGTTTTTAGAACCTCGGCCATTTGGTCAACCACCTGCCTGGCATGTCTTGCGCTATCGCGCCTAATAAAGACCGTGCCTAATTGTTTAGCCATCCAACCGAAGATCGGCCATGAGGCTACTTCAGACTTGGCCACAAAACGCACTGGCTTAAAGGAGTTGATCACATGGATATCAATCCACGAGATGTGATTCGAAACTAATAAATAAGGTGTGCTTGGGAGGAGCTCAGCACCCTGCACCGTCAAATGCAAACCAAAGATCTTTAAGAGTCTTTGGCACCAACGTTGGATATGGTGATCTTTTTGTTGCCGATCGAGAAATGGAAATAAGACCGAAAGGGTTAACACACCCCGAATCGTATGAAGAATGATGAGGAGCCATAATCCAAAGCGGATCAGATACGGGGTTTGCATTGCGTTATTCATTGGAAACATCAATATAAAGCAAGTCACAAAAGTGACATGAAACTGTCATGATCCTTACATTTATAGCGGGCTTAATACAACCTCATGATGCATTACCGCGCTATCTGGATTTCAGACGTGCACCTCGGAACATCAGGGTGTCAAGCTAACTACCTCCTCGATTTCTTAAAACACAACGAAGCAGACCAGTTTTACCTCGTTGGTGACATTATCGACGGTTGGCGCCTCAAAAAATCATTCTACTGGCCTCAAGCCCACAACGACGTGGTTCAGAAGCTATTGCGTAAAGCCCGTAAAGGCGCTGAAGTAATCTACGTACCGGGCAATCACGACGAAAGTGCACGCCAGTTCTTTGGCCTGTCCTTTGGCGATGTCAAAGTTGTTGAAGAGGTCATCCACACTACCCTCGATGGTAGAAAACTTTGGGTAACCCATGGCGACTTATTTGATGGTGTGATGCAGTACGCTAAATGGTTGGCTTATGTTGGCGATACCCTGTACTCCTTCATTCTGTATGTGAATCGCTATTTCAATATGATTCGGGTCAAGATGGGTCTGCAGTATTGGTCCCTCTCCCAATACTTAAAACACCAAGTCAAGAATGCAGTCAGCTATATCGCTGACTTTGAACACATCATGGCCCGTGAAGCCCGCTTACGCGGTTGCGATGGCGTGGTGTGTGGTCATATCCATAAAGCAGAGATTCGGGAAATCGACGGACTTCTGTATTGCAATGATGGTGATTGGGTCGAAAGCCTCACGGCTCTGGTAGAGACACACGAAGGCGAACTCAAGATTGTGCACTGGCCCTTTATTAAAGGTGAGCCTGTAGAAAGTGCTGCTGAAACTGTTAATGAACCCGCTTTGGGTCAACTGATTCCTAACTTTGCAAAAGAGGCAACACTATGAAAATCATGATCATCACCGATGCATGGGATCCGCAGGTTAATGGCGTTGTCAGAACCCTCAAACAAACTCGAGCCGAACTCATTGGCATGGGTCACGAAGTCGAAATGATCACCCCCAATGATTTCAAGACCATCCCTTGCCCTACTTACCCAGATATCTCTTTGTCTTTGTTCCCAGGCAAGACTGTAGCCAAAAAGATTAAAGAGTTCGCACCCGATGCGATGCATATTGCAACCGAAGGTCCTTTAGGTTTATCGGCTCGTGCTTATGCAGTCAAAAACAAATTGCCCCTCTCTACTGCGTATCACACCCGCTTCCCAGAATATGTAAAGGCCCGAACTGGTATTCCGCTAGGTCTCACTTATGCGTTCTTGCGCTGGTTCCACAAGCCTTCTATGGCAGTGATGGCGCCAACGGTTGTGGTCAAGCAGGATTTAGAAAAGTATGGCTTTACCAATGTGGTGCTCTGGTCTAGAGGTGTAGATCTAGATATCTTCAAGATGCAAGACTCCAAAAAGCTCAATAGTGCCCACCCGATCTTTTTATATGTTGGTCGTGTAGCTGTTGAGAAGAATATCAATGCCTTCTTAGAAATCGATCTACCCGGCTCTAAATGGGTGGTTGGTGATGGCCCTGCCATGGAGGGCATCAAGCAAAAGTATCCTGAAGTGAACTACCTCGGCGTTCTCAATCAATATGAATTGGCTGAAGTCTATGCAGCAGCGGATGTATTTGTTTTCCCTAGCAAGACGGATACCTTCGGCTTGGTGTTGCTAGAAGCCATGGCTTGTGGCACTCCAGTGGCAGCCTATCCCGTTACTGGCCCAATTGATGTGTTGGGCGACTCACCAGCTGGCGCGATGAATGAAGACTTGCGTGAGGCTTGTATGCAAGCTTTAACTATTCCTCGTGAAGTAGCGCGTGCCCATGCCGAGAAGTTCTCATGGCGGGCTGCTTCTGAGCAATTTGCACGTCACCTCAAACCCGTGCCTTCAACCGAAGTGCATGTGACTGCGCTTGCTTGAGTGGATCACTCGCCAGCGTTTTCACTCTCTATTTTTAAGGGTTTGCTTTGAGCAACTATCACATCGATCAAAACCCCCACAAGGGCAATAAAGGTCTCACCAGAGCTTGGCATGCTGCCAAGAACTCCTGGTGTGGCGTGGTTTATGCCTTCAAAGAAGAAAGTGCTTTTAGGCAAGAGTTAACGCTGTTGATTATTTGCGCTCCAATCGCCCTCTTTTTAGATGTCAGCATTCTGGAAAAAGTAGCTCTGATCTGCTCCATCATCATGGTCTTGGTTGTTGAATTACTCAATTCCAGTGTGTAAGCAGCAATTGATCGGATTTCCTTTGAACACCACGATTTATCCAAAAGAGCGAAGGATTTTGGGTCAGCAGCAGTCATGCTAGCCCTTTTAGTCGCTGTTTTGATCTGGATAGCGGTCTGCGGTCCTCTTGTAGCAAAACTGTAATAAAACCGTAATACGATTTCATTTACTAATCGATCAAGGTCTACCCCATGTCAGACATCCCAAACCCTCTCGCGGCCTTTGATATCTTCAACTCCCGTTTTGAAGATATGCCTAAGAAATTCAGTAAGTTACGCCCCTTAAAGAAACTATTTTCTAAGAAGATTGCCAAGAAACTCTTTGGCAAGAAGTTCGCTCTCAAGCCCCGTGCTTTGACCCCAGTGACTCAAGATCATGTTGTTGCCAAGCCTGCTAGTAAGCCTAAGCGCCCTGCTTTCCAGATCACTTGGGCAAGTACCCCAAATGAAGTCAAAGAAGCTCAAAGATTGCGTTTCAAGGTATTTGCTGATGAGATGGGTGCAAACCTAGCTCAGAACAATGAAGGTCTTGATGTCGATGAATTCGATGCCTATTGCGACCATTTATTGATCCGCGACCAAGAGACTTTAAAAGTGGTTGGTACCTATCGCGTTTTGCCTCCCCATAAAGCCCAAGAAATTGGTCGCCTGTATTCCGATTCTGAGTTTGACCTGACTCGCCTGAACCACTTACGTCCAAAGATGGTTGAATTGGGTCGCTCTTGTGTTCATGCTGACTATCGCTCTGGCGCTGTCATCATGGCCCTGTGGAGTGGTCTCGCCCAGTACATGCAAAAGCACAACTATGAAATCATGCTCGGTTGCGCCAGTATCCCGATGGCCGATGGTGGTCACTTTGCAGCCAGCTTATACAACTCGCTCTCGGAAGAGCAAATGGCTCCAACTGAGAACCATGCTTTCCCACGCCTACCTTTGCCTTTAGACAAACTAAATGGTGGCCTAGACGTTGAACCACCTCCACTGATCAAAGGTTATTTGAAGTTAGGTGCGAAGATTTGTAGCGCTCCAGCTTGGGATCCTGATTTCAATACCGCTGACCTCTTAACAATGTTGCGTCTCTCCGAAATCAATCCGCGTTACGCAAAGCATTTCTTGAACGTTTAGTTCTTTTAGTAAAGAGTAGGTCTTACTTCAGGCCTACTTTATATGTGCGGCCGATGCGTTCCCATTCGGCCGCTTCTTTTTGTAAGCTAAATTCAGTCAAGGGATGTGCATCCGCCCATTCTCTAGACAAGCTCACTAAATATGAACCATCATCTTCCGAGACTTTTACCTTAGGGAGATTGGCATCACTTCTACCCCGGCAAAGTACTTGGGCTAAGCGCAAACAAAACAGCATGCGCCAATCCTGAAAGCCTGCATTGGTAGCCAGCTTGCCTAACTTACCAGCATGACCGATGAGTAAAGCAGCTAAGCGCGCCTGATCATTCTTTGAGAAACCAGGCATATCGGCATTACCTGCGATGTAGGCAGAATGCTTGTGATAGCCGTTATGCGAGATTGATAAACCAATCTCATGTAAATTGGCTGCCCACTGTAAGAGTGCAATATTTTCTGCACGACTCTCTGAATCTGGTTTAGGTAACTGGTCTAAAAATTCTGCAGCTAGGTTACCAACCCGATTTGCCTGGTCTCGATCAACGGTATAGCGTTGCATAAACTGCTCTACCGTGACATAGCGCATATCGTGATGTTGTGAGCGGCCTAGTAAGTCATAGAGAACGCCTACTCTCAGTGCCGCATCGGTGACTTCCATCGACTCAATGCCCAACTCATCAAAGACGGCCAACATAATCGCCAGACCACCAGGCCAGACTCCGCGGCGCTCATCCTTAAGACCACCCAGCTGAATATCATTTACATGCTCATATTTAAGCAAATGTTTTTTCATGGCACGCAAACCTTCACGCGTGATTAAGCCGCTGCCAGTATTGACTCGACCCATGGTCAAACCATCACCCTGCCCATTGAAATTATTCTCGGCAATGATGTCGGCCAAAGCACGAGCAGTACCTGATGACCCAATCACTTGTTTCCAACCACTTTTTAGATAGTTTCCAGAAATGACTTGGATTTCACGGCGAGCTGCAAGCTCAGCTTCTTTAAAAGCGTGTGCATCAATATTGCCTCTAGGAAAAAAGCGCATGCTGTGTGACACACAGCCAATGTACAAACTCTCCATCAGCTTGGGTTCATACCCTTTGCCCACGATCAATTCGGTTGAGCCGCCACCGATATCAACGACTAAACGATTACCCTGGACTGCAGAGACCTCATGTGCAGCGCCGATATAAATGAGACGTGCTTCTTCAACACCGGCAATAACCTCAATAGGGAAACCCAATGCATCTTGGGCATCATTGACAAAGTTTTGGGCGTTTTTAGCAACGCGCAAAGTATTCGTGGCAACTGCCCTTACCTTGCTGGGATCAAAACCCCGAATGCGCTCACCAAAGCGCCGAATTGCGGAAAGGCCGCGTTGATAGGCATCGTTACCTAATAATTTATTTTCAGTAAGACCCGCCGCTAAACGCACAGTCTCGCGCAAAGTATCAATCGGTCTAAGTTGAGTACCCGAGGGGGTGTTTACAACCTGGGCTACTAGCATCCGAAAACTATTCGAGCCTAAGTCAACCGCCGCAACGAGATCGTTTGCGCCGGGGGTTAGCTCGACTGGGTTAGCTGCCAAAGGTGTTCCTTAAAGAAATAACCTAACTGAATGTGTCTATTTTATGTAAAAACAATGACATATTCATGAAATTACCGCAAAGTCTACTGCATCAGGACTAGGCGGCGAGGTTTTTCTCGGAACTACTGCAGTCGGTATTGCCAAAGCTACAGAAGATGCAGCAATCCCCTGATTTAGGCTTGAGGATGGTACTGCAGGCTTTGCAACGATAAAGATGCATCGAGCCCTCAGGGATCTCTACGGCCTCATGGGCTAAACAGCTAGGACAAGTAATGACAGATACAGTTGGGTCAATTAAAGTATTCACGCATGCAATTCTGACCATCAAATATTGCAGGAATAAGACAGCTACTTTATTTAGATTTACTCGCCTTAGCTTCTGGTTTGGCTACCTCTAAACGCCCTGATTTAACCGCCTTACAAAACAGTTCATAGTCTGCTTGATTCTGTTTTGAGTAGGCCCTTGCAAACCGATACAAAGCTTCGTCCAGCTTCTTGGATTGCCCACAGTAGCCAGAGATTACTGCTGAATCACCTGAGCGCGCATGTCCCAATGCCAAAGCCCAGCCAAATAGGCGCGCGTAATCAGGAAAGTTTTTCAAAGAAACGCCGCCTGGGCCAAACACAATACCGCCCTTCATGTCTCGCAGCTGACGTAAGTAGAAACCTTGCCTACTACCGATTTCATATTCAAGGTCGCCATAGTTCAAAAAGATATCCGGGGCACCTTGTAAAAGTCGCTGGCCAGATACAACCCGTCGACCCATATTTTTGTAAGTTGATTGACCAAGGTACGGCGTGAGTACTGAATGTTGCGCTTCTTTGTACTGCAAAAACAAAGGATCGTTTGGGCCATCACCTTCGAAATAGATCACCATACAATTGGTACCCACGCTACCAACCCCTACCACCTTGCGTGCAAAGTCTTTTAATGAATAACGCTCAAACAATACTTTCTTATCGGCCAGTAAGGTACTGGAATAATTCATCAGGGCGTTATTCACTAAATCAATAACTGGGCGACCTTTAAAGAGAGGAGAAAAGTGCTGAATCAAGGGTGGCTGATTAATAATCTTGCGATCCTTGCCAACTAAAGTAGTTAACTTTTGTAGCACTTCAATTTTGGTTTGCCCTTTCACTTGTTTTAAAAAAGCATCCAACATTTTTTGATGCGATTTACTGAAATGCTTACGAATATCTTTCTCGCCGATAAATTGCTGAGCAATTTGGATATAAGGCATTTGGGCATATTCAGCCATCCGCTTTTGATACTCAGAAGTAATTCTTTGCACGAGTAGCTTGCTGGTTTTTTCGTCACCACCCAGAGTTTCGCAAGCAATCACCGCGCTAGCTACAAGACGCTTGATATCGTACTCCCAGCTTCCAGGAAGCGTTTCATCAAAATCATTGATGCCAAATACCAGTCGATGCTCTGTGGTCGCAAATAAACCGAAGTTAGAAACATGCATATCACCGCAAAGTTGTACGGTTACATTCGTGGTGGGTTGGTTTGCTAAATCCTGCGCCATAATCGCAGCACCACCGCGATAAAAGGCAAATGGTGACTGCAGCATGCGCTGGTATCGAATCGGAATCAATTCTTTAATACGGCTTTTTGCTTGTCGCTCAAGAACGATGATGGGGTCAAGTCGATGCTTTGGCGGGGTATAAATACCCTGCTGCTCAAAGCTCACCTTTTTACGTAAAGATTTGCCATCAGAGATGCGTTTTTTAATCGATGGTCGCGGATTTTTGAACGACTCAATCGAATTGAGAATAGCTATCTTGGTTTGGGGAACTTGCTCACTAGCCTTCTTCACTACTGACATGCGGACTCCAATAGATGGGTTTTGCCCATCATACCGCTAAATCAATAGCCTAGAACAGTCTTATTGGAATTGCTGATGAATGCGATGCAGGTGATCTTTGATCTCGAGATGATCGAGCTTATCGACTGGTAAGTTAATCAAATGCTCAATCCGGTTACGCAAACCCATCTCGACTTTCCTGAAGACTTCTAACTGGGCATCGTGACCCTCCACTTTTGAGGGGTCAGGAAAACCCCAATGCGCTGTAGAAGGATGACCAGGCCAATAAGGGCACTCTTCACCAGCAGCTTCGTCACACACTGTGATGATGAAATCCATGTGAGGGGCACCCTCTCTACCAAATTCATCCCAACTTTTACTACCCAATAGATTGAGGGGATAGCCCATTTCTTTGACTAACTGTAGCGCAATCGGATTCACGGTTCCCATCGGCTTTGAGCCAGCAGAATAGCCAATGAATTGGCCATGGCTGAGAGTAGTTACTAGGGCCTCACCCAAGATAGAGCGGGCTGAGTTACCGGTGCATAAAAACAGGACGTTGTAATTTTTCATAGACTGTGATGATTAAATGATTTCGTCAAGCTTCAAAGCATAACGGCTGTCTACTAAAAAAGAAACGAGTTTTTCTTTAAGTAATTGGGAGCGAGCCTGAAGCATTTGTTCTTTAACATCTTGGCTAGAAACACCCAAAATCGCCTCGTGTTTCTCAAGGCCTGAATTGAGATTGGGAGTGCTTGAT
>Ga0208254_1000052_pt1 | contig 14348 bp, 6 predicted proteins | sample CryBogCBE02Jul07_FD_184578 | JGI IMG/M metagenome (GOLD analysis project Ga0208254, IMG submission 184578) | Freshwater microbial communities from Crystal Bog, Wisconsin, USA - CBE02Jul07 (SPAdes) | ecosystem: Environmental > Aquatic > Freshwater > Lake | place: Crystal Bog, Wisconsin, USA...
TCTTTATCGTCTTATCTTTTGAATATTTCAAATTCAAACATTTTTGTTTCAAATGGAAATACACAAGTATATTCTGGAGTAACAACACTGTCTTCTTACCCAATTCAAATTATTTCTCGATCAAATGCGTTTGGTATTCAGTCTGGATTATCTTCGTTTTATTACACTTCTGTTCCTGCTTTAACCGATCAACTTAGTATATCGCTTTCTTCACCTGCTTCATTTTACGATTATAAGGTTTTTTCCTTATCAAATGTAGGGGTATCAACTGCTTCTTATACTATATCTGATCAGTTAGGAACAGTTTACAATCCAACGTTAGCATATACGTTATACAGTTTATCAGGAATTACATATAATTATAACTTATTTAATGTATCTATCAATCTAAATCTTACTTTAGGTGTAACACCATCTGCTGATAATGTATACGGAACACCAGGAAATGCCAATTTATACATTAATACCGAACCTCCAGGGGTAATCTCTGCAGTCATAACAGATACAACTGCGGTTGTTACAGTTCTAGCAACTCCTTCTAGTGCATTTCCGGTCGATAGTTATAATCTGATAACTGTAAGTGGAGGAAATTACTATTCTACTTTAACATCAAATACAGTTCCAGGTCAAACATCATATGTTTATACAATACCAAACTTAACCAATCATGGAATTTATCAATTTACTGCTTATACCATGTATTTAGGTATTTGTAGTCAAGTTCAAAATAGCACTCAATTACTTGAAGCAGGTCATCCTTATAACTTTTCAAATCTTACTGCTTCTATTATAAATCCTGATTACAATACTGGAAACTATACTTTATCTGCTTCATTAAGTGCTGGTTTTAATACAGTAAATACTACCATAAATATTTCATTATACAAAGGTACAAACTTCTTTGCTTCTAAATCATTGAATGCTACAAGTCCACAAAATTATTTATTCACAGTTTCAGGTGGTTTCACATACAATTTATCAACTTATGCGATTATGAACAGTACTGTAATATCAGGACCATCGTTAAGTATTGGAGCAAACCCATTCCCTCCTACATCTGTAACCTTGAATATTTCAAGTTCAGATCAAGGAAATACTTATAACGGTATTATTACTAATACTCCTTCTCCTACACCAAGTGTTTCATATTCATATCTATATTCTTCAAACAATGGATCTACAATTGTTCCTCTTACTTCAAATACATTTTCTGCTAGTTATAATACTTCTTATATTGGTTACGTTTATTCTTCAAACACTACATTTTCATTATCAAGTGTAACAATTTCAAGTGCCATCTGTAATGTTTTTGTTCCATCACCATCAAATGTTACTACTAGTTATAACAGTTCAAATATTACAGTAAATTGGTCTACTGCTCCTAGTAGTTATCTATATACAGTTAAACAGGTAAGTAATAATGTAACAATTTCAAGTCAAGCAAATATTAATAATCCTACTACAGCACAATTTACTGGAAGTTTAGGAAGCAATTATCAGTTTTTTGTTCAATCACAAACTGGAAATACTGCCTCTATTTCACTTATTTACAGTTCTTCAAATAATGCTTCTTCTGGAATTGTTTCTTTGGTAACCGCATCTGCTTATCCAATAACATATGATTATACAGGAACTACTCTTACTTTAAACTGGCCATTTTTAAGCACAAATTATTTTTATACCGTTTCTCAAACACTTGGAACAGGAGGATTAACAAATCCATGTAACATAGTTGCAAACACTGTAAAAATACCAAATATTATTCCATTTACTAACTATCAATTTTCAATTTCTTCTTCGTTATTTGGAATTTCTGGTCAGACAAGTTTATCTCCAATCATAAATCTTTCAACTTCTTCAATGCTTAATGTTTCTCAATCTTATTACGGAAATAGTTACACTATTTCCTGGTCTAGTGTTCAATCTGATTACTATACAATTCAAGAAACATCTTCAAAAGTTGGACCATTTATAACAACATCAAATCTATATATTATTAGTGGTTTATCTTACAATTTATCTTATGTATTCCAAACATATGCTACTTATAAAGGTGTTTCTGGATCATTAACTACGTTATCATCTGTTTATTTATACACTAATAATACTCCTATTACACCTGTAACTAGTTACTATACAAGTAATATAAATGTAACCTGGTCTTCTGCTATACAACCGGACGGAAATTATCCAAATAGTTATAAAGTTTTTGATGTTATTAATAATTTATCTAAAACAGTTGTAGGAACTTCTATTTCAACTTCTTTTATAGGAACGTTAGGACTAAGTTATCAATTTTTCGTTAATACTTTGTATAACGGAATAGTATCGACATCTATTTCAGCAAATACAATACAACTCTTTACTGCTCCACCTACAAACGTTATAGTTACAAACAGTGGAACAGTTGGAACAAATTTATTGACTACATGGGGTGCTTCTACTACTTCAGGAAATACTTACTATTCTATTCGACAACTACCAGGAGCATCACAAACTGCTTTAGCATCACCAGCAACGACATCAAATACAAACTTTTTAACACCTTTAACTGTAACTCCTAATACAACAGATTTATACAATTTTGGTGTAACTGCTGTAGCATTTGGTATTCCATCTGTGGAAGTTAAAGCAACTAATTCCGCTTTAGTGTACACTTATCCTCCATCTGGTGTTTCTGTATATTATAAAGGAGATTCTCAGTTTCCAAATCAGTCTATTACTTTAACATCATATTGGTCTAATAGTCCAAGTCAAACGGGTGTTCAGTATACAACTTACGCAAAAGATCAGAACGGAAATTCTACAAATCCTGTTGGACCATCTAGTACAGATGCAACTAGTTTAACCATACTAACAAGTGCAACATCAAATTACACATATACACCGTATGTATATGCTACTCGTAACAATTTACGTCAGTCAGTTCCAGATGTTGTTGGAAATCCTGTAAAGATATTTACTGCTTCACCTGCTTTTCTTGGATCAGGATTTAATGGAAACTATGCCATCACTATAAACGTTTGTGATGGACCATCTGCAGTTCAACCTCCTGATACTTTTACGTTTACAGAGTTAAGTAATTTATTCTTTCCAAGTAATACTACCAGTACTTGGACATTTAGTGCTGATCCATATTTAAGTAATTCAACTATTTATACAATTCCTATATTAGCAACACACGGTTTAACTTATAACTTTTGTTTATACGCAACATTATACGGAGTTACAAGCGCTTATAAAGTTCCTTCTTATGGTTCAAATCAATTACAACTTATTACTCAACCTGTAAACAGTCTTAGTCTTAGTACAAATTATAGTGGGCAAATTATTACTTTTTCATGGTCTCAAGCACTTCAATGTAATGCATTAATTCCAAGCTCACCATCAAATCCTAATGGAGGATATACTGTATATGTTTCTTCTTTGAGTTATCCTATTGTATCGTTGTATAATGATACTTCTATTAAGTTTGCAGGAGTTCCAGGAAATACTTATGAGTTTTCAGTAGAAGCAGTGAATAACAATGTTGGAAGCTCACTTATAACATCTCCAAGTGCTCTGATAACTCTATATAAACCTGTAGTAAGTAACTTAACAGTTACAAATGCTGGAACTGGAACTTGCAATGTAAACATGACTTTAAACTGGTTTCCTGATCAAAATGTTTCAGGTGCTTCATATACAGCTACTCAATTTAACTATCAAGGTTATGTAATAACATCAAACACTACAAGTTTAGCAACAACGACTTTTAATGGATCTTTAGATGCTCTTTACTATTTCAGTGTTTACGGAACATACAAAGGAATAAAAGGTGATGCAGTGAATACTTTCATATCAAATACACGACCAATTCTTTCAAATGTAATAGTGAATAACGTAGGAACCTATTTAACAGTTCAGTATTCTGCGAATGTTTATACTTACTTTAACGTATCAGTAACTCCTGTAAACGGTGGATCTGCAGTGTTTAATAGTTCTACTGCTACTTCAACAACATACCAAGTAACAACTTCAACGGGTGCTGGTTATAATTATAGTATTTCTACAACTGCTTTGAATAACGGTTTACCAAGTTTAACATGTAATATATCTTATCCAATGATACAACCAAATCCTCCAGGCACTCCAACATTTAACTATAATAATGCTTTAGTTACATCAACTTGGATTCCATCAACAAATGCTTCTTCTTACTCATTTAGTGCGTATGATACTACTTCTGGATTATTGGTATATACACAACCTAACATAGTTGGAACAACTACAAGTTTTAACGGTACTGTAGGTCATTCTTATAATATTTCATTGTATGCACTTTCTTCAACAAATATTCCAAGTACCGTTGTTGGAACAACTGGAACAATCGTTATACCTTCTCCTCCTTCAGGTCTTGTTTTATCAAACTTCGGTCAAACTGTATCTGTAAGTTGGACTTCTAATTCTTCTTTATACAATGGATACTCCTTTTACGTTTCTGATGTAAGTCAAAGAGGAACAGTTTACTATTCTAATTTATATGCTTTACCAGGAGATACATTCCAAGGGTTAGTTTACCATACTTACAACGTGTCATTATATGGAATTTCTTTATGCAATGTTACAAGTACAAACGCTACTTCTGCACAAATAAATGTTTATCAACCAAGTATTCCATACGTGACTTTAACAAATGTAGGAGCAGATAATACTCTTACATTTCCTCAGGATTCTGTTAAGAATGATTGTTTGTTTTGGATTAAAGATAATAACGGTCTTTCTAGATTACTTTATCCACCAAACTCAACACAACAATATAGTAATAATCAAATAACTTCGAGTGGAACTTATGTATTAAGTAATAATTATATATCCTATAAACTTACAATCAGTAACAATGTTATAACTATAGCAGGAACATCTTATATTTATACGGTTATACCTATATATAATGCAGTTCAAGGAAATGCTGTAACTACAAATACACAAAATCCGTTAGTATTGTATAAACCAACAAATCCACCTCTAGTAACTGTAAATGGAGGAGCATTTAACGTAAATGTAAATTGGCAATCGGCAGTCATTTATACAAGTCCTCCTCAAATAATACCATCTTATTATGTAGATATCGCACCAGTAACACCTAACCCATCATACCCTCCTCAATTAAATAATTTTGTAGTTGGAAATACATATAATTTTAAACAATATGATTCAGGTGCTGGATTTTTATCTATCTCAGTAACTGCGGTAACTTCTCAATCTGGAACAGGTCTTCCAACTCCTATTTATGGTTCTACATCAAATGTTAGTTTTATAGTTCCAAGTACAAATGCAGTTTCTATTACCCAAAATAACAACAACCCAAATCAATTATCTGTAACTGTTCCAGCAACATCAGGTTCTGCAAACTACACTTGGTTTCAAATAAATGCAACTGGTAAATCTAGTAATCTTACACAAACTATTTCTAGAAGTTATACTTCTTCATGTAATGTTTATGTTTTAACTCAACCTTTAGGATTCTTATACACAATATCTGCCTATTTAACTACTGGTTCCAATAGCATTAATGATGGACAAGTTGGTTCTTCTCCTGCAAATCCTAATCCATATTATGCTATTACTTCTGCTGTTCAAAACGTAACATCTAAACACAACGGTAAGTTTATTACAATCAATTGGTCTTCCGTTACAGGTGCTGAAAATTATTTAGTTAAATCTACAACATCAACTCTTGCTTCAAATACAAATGGAACAAGTGTAACTTTTTCTAATGATGGTAATACCACTCCTTTTATTGATAATGGTGTTTATTCATATAATGTAACTGCTTATACACTTTCTACGAATACGTTTACAAATGGTAGTCAGACAATATACAGTAGTAATTTAGCTTCATCTACTGTTCTTTCATCAGCAGTTACACTTACTGTTCCTCCATTAATTACTAATTTTACTATTAAACAGACTCTAGCAACATTAGTAACAAATTGGGATCCTTATAATACATATCCTTCAACAAATCCAGATGATAAAGGAACAGTTTATTATTCAGTTTTAATGACTTCGAACAACTCAACTATCTCAAATTATTACGGAACTAATAACAGCAATACTTTCAATATAACAGCGGGTTCTACATATACATTAACATATTCAACATCTTACTTGGGAATAGCAGGAGCAGCTAGTTCAAATACTTTTACTACTATAAATCCATCAATTACAAGCGCAGTAATTACAGACAAAAATAATACACATGCTTTACTTAACGCGAGTTCACCTACAACTGGAGATTGGAAATTAGGAAATTCAGTAATTAGTAATGCAACAACCACTATAACAAACTACGATCTAGGAGCATTTACACAAGGTGCATCGGTTCAATGTAACGTAACATTTATAGATGGTAATTCAGGTTTATCAACAAACATAAATACAAATACTTTTATATTTCCAACATTGGGATTTGGTACTATTGGAACAACCGATACTGGAGGAACAAGAACATTTAACCTAAATCTGAATAGTTCTATAACGAATCCTGCTTCAGGTCAGAGTGTAAGTTGGTATGTTACTGCTCCTACAGGTGCTACAACAACATGTAACTTTCCACTTACTGGAACGAGTGTTTCTATTCCTTACTCAGTTACATCTTCTATATGGCCAGGACAAAGTGTTGCAGCTGCTACTTTTCCCGCAAGTAATATTTATTACACGTATGACGGATTTACAACATACTATACAAGTCCAGTTACATTTGTACCACCTGATTTATCAATTACTGCTTCTCTAATAAACGTAGGTGGAAAACTTACTTTAAGTGCGAATGTTCCCTCTATTACACCTACTTCATGGACGTATCCAACTACTATTGGTGGACTATCTATTCTTTCATCTAATCTAATTGTTAACAAACTTACAGTCACTTACCAAACTATGTCTCCAAACACAACGTACACATTAACACAAGGAGGTTTATCAGTCGTTTATGAAGGATATTCAAACTCAAATAGTTCAAGTGTATCAAGTACTCCTGTTAATTTTTCAATTACTTCAGCAACATTTGTAGATAATGGTGATGGAGTAAACGCATTACTTACTTTAACATACGGTTCCTATTCAGGTGCTACTGGTTTACCTTCTTGGACGGTTCCTTCATCAACATCAAATGGAGGAGGTTATTATCAACTAAACATTAATGGACCTACTACTTCTACATCAAGTCCTGCTTATTTCTACTATTCAAACGTAAGAGCAGGTTCTAACTATGCTATATCTTCAGGAACCATTGGTTTAACATACGGAGGAATCACAAGTAATTATGGTTCAACGTTAACTACTAGCACAGTAAATCCAATAGTTACAAATGTAACAACAAGTTATTATGGATGTATTGAAGATTCACCTACAAACAACTATATACAGATCAACTTATCCGGTAATGTAGCAGGAACTTGGAATGTTCCAGCTCCAACAGGATTAACATTATCAGGAAGTATAGTAGGTCAAGGAACTTCGAATGCAGTTGCCACATTCACAGGTGCTAGTAAATCAGGAACAGGAACATATAACTTTAATGGAATAACTCTTACTGTTGGTACATTTGTATCTCCTGCTTATAGTACAGTTACAGTTCAACTTGTTACACCTGCTGTATACGCTACTCCTACTTTCAATTCATTCACAACAAATTCACAAAACATTCCAACTGGAATAAAGTTAAATATAAATACAAGTAGTCCAACTTTTGGTTTATTGTGTGTAACTTCAGATGCAAATTATAGTAATTTAAGATCCTATACAAGCAATATTGGAACTGCTGCTTTGAATCCAAACAAATTATATCAAGTTCTTGCTAGTGCTGTATCTCCATGTAACATTTGGGGACCATCAAAAACTATAAATATTGTATACCCATCAACAGTAACTAATATTAATTGGGGATCGTCTGTAGGAAGTAATGATCATACACTTTACAACTATAATAGTTTATATATATCATGGACTCCAATTACTGGTATAGACTCTACTATTAGTTCATATTTAACTTATTCGGTATATTCAAATTCAACTGCTCCAAATGCTCCATCTTCATCAACTCCTGGAGGAACTCTTATATATTCTGGTATATCAAATACAGCAAATAACTATCTATTAACTTGTGCTAATGGGTCACAAATTTATTATGTTGAAACTGTGTATACTGATCCTGGTGGATATTCTTATTATAGCACCGGTTCTACTCAAGTAAATTTTACATATGGTTCATGTAATATAACTACCTACTGTAATTCTTATACTATACCAGCGAACATTAATGCAGTTTTATATGCTACAGTTCAAGGAGCTGGTGGAGCTGGTGGTGGAGGTGGTTTAAGTGGTGGAGGAGGTGGAGGAGGTTTTGCTTTTGTAAATAGTTGGAATGGATTAACTAGTGGTGATGTAGTTGTAGTAGATGGTCCAGGAGGTGGTGGTAGTGTTAATGGAGGAACTAGAGGCGATGGTAAATATACTAATCAAGGTTCTGATTCTAATGCTACTGCTCCAGCAGGTACAGGAGAAGGAGGAGGAGGAGGTAAAACAGAAATTTCTAGTGCTTCTGTTTATGCTTATGGTGGTGGTGGAGGTGGATACTCATCAGTATATGTAAAAAATTCTGCTGGAACTCTTAAATTTTACGCAATTGGTGGAGGTGGAGGAGGTGGTGCAGGGTTTGTTTTATCTCTAATAAATTTTTCAATTCGTGGAAATGGAGATGGTGGTCAAGGAGGAACTAATAGTTCATATTTAACAGCAGCTTCATCATCTCATATTTATCCAGCAGCATTTGGTAACCCTTATAATGGTGGAGGTGGTGGAGGAGGAGGTTATGCAATTTCATTAGGAGGTTACACTGCAATTAGTTATGACGGTAGAAATGGTTCTGATGGTGGTAGTATCAATTCATCTTCTTATTTTGGTCCTTCTCCTGGTGTTGGTGGTCATGGTGGTTGGTATAATTATGATAATAATCATTCTGATGTTGGTGCTGGTGCTAGTGGTAGTAGTAGTGGTAGTAGTTTCATAAATACTGGTGGTTCTCCTGTTAATAGTGGTGGAAATGGATTTGTCCAAGCAACAATTTACTACATAACATCAAATGCCTAAACAACCACCAAATCTTCTACCCAATCTGAATGTGAAGGAACTTCTTCTTCATTCTTGTAGACACCTAGTATCTTGATATCGTGCGTCTTTCTCTTTAACTTTACATCAATCCAAATACGTGTTCCAACCGGATAATCAATATCAGAATATACGATACGAACACAACGCTTTCTGTTTGCTCTCATCGCAATAATACATTCCTTTTCCGCGGTTTCCAAGTTTGTAGCAGCCATACGACAATTCACAATATCGCCTTCTTGAACGGTAAACACGAAATATAACATTTTGGTATGTTTTAGAACAGATAATAAACAATCACGATCCATTTTAAACAAAACGGATCGTGAATGTATTTAGAGACGAGACAACATACCACAAAATGAGTTACTATCCAGGACTTTCACCACAAGACTTTAAAGCACATTACGAAATCGACCATAAACTTAGAGAATACGGAGCAAGAACATCTGGAACAATATATCAAAAACAGGAACGATTACAGCGATTTATAGACTTTGAAGATCAAAAGAAACGACGCAATGAATATGTAAAAGAGAAAAAGGCAGCAGATGCTTTAATACAATTAAGTAAAAGTGAAGATCCCATAAACAGTATAGAAAGAGAACTTGGACTTGTTCGTGAATTCAGTACAAATGTAGTAAACTATCTTGACTGTTTGACTAAAACATTTAATAAAAGAATGGACTTAATAGACCAAAGAATTGATAGACTAGAACATCAAGTGAAAAACATGTATCCTATCGGAAACACGGCAAACATCCTGGAGGTTTCGACAATTGATTCCACTCATCTATTGAATACTGCGAACCCATCGATAGATTACAACGACAACAGATCGGACGAAGGTTTGTAATATCTGTTGATCCTCCTTTACTTTCAGGTATATTATGCCCTACCTGAAAGTTAAATACGGTAATTCGGTTCTTACACCATCTGACAAAACATTTGGCAGCGAACCTTTTTCCATTATGATGCAACCAAACCTGTTCTCTTAATGCTTTATTGATTGGTACTTTCATGCCTTGTATTTCTTGGCAAGTTCCTTCAAAATATAAATATAGTCCCAAATAGATTTTTTAGAATCTTCAGAAAGAACGGACCAATATAACTTAATTTTTGCCACAATGTCTACTCCTTCCTGTCCGTATTCAGATGTATTGTAATTCAAGAAGAAGTCATCATTTCGTGCGTTGATTTGGTCATCAAACTTGATGACAATATCGTAGTATGAATCTATAACAAGACCTGGATTTGTTGTTTTAAGCATATTTACATACGTTTGAAACACCTTGAAATCTGCATCATCTGGGAACATATCCACGAGTTCAGAAGTAATTTCTCCCAATTGATGAAAGAAACTTTTGAGATAGATCGACATATTATAGATAAGAAACACCTAATGTTTAAATAATTATTGACGCGATGCTGCCTTGAACTCTGCGTCTCTGACTGCCTGCATAGATTCCATTCTTGCTTGGACGTCATTATTGCGTCCTGTTTTGCTTCCTCCTTCTCCGTCTTGTGTTGTTGGTAACATTGTGTCTTGACCCGATGTTCTGATTTCTCCGTCCAAATAAGAGTATCTCAACTGATCTTCGGGCATCTTAGTTTGACCGTCAAACGATGAATAACCACTGGACATGGACGATTCATTGAACGACCAGAAAACAGGTTCGGCAGGTTGAGTGGCAGGAGCACGAGGTTGAGGAATTTCGCGACGACTTTCTACTGGTTTAGAAAGTTGAGCAAAAATATTGGTCTTACCTACGATCATCTGCTTGGTTTGCGGATTCAAGATGGTAGGAACACTCTTTAATTCAGGTGGTAAAAATTGACGAGGCGTCGTCATAACATCCACGAAACGAAAAAGTGATGCCTTATTAAGTGCTTGAATTGTCCCTACAACTTCCTTTGAATTCGCACAGTTTTGACCGCTATAAAACAGAATTGGAATATAGGGGTTCGTAGACATTAAATTTCAAATAGATAAAAACGGATAGTTCAATAACGAGAGACAATGACCGACAAAATGATTCCTACAAAGTCTGTTTCTCTTGGCGGTTTCGGATTTAAGTTTGAAGTTCGTGGCGTCCCACCTCAATTTGTGAATGCCATACGTCGCATCTTACTCAACGAAACTCCAACTGTAGAAATCACTGATGTTGAAATTTTAGATAACACTACCTTGATGCCCCACGAAATGTTAAAGCATCGTATGACCATGCTTCCTGTTGCCGTTCGACCTAATGAAGAAGACGTCATTCGTAATGCTCGTATCGGTCTTCGCTATCCTGTTGTTGAAGAACCACAAATTGTCACCTCCGACGATTTCACTGTTTCAGGGGCACGCACAGATATTCTTATGAAGGATCGTGATTTAGATACTCCCATATACTTTATGAAACTCAAGAAGGGAGAAACCATCCATATTGAAGCACGATTAACAGTCAATCCTCGTGGTTCCCAAGTCAGTTTAGCAACCTACAATGCACATGTTGATCAGGTTAAAGCCGATTTAGTAAAAGAAGAACATACCGATAAAGATACCTTTGAAGTATTCCATAAACAACGTATTCTTCACTTGAACGAAAAAGGACGACCACATTGGTTTGATTTCCAAATTGAAAGCAACGGTGTTATTCCTGCTAAGGAACTTCTTAAAAACACTTTGGAAACCATCAAAGCACGTACAAAAGCATGGGTTAAAGCAGGTAAGGAAAGTATTGTTCGTGAAGCGGAACCCAACGTGTATCATGTAGTATCTATGGTTGAAGGACATACCATCGGTGCTCTTGCCCAAGCAGTCGCATACGAATCTGACTTGTGTTCTTTCGTAAGTTATGATGTTCCTCATCCTTTGCGTCCTGAAATGGTATTCCGCTTTGCTACGACCCGAACTCCTGAATCAATACTCGACACTGTTGGAACGGCTATATACGGTCTTTGTGATAGCACAATTTCTAGTATTGATAAGTAAGAAGTGATATGAGTGCTTCGGAACTCGTGTTCGACCCAACTAAAGAATTTCAAATTCTAGAAGAGTTCGACTTCAATGAAGACATTCAACGCCCTGAATCAATACGCTTTTTTACTTATGAAGAACAAGCATCTGATTTCATTGAAAAGTTATTACCTGCTTCAGGTCGTATTCCTAAAGCAGTCGTTCGTAAAGCAGAATACGAAGTTGATTCATTTACTAAACTTTACAAACGCGCTGTCCGAGAAACCGAAGAAGGTTTCACTCAAACCGAATATGTTCGTCCCAAAACATTACCTTGGGTTCATTATGGACATTCTGGTGATCCAAAAGTAACCGATTACGACTGGACTCAACGCTGGACTCCTTTGTACTCCGACAACTCTGGTCTGTCTCCTAACTATTACATTCGATTATTGGACTCCCTTCCCAAATCTGCTATTTACTTTGAAGGCGGCGACGGTATTCCTGTCTACATTGAAGGAAAGTCAGAAATTGAAAGTCGTATCGTTCTTGATAAGTATCCTTATACCAAGACCAATCATCGCGAAGACGGAACTTATACCATTACCAAAGTATTACGTGAAGATACGAATGATACTGCACGATTCACTCACTACATTGTAGACAATCCACCTGTTTCTCCTCCGTTTCCCTTGGCAGATCACCCTTTTTTGTCCGTGCATCCTGATCCTGTAAAAATTGAGTCTGTTGAACCTCTTCCTGAACTTCTTCCTACTTTAGAAGCTATCTTTGAACATGCGGTTCCCGAAACAAACGACCCATACAATGAAGGTCTCAAATACATCAAGATTTACGATATTAGTCTTCGTGATGTTCCTGATGCTTTATGGAAAAAGAAGTTCTTACCTGTTCCTGTTGTAGACGAATCTCCTCCTCCCAAAGAACTTTCATTTCCCAAGAAAGAAGAAGATGCTCCTTCCAAGACTTTACTGGACACCTACAAGACTCCATGGTACAGTTCTTTGTCTTCACGCAAATGGTTGAACGAACAATCTGACGGTGGTTCTCTCGTTTCTCTTATGCTTTTATCCCAAGCAGGTGATGTTGGAGTTGCCGCCATTCCTCCTCCTGTTATTTTACCCGAATCTGGTCCCATCGAAGGAACACCCGATGATTGTTTGCCTCCCGATGTATCTAGTTTCACAGACTTCTTGACGCGTGGTGTATACCGTGCTCCCAAGTGTGTCTCCTGTGGTTCAGCAGGTCATTCAGGTGTAAACTGTCCAATCAAGAAAGCAAATAAAATGTTCAAGGACGGATACGGTTGTATTCCTATTCAGTTTGTTCAGAAGGAACGCGAAGATGAACCTTACCATAACAAACTTCCATGGACTCCAGGAACCCACGACACAATTTTGAAAGAACATATGGCCTTACTTGAAAAGTATCGCGATTACCATACACCTAAATTTACTAAGAACTTAGCTGCTGCACCTGCTGCATTAGAAAACGAAACTCGTCTTTTGATAGTCTCTATTTTGAAAGATGAAATGAAGGCAGACGAAGATAAACTCTTTGAAATTCAGGCACTTATCAAAGATGCTAAATTGAAGGATCATATTTATACTGATCCTGAAACTAACGCGTTTCTTGTTTGCGAGCACGAACTTGAAATCTTGAAAGGATCACTTTCCAAAGATCCAGATTTATACTTCAAAACTTGGTGCGAAAAGGAATCGGGATTTTTTGTTTGTCGTTATTCTGGTGAACGTATAACTGCTGTCTACCAACATCAAGATCAGTTTGATGAACAGAGTCGAGTGCTCATTAGTTATGGAAAAATTGAAGGACGCGGACCTAAACCTTCTGAACACGTAAGTTTTGCCTTACAACTTAAAGATTTACAAACTATGTTTGATACTAACAAACCTGCTGATGATTTAATGTATTTATTGATTTCGTTAATTCAAGTTGTTCCTTCCGAAGATCAGTTGGAACCTATTTTAGGATACATGCGAAGTGAGTCTGAAAAAGTTATGTCTAGAATAGCAGGTAAAAAGTTATCTGCAAGTCAGCAGGCAGATTTTGACATGGCTTTGGGTATTTACGGTTTTAACTCTACCGTTATCCTGCTTCAAATCCACTCTCCTCAATTAATTCCTCGTCGTTCGTTCGGTTCTAAACCTCTCATCTTACGTGGTTTTCCACGTGACACAACCGATATCAACGATGCTCCATTAGTTGATTCGTT
>Ga0208254_1000069_pt1 | contig 12856 bp, 1 predicted proteins | sample CryBogCBE02Jul07_FD_184578 | JGI IMG/M metagenome (GOLD analysis project Ga0208254, IMG submission 184578) | Freshwater microbial communities from Crystal Bog, Wisconsin, USA - CBE02Jul07 (SPAdes) | ecosystem: Environmental > Aquatic > Freshwater > Lake | place: Crystal Bog, Wisconsin, USA...
GGAAAACATAGCTTCCCTCCTTATTAAGGCTTTTGGGAGCGACTTTGCCGACTTCCATGATGAACCTAACAATGTCTCTCGAGGCATTTTTAGAGCATTCATCAATGGAAGCGCTAAGTTGTTTCATAAAGTAGCTTCGGGGGTAGACAAAACAAGCGCACTTCCTCTCATGAAATTTGTAGCCATAGCCATTAGCTTTGGGCCAGATAGAGCTCTTTTCGCTCACAAGAATTGTGATCAGATGTGGGTGAAGTTTGAGCATGGATTTGGGGAACTCTATTTCTATGAGCACTTCACTGACAACTCCTTAGTCAATGCAGCGCCCTATCTCTTAAACCTTAGGGAAATCTTTAACCTTTACTTTAGAGATGGGAGATTAGAGCTCATAGATAGAAAAAGTAAGGGAAATGAGAGTGCTTCTTCCCATCCTAACAGATCGGAAAGCACCTCTACAGCTAGTACCCCTTTTCCTCGTTATGTAGGCATAGCTCCTCCTACAGGAGAAACTACCATTAACAGTTCCAGAGCTGTTTCTGAAGATAGTTTTAGATCAAATAAGTCAGAAAAAAGCTTTACAAGTAGGAATAAAACGACTCGGGAGCGTTCTCAGGAAACTCTTGATAGTTTTTATAGCCAAAGTAAGATGATTGCAAGTCAATCCAGAGACGCTACACCCAGTGGAGAACCTTTTCCCTCTCCAGAAATGACGGAAAAATGGTCTTTTTCTGAGCGATTTCCTTCTTTTCATTCAAATTTGACGCAAAAGCAATCTGAAAAGGAAACTCCAGCAAAAGAAGTCCATTTTTCTAGACCAGAACTGACAGAGAGATGGTCTCCCACTGAGTATAGTTTTTCTCCTCCAAGAAAGGAACAAAGTGAGGATTCATTTGGGGTCCTTTTAGACGCAAATAATACTCCTAATTCCTCTAACTTGAAGGAGAAAACTGGAAATTTTGACATTTCTTACGGTAGACGGGATAGAGTTAGCTTTAAAGAACCTCTCCCCTCTAAAGAAAATGTTATTGATTCTCCCGAAACCCCTTTAGAGCCTATAGACATGCAGCTTGTCTTCGATCTTGCCTATGGGCATGCCCAAAGTATCGCAGACGTAGCTCATGGCTATAAAAAATCTAGAGAACTTTCTAAAGTACCTCTTGAGGAGATTACAAAGGAAGAGAATGCTGATTTAAGACTTGATCTTTTCGATTTTTGTACGTTTGGGAGGACTGTTGAAGAAATTTTGGGAACTAAGTTCGCAAAAACTTTCTTTCCTAACCCTGGATCTCGAATTGAAACTAGAAACGCAATTTTACAGAGAGTAGTCAATGACCCTTACACTTTAGACGAAACTAGAAAATTGGCACTAAGTGAGTTAGGAAAAATAGATCATCCCAAACTCTACGAAGAAAACAAAAGATATACAGTCTCAGCAACTCGGAATTTGTTCTTGAATCAAGAGCAAATAGAAAGAAAGAAGAAAATGCCTGTACCAATCCTGGGTTATTCTCCCTTGCCACGAAAAACACTAAAACTTGTTAAGTCTCTCATTGGCCAGTGGGGTCGATGCGATATGAACAATTTGAATGCAACACACATTACAGCTTACTTGAAAGAATTATGTCCTTTGATAACTAAAGAGCAATTGGCAGAAAGTAGTGCATACGCGTTGCTCCTAGCTGTAACCAAAGGAGAGACTTACAATTTGGTGCTAAGTAGCATGGACTCAGGGGTACCTTTTCTTCAAATTTGGGAACTTCTTTATAGCTTCCGTCCTCAAAGGAAAACTCAAGCAGAGATTTCCCTTGAATTGGATAGAGTTATAAGGGAGCGACCTAAAAACTTGACTATAGCTTTACACCAGATTCTTGGTCTCTGGGATTCTACTGGTGATAAGGATGATTCGTTCCAAGCACAAGTAGTTGAAGAAAATACTCTTTTTGACATGAGGAAACTTATTCATACTCACTTTGCATCTCAAGCATCTGGGGTTGAACTAATTTACAATAGCAAAATCGCAGCACAAGCTCAGGAGCAAAGAGACATGGTAAACATGAATCTAAAAGCCCCTGCTCTTATGCCCGGTTATATGCTTTATATGGAAGCAGTAAGCGAATTCGTTAAACCCGAGATAATTGAGATGAAAGGAACGAAATCACCTTTCACCGTGAACCCCACCAAAAGAGCCAAATCTGTAGATTACATTAGACATAGAACAAGACATAGGACTAATGTTAGGAACAAGGGTCGAAGCCATTCACGTTTGGCAGCAAAAGTGAATAGGAATAGATCCAAGACCCCCGTAGGAATATCAGGACAGGACGGGAAACAGATAGAAGGACTTAGAATTTCCTATTCTGGTTATCGTTGTAAGTTGTGTAATCTTCTGGGTCATCATGCAAGAAACTGTCGAACATATCCGGGGCGTTTCCCCTCCATTTTGATGTGTTCGAATTGCAAAGGTTTCCACAAACCTGTTCCTTGCTTTTTTGATCCTTTTGAATACGACAACTTCTTTAGGGGTAGACCCCCAAGAAACCTTTATCGTCCTGCTGAGGATGATCACAGGTACGACAAGAAAGGTTTCTTGAAAGACGAACATAGGTTCGGCTGGATCAACCCTGAACAAGAGCAACGAGAAATCAGAAAAGGAAGAGTAGGAGATTGGAGGGAGTATAGCGTAGGAGGTAGACTAGAAGGGAATACTTACAACCCCTATACCCCTAGCCGTACAGTAAGAGGATCTAGTTACTTAAGTAATGTAGGTAGGAATTTGCCTCCTTCCACGACCACACCCAGTGGGGTCACTAGAAAGCAGGACTCTGGAATTGGCCCTCAACTTTCTAGGGAAGGTGTTTGCAACGTAAAGAATTCCAAAAACCACATAGAACCCCCTCCCACTTCTTTCTCTACACACTCTACACATACACATACACAAAATCATTGCAATATCGATAAAGGCTTTATGGTCGATACGGAAACTGGTGTGTTATCTCCTGAATACAGACACCCTTTCCCACAAACCCAAAATACTACACCATTACACAAAGGTGGAATAAAGAGCAATATCAAACCAAACGAATTAAACGAACTTAACGGACCTAATGTTAACGTTCTTCAGACCCTTGGTGAATCCAGTGGTCATTTGAAACTTAACACACTCGGTAATGTCGTTTCGCTACCCATGTCTAGTGCTGGTTCCACTGTCATTAGACTATTGGGGTATGGTTTTTACGAAGACAATGTCTTTGAAAGACCATATGCAAACGAACTAAGGAACATCAGTAGCGAAGGCTGTTGTGTCCTTGACCATGTCCATTATGATAAGGTAGTCCGCGTGGGTGACAGGTCGTTGCGATCTTTCTTCGTGGATGGGATCAAATATGTGCGCATATATGACCCTGACACTGATCGCTTCTTCATACAACCTGTCCCCAAAGAGGGAAGCGACTTCTTCACAACTGAACTTGAAGCTTTTAGAAAACTCCACTGTGAACCTGATATCACAGGAAGGTTTCCTAAAAGGTTGTCAGGTTATCCTGGAACTGACGGAAAGGTTCAAACAGGAAAAGTCTATGATCTCTATAAGAATTATGGAGATATGGACACTAAGCTCATTATGGATGCCATCGGTATTCATTTTGGACTAATCCCTGATGACATTGACTCTCAAACAATGACTCAGGATGACTTGGATTATTACTTCTATGATAGGACTGGTATTAACCTCAGTCTTTTTGATTTGTTCAGGCTTCAACAATATCAAAAACACACTGATAATACTAGTCTTCAAGGTACATTGGAATTAGAGAAAGAAGAGAAAAAATTTCTGGAACCTCAACCTCAGGAGAACCTATTACCTTCGAAAGTTTGTGAAAACAAACCTGAAAAGTGTAAGAAGTCCCTGGGGGGCGACAGAAATCTTCTGCCTCTGTTTCCTATTGTATCGGAAGTGAAAAAACAAGTGGAACAGACGAACAAAATTGAAGACAAACAAAGAGCGTCACCTCTTGTGCGTCTATCATCCCTTGGAACGGATCGTTTTGAACCTCAGATTGAACCTGAAACAGTCTACTTCAGCTTGGCACCAAGCCCAAGTGAAGAAGCTGCGGATAGTCTTTCAGAGGATTCACAATTTTGTGACTCTAAAAACCCTAAACATTTGCAATTAGAGTCAGAAGATGACTGGTCTGAAGATTCTAATAGGCCTTTGTTAGGAAGTTGGCCTACTGAATCTGACAAAGATTCAGAAGTCATTGTTTTTTCAAAAAGACAACTGAAAAAGCAAAGACAAAAAGCCAAGAAATCATCTGAAAACCAGATGAAAAAATCCAATGATGATGAAGTCCTATCTGATTTGTGGGTCTACGAGTCCAGCAAGAAACTCGAAAAACTCCTTATCATTTTAGTATGGATTCTTATTGGTCTGTACCTGAGTGTTTCTTTCGATAAGGAATATGTCCTAGTGTACTCACTATTTTCAATACTCTTTGTTGCGATATGTGTGTACGCTCAGTACGTATCATCTGAAGGAAAAAGCACAAAAGTACAGGATGAAGAGACTAACATCTCTATCATCTTTGAGGAGGATGGAAATACTTCAAAGACAAGAAAAGTAGATACCATCACTAGACTCCCTGTGCCCACACAACACATTAGAGTAGCCTCATTTAAAGCCTCTCCAGGGCCTGAGGATTATCAGTCCTATTCCCGAAAGACAAGCAGAAGTCGCTTTGATCCTTCCAGGACCACGCCTCCTGTTAGTCTTAGACAGGGAAGAAGACGAGTAGACAAACCACCAACACGCACAGGAAGAGCTAGTACCTCAAACTTCAACTGTCTTCAAAAACAGATGAAGAAAACAGCTTTGGCTCTAGATTATGAACCCACTATCTCCTCTGGGACATCTTCGCAGAAGAGAAGATCCCCAAAAGAGAAAAGTATTCATATATCTGAAGCTCGAGTTGTCAAAGTCATTGATGAAAGGCCTTACATCTATGTTACCTTGCCCAATGGTGACAAGAAACTTGCTCTATACGATACAGGAGCTAGTTGTTGTTGCGTCAAACCCAGCGTCTTTGAACAACTTCAACAAAACTCTCTGATATCGTGGGAACCTGCTAACTTCAACGTAAGTGGCATAGTACCAGGAGCAATGGAACAGGCAAACAAAATAGCATATATCGATATACAACTGGAAACCGGATATACCCTGAAGAGTATCCCTTTCATTGTGTACGATTGTGCTTATGACATCATCATTGGCAACAATCTTGTCAAATCACACCGTTGGTCCAACTACTGGAAAAACGACAATTTCTACATCAAATTGGGACCCGTCCCAAGTAGAAAACCAGTACAAGCCCATTTCAGACACTCTGTTAAATCTACTAAAGGCGTCTCTTTAGCAGAAATAACATTGCAACCTCAGGAAACTGCTATGGTTACTCTGAAAATCCCTGACTTAGATGCAAACTCCTATAAGAATTGGAAGAGTAAAGATCTGTTTGTGGAAGCTTTGTTTGACAAAGGAATTCAAACAGAAACTAACCCTAATTTTGAAGGACTAGAAGTTTTGCCCTCTTACACTAAGATAGATAAGGATAGGGAAATCACAGTTACCATTCGGAATAAGGATTCCAAGTCTCCTTTGAAAATACCGGAAGGTATTGAAATGGTGACGGTAACCACGGTAGAGAAAAGAGTAGATCACTTTAGCCTACACGAATATCAAGCAGCTAGAACTATTTTTAATCAGATCCCTAGAGTGCATAACATCGAATGTTATTGCCATAGACCCCCTCTTGAGAAAACTGAGATTAGCATATACATCGAGGCTAGTGATCCTTATGGACAAACATCCACAAGGAATTACAGTAATCCTAGCGGTCCTCTGGAGCCTTACGCACCAGGGATCCGTATTTTTAGACACTACGAAACTCCTTCACCGATTGGAGGACAAGTAGCACTAACCATGCTACTTATCCCCGATCGTACAGGGAATTATGCGGTAATCAATGAGCATGATATAGCGAAGGCAAAGGAAACAATCCACAATGAGCTAGGCTCTTCTGGATTGCAACCTCTGTACTTTTTCTTAGATCCAAAGCTAGGTTTTTCAATAGACACTAGGATATTGGTGACTGAAATTTACACTGCATTTCCTTTCACATTTCTCCCCGTCGCATATCATCCAAAACATGAGCAATGCATTAGGCCTGCTCTTCGCAAAAATTATCCAGAAATTTTTGTGAACACTGATAGGACTTTCATTCATATTACGAATGGAGGAAGTAGGCCCCCTGAGAATTCCCTTATGAAGGAAAATGGTACTCCTGTCTTTAAAACAGACATTATGGGTGCCTTTTTAGTTATGTTTAGACATCGGCAAGATTTAGTGTGTCATTTCCATATACCTTTAATGGATAATGACTCTAAACCAGTTACTGAAGTAGTTAAGGCTAGGTTGGTCCACTCCTTACTTACAGAGTTAAGATATATGAGAGTGCCCACTAACATGGTCATCTCAGTAGATGGTACCGATGCCATAACAGGACTTAAGTTAAACGAAAAACAGATAGCTAGATTCCTAGATAAGGTAGCTTCTAATCTCCCTTTTTTCCTGCCCGCGAACCCTCGTTGTTCATGGCCAGGAGGAGTTAGACCGCTAAAACCGCAGCTAGTGGACCATATATTAGAAGGATGTAGGTGTTCATGTTGTCTAACCCACAACACTTCTGGACCTTCTGGAAACATGTTAGTCTTTGAAGGCCAGATTAATGAACTCATAGCAAGAAATTCCAAAGAATCGGAATCTCTTCCTTGTAAGACTAGTAATTTTAGTGATATTAGCGCTATTAGTAATATGAGCACTAAGAGCTCTTACTCTAGATTTGCACCAGAAATGCAAGCTGCCATTTCTAGTATCACAGGAATAGACTTTAAGGATGATATAGATATGCCCCCCGATATTTTGGAATTATGCGATGAGGATGAAATGCAGAAATTCATCAATTCCCATCCTGGATGTGAAAATGACGAAGATCTTGAAAGTCTTGCAGAAAAATTAGAGCCACCACAGAAAACAGATCCAAAACTTTTTGGTGATGTTGATATGGTAGGAATTCCTGATCAGTTCAGACCAGGAAATTGGCGAGAAATCATGCCAAACTTAGTTAATGATATAGAAGACATTAAGCCAGAAACTAGAGAAGGACTAGGAAACTTGTTAGATAAGCATAAAAATACTACTTCTTTCTATCCAACGGACGGAAGACCTGTCTTCAAAAACGGGAAACCGGCTGTAGTAGATGTAGAGCTAACAAATTACGACCCTATCTTTCTAAAGCCCTTTATGACCATGGGACCTAACGTGGACATAATGGACAATAAGCTAGACGAACTAGTAGGCAGGAACGAAATCATGCAAATTGAATCACCATATAATATGCCTGTTCTACTTACTCATCACAATTCATCAAACAAATATATTGATCCCTCTAAGAAAAAATATAGATTAGTCGTAGATAATCGAGTGATCAATAGTTTGATGAAAAATAAGAATCTTCATTCTTATTTAGTTAAGGGTTTTGATCCAGTACTTATAGCAGTAGGAAACGAAGCTGAATTTAGAACTACTATAGACATCACTAGGGCCTATCGAAGTATTGTTGCCTCAGATTTCTTAAGACAAATTACTGCATTTAGGACCCCTTCTTCTAAAAAATACCCCCATGTCACATGGACTTTTAGGAGTACATGTGATGGACTAGCTAATTTGCCAGGATACTATAGTTACCTAATTCAGTCAGCTCTTAGCCCGCAATCCAAGGCCTGTACTGTTTCACATATAGACGACTTAATGGTCTTCTCCAAAACTGAAGAGGATCATCTGAGAGATCTAGATAGTGTACTTACAGACCTTGGAAAGCAGAATTTCCTTATTTCTATGAGTAAATTCGAACCCTTCAAAAGACAAGTTCAGTTTCTGGGTCACATGATAGACAAAACAAATGTCTGGATTCCTGACCACAGAAAGAGTTACTTTGATGAACTAAAGCCCCCGAACACGAAAAAATCTCTACAATCTCTGCTGGGAGTATGCAACTACATGTCAACTTTCGTAGACAGCTACGCTATGAAAGTTGGGCCTTTGTACGATCTCTTAAAAGGAAAGTCGGATAAGGGTACGTTCTCAATGAACGATATCCAGATGAAGTCTTTCCTTGAGATCAAAAAATGCATCAAAGATGCAGAGAAACTCTACTTGATTAATACCTCCAAACCTGTCTTTATGGAATGTGACGCTTCCATGGTGGGTTGTGGAAGTGTATTATATCAAGAAGAGATGGACGAGACCGGGAAAATCAAGAGGAACATCATTCGCTACGGATCAAGAAAATGGACACTCACGGAATCCCTACACCACACATCGCTGGAAAGAGAAGCCATGGCAATACTTATCGGAGTGAAACAGCATCTGCTTTATTTGTCTGCTTGTACTGAAGCAATCATTAAAACAGATCTGAAATCTTTGATCACCATTTTGAGCTGCTACAACAATCCGGAGAGCACCAGAATGGCAAGGATTTCACACCGACTGTATAGCCTTCCCTTCAAATGGTCTCTCATCCATATCCCAGGAGTCGATCTACCTCTTGCAGATTGTTTGAGTAGGCTTTATACTCCATACCAGAACGCCTACTCAGACAGACATCTCCGATACCCAGACTTGAAAAGAGAGAATATCCAGATGCCAGACTGCTGGAAAAAGCCCGATCTTATCTTGACCACAGAGGACATCCTTGAAGCAATGAGACAGCACATCGTGTTTGTCGAAAAGTCAAGTATGCCCGTGAAAGAGAAAAGATTAAAGGCCCTACTGGACGAAATCTCTATATTGCACGAAAGGCTAGTCGAAGACGAGGACAACCTGTTAGGTAGGGTTAGTGACGATTTAAAATACGTGCAAAAAGTCAGGGAAGCTGCTAGTAAGAGAAAGGTTGAAATAACCCCTCTCACTGCAGTATCGGAAAGAGTATTGGTCACTCCTGAATACATCATCAAGAAGCAGAACGAAAACGAGAAGATTCACAACATCATCATGACTCTTCGAACAACACCAAGAGAGAAGATCCCCAAGGACATGTTGAAGAAATACCGACTACTCAACGACTCCATCCTGGTCACGAGGAAGCACATGGATTCACCTTTCGACGCCCCTGGAAACATCAGAATTGTATGTGATGTCACTATGTCACTATACATTCTGGCACTTCTCCATGTCATGTCATGCCACCCCGGCATGAATACTCTAAATCACTTATTCCGCAACACCTATAAGTGTATAGAGGCTAACGTGGCAGGATTAGTGAAACTTGTATGCACTGGCTGTAGAGCATGCAGGTTCCATCGGCCTATCAACAAGAAAGTCATACCGGAAGGAAGGATCCCTTTGCCAACTGAACCCATGGACACCTGGATGATCGACTTCATGGTCTTCAAAAAGGAACTCACATTCAAAGGACGGAAGATCACCGCGGCCTTCAACATCATGGATCTCTACTCCAACCTGCTCATCTCCTACTTGGTACCCAATCAAACAGCCAAAACCGTCATCAACTGTTTGAAGGACATTTTCCCCAAAATGTCCGTACCTCGTAAAATTGTTAGCGACAACGCACAGGCTCTTTGTAGAAATTCAGAAGTTCTGCATTTCTTAAAGACCAACAATGTGAGAGTGGTAACCACAACTACCCCTCATCACAGTGCGGCTAACAAGGTTGAAAGACTTCATAAGCTACTTAGGGAGTCTCTTCAACTAGTAAAGGAAACATTTCGAAGAGACAGCCAATTCGATATGTATCCTGGAGTTATCAGGATGATAAACTCAAGACCACTTACGTTATCACTCCACCCTAACGTAAAGGAGGTCTGCAAACAAATGGGCGAAGAACCTGGAGTCATCACGCCGTTCCAGCTACACTTCGGACTCAAGCCTCAGAAGAATCCTTTAATCCCCTTGGAGAACCAATTGGAACCGGAACACCGAGGAGCCTACAAGGACAAATGGCAGAAGATTCTGATAAAACATGATCAAATGCTAGAAGAGGAACTCCAACAGAGAATTGAAGCCTTCAAAGGGCATGAAATCGAAGTTGGTGATCTTGTACTAGTTAAGAACATGGTGGCTCACAAGGAACAGCTGAAGTACTACAAGGACCTCTACCAAGTTCTACGCATCGAGAAGTCAAGATATTACTGCGCACCTCTCTTCGGAAAAGGCAGACTCCTGGAAGTGAATGGAAACAACCTCAAACCATACGCTTACTCGGAGCTCTATAGCCTGTTGCCTCCAGAAATTAAAGTACTATTAGGCGAGAATATGTCTCCGGAGGAACTCAAGGACCATTCTCGAAAGGAACCTAATAGTAGGCCCATAGACTTTATGAGCCAACAATTCTGGAAACTTCCACCACCAATGCAACTACGAAGAAGGTTAACGCCGCAAAGCGTTAAATCAAAGCCAGCAATATCTATCCAAGACACGGACACACTATCTTCCCTATCTTCAACGACGACGACGGAGACATCAATCTTCAGAATTCCGGATAATCCTGTGGATCATCTGTCAGACATTTCCACTCTGCTACAGAACACAACATTATCAGGAATTTCCCAAGTCTTCACGACACCTAAAGGATTGGTCACCAGGAAACACGTCATACCCAAACAACATCACAGGAGGACGACGAAATCAATCTTCGAAGACACCGTGAAGACAGAAGATTATCAACGACAACTACAACGGACCGCCTTGAAGAAAGCGACAAGACAACCACGATCACCACCCAAAATGGTGACGAAGACACCAGACATATCTCAACGTGTCAATATGTCTCTGAACCCCACAGGAGATGGAACTAGTCTTTTTGGATCACCACCGAAAGATACGGTCCCTACTCCTTTGGATCGGAGTTTGAATGATCAAAGTACCACGATACAAAGACTTAGGACTGTTTCGCCTTTGACCACACCAAAGCGAACACCTAAACTCCTTGAGACGGTACAAGATCTTTCAAAATACAGTAGACAAGGAACTTCATTTGGTCAACTCCCACAACCTAGGAGAAGACTATTTATGCAGACTCCTTCGACTATTGGAGAACCATCGTTACTGACTCCCTCACCAGGATCAGTAAGGCCTGTCAGGACTTATAGCCCTACAACGCCTGCAAACGATTATTCTCTATTGACACCTGAGACAGCCAAACGACAAACACACTACACACGACAACCCCCTACACAGACGAATACACTAACACCAAATACACAGTTTAATTGGAATAGAATGATGTGGGATGATTCAACTCCAGCGGTTGGAGTTAGTCCTCGGAGCCCCGACGGAACAGTCCCTAGACGTATGACAAGTACGCCTAAGGCTGTACCTGGCTTACCCACACCATACACTACTCCAATTAGACGACCAGACATTTTACCACCCTTGAGTACTCTAAGACGAACTGAAATCATGACACCTGATACTCCCCCTGTGCAGCGACAGTTGCCAGTAAGGGATAAGGTTCGTCAAAGAGCCCTCGAACAAAGGGTGGTACGACAACAACAAAATACTGGAGATCTGAGTATCCCTAACATTAGGGATATTTCTCCTCCAGTAAACCTGGTACGTAGTCCTTATGGACAGGCGACGGTTTCGCCTCCTAGTTTTACTTTGGTGAGTAGACTAGAGGATGAAACACCGCCATCTGCTCTATATAAGACTACGCCAGGAGAAACAAGTCAGCAGGCAACGGCCTCACCTCCGAGTTTTACTTTGACGAGTAGAATAGAGGATGAAAGCCCGCCTTCTGCATTAGACAACATCACACCGGGAGGGTTAAGTGCGCCCAGAAACAAACATGAAAGAAACAAAGGGTTCACTTCTCCTGACCAGGTGCAACCGAGAACTCATGCGCGTAGGCACTTACCTGATGTGCAAGTGCCTAGGCAACCTGATTTCCATCGGTACCCGAGACGTATACAGCAATTGAAATTGCTACCTATTCCACCGAAACACGCAAACACAAAACACACACCTAACATACCACAAACACCTTACACTATACCTACACCCAACACACCTAAGACACCTAAGACAAAATCCATACTTAAGACACCTCACACACCCAAGTCGAACAAGAGTGTTAGATTCAATCTACGAAACAGGGAGAAAATTTCTAAACCTGTCAAGTATTTTGGACCTAATTTTCTTACGACTACTCCACCTACAGAATAAGAAGGACACATCAGATTCTGTAAAGACACTATTGACTTTAGTATGATATTGCAATGATGGTAATGTTGTTATTTGGCTTTTCGCTTGTCGGATCCGACATAAAATAAGCCGTACGCAACCTAGACACCCCAGACCCCTTCTTTAGACACTTTCTTTAGACACTTTAGACATTCTGTTAGGAAGACTCTATTACTCTCTAGATAGACCTGTCTGTCCTATCCTTTCCTTTTCTTTCTTTTCTTATGGCACGAACATTTATCTTGAAAACTTTTTGACCATTCTTGAAGTAATGACAACACCAATCTCAAATTATGGAACACAAAAATTCGATCATGATCTCAATAAATATTTCTAAAGCGCACATGTTTTAACTGTTTATGCTCATTTAAAATGCTCATAATGTCCAATTTTTCAATTAAATGTTTAATGATCAGTTCACTGTATGCACTCGTATGTACTTGTATGATCATAGTATGGAATGAACTCGTATGATTTAGAATGTATGGAATTACTATTTTTTCTTATTTTTCTTTTTTTTGAAAGGGGTACCGTAATAGATATTAT
>Ga0208254_1000082_pt1 | contig 12227 bp, 10 predicted proteins | sample CryBogCBE02Jul07_FD_184578 | JGI IMG/M metagenome (GOLD analysis project Ga0208254, IMG submission 184578) | Freshwater microbial communities from Crystal Bog, Wisconsin, USA - CBE02Jul07 (SPAdes) | ecosystem: Environmental > Aquatic > Freshwater > Lake | place: Crystal Bog, Wisconsin, USA...
ATACTAAAAACAAAGCAGCATGTACTGGGTTACGCGCAGCTGCTTTGTTTTTAGTATTAGCTTTCTTCTGTGCCTCTGGTTTGTGGATGTTACTGAAGGCGGAGTTTCTGAGTTTGGCCTTGATCTTGGTTTATGTTGGCGCTGTCATGGTGCTTTTCTTATTCGTGGTGATGATGCTTGATCTCGATCTAGAGCATCTGCGTCGGGACTTTAAGAAGTATTTGCCAGTTGCTTTCTTGATGGGTGCAGTGATTGTGCTGGAGTTATCCATCGTGTTGATTCGTAGTTTTATCGGTACCAGTTCACCCGTTCAGCCCATGCTTGAAGAATCCACCATGAGTAATACCAAGGCTCTAGGGATGCTGATCTTTGTGGATTACGTGTATGCCTTCGAGGTTGCTGGCGTCATTCTGTTGGTTGCCATTATTGCTGCCGTTGCCTTGACCTTGCGTAACCGTAAGGATGCAAAGGCACAAAACGTAGCTGAGCAAATCAATGTTAAAGCGGCAGATCGTATGCGGATTGTCAAAATGGATACCGATATGGCAGCGAAGCAAGATGCTCGGGGAGAAAAGCAATGACAGTGACCCTGGCGCACTATCTTGTCTTGAGCGCAATTTTGTTTGCGACCAGCGTGATTGGTATTTTCCTCAATCGCAAAAACGTCATCGTTTTACTGATGGCAATTGAACTGATGTTGCTCTCAGTAAATTTAAACTTTGTTGCCTTCTCTCATTATTTGGGTGATATGGCAGGTCAAGTATTTGTATTTTTCATTCTGACCGTGGCCGCTGCTGAAGCAGCGATTGGTTTGGCAATATTGGTTGTACTCTTCCGTAAGGTAGATACGATCAATGCTGAAGACCTTGACCACCTAAAAGGCTAGTCATGCAATTCACCTTAACTCTTCCCGTTCTTTGTGCCGTACCTTTGGCGCCGCTAATTGGCTCCGCTATTGCTGGCTTCTTTGGCACTAAATTGGGTGGTGAGCGGATTGGTCACGGAGCCTGTCAGTTTGTCACCATCTTGGGCGTGATGATCGCTTTTGTCTTGTCATGCTTTGTACTCGTCCAAGTCATGGATGGCTTTTATTTCAATGGCACTGTTTATCACTGGATGCAATTAGGTGAGCTCAATCTCGACATTGGTTTCTTAATTGATCCATTGACTGCCACCATGATGTGCGTGGTGACCTTTGTGTCTTTAATGGTCCATATCTACACTATTGGTTATATGGCGGGCGAAGAGGGTTATAACCGCTTCTTCTCTTACATTTCTTTATTCACTTTTGCCATGCTGATGTTAGTCATGAGCAATAACCTCTTGCAACTCTTCTTCGGTTGGGAAGCAGTGGGCGTAGTGTCTTATCTATTGATTGGTTTCTATTTTGAGCGTCAGTCTGCTGTGTTCGCCAATATGAAGGCTTTCTTGGTCAACCGCGTAGGTGACTTTGGTTTCATTCTCGGCATTGGATTGTTATTGGCCAGCACCGGCTCAATGCAGTACGACGTAATCTTTGCGCAAAATACGGCATTGGCCGCACAAAGTTTGCCTGGTACTGGCTGGAACTTGGTCACTGTTGCTTGTATTTGCTTGTTCATTGGTGCGATGGGTAAATCAGCCCAGTTCCCGCTGCATGTTTGGTTGCCTGATTCAATGGAAGGCCCAACCCCAATTTCTGCTTTGATTCACGCGGCAACTATGGTCACCGCAGGTATCTTTATGGTGGCACGGATGTCGCCACTCTTTGAGCTCTCCGATGTCGCTTTGAGCTTCATCTTGGTTATTGGATCGATCACTGCGCTCTTTATGGGCTTCTTAGGTATTGTGCAAAACGATATCAAGCGGGTAGTGGCGTATTCCACTTTATCGCAACTTGGCTATATGACGGTTGCATTGGGTGTTTCTGCTTACCCAGTAGCAATCTTCCATTTGATGACCCACGCTTTCTTTAAAGCATTGTTATTCCTTGCAGCGGGTAGCGTCATTTTAGGAATGCATCATGAGCAAGACATGCGCAAGATGGGCGGTTTGTGGAAGTACATGCCAATCACTTGTTTGATGATGCTTTTAGGTAATCTCGCATTGATCGGTACACCGTTTTTCTCTGGCTTCTATTCAAAAGATTCGATTATTGAAGCTGTTGCAGCAAGTCATATTCCTGGATCGGACTTTGCTTACTTTGCTGTGATGGCTAGTGTCTTTGTTACCGCCTTGTATTCTTTCCGTCTCTATTTCTATGTATTTCATGGCAAGGCCCGCTGGGGTCATGCTGATTCACATGCGCACGATCACCATCATGCCGAGGAGGGCGATGACCATGCTCATCATGGTCTTGCCCCAGGGGAGAAGCCCCACGAATCTCCTTTGGTTGTGACTTTGCCATTAATTCTCTTAGCAATTCCTTCGGTCATTATTGGTTTCTACACTATTGAGCCGATGTTGTTTGGCACTTTCTTTGGCGACTCTATTTTTGTTGATATCAGCAAGCATCCAGCCATGATGGAGTTGGCTGAAGAGTTCCATGGCCCGATTGCGATGGCCTTACATGCCTTTACCTCACCAGTCCTATTATTAGTTGCGCTAGGAGTGCTTTCTGCAGCGATTGGTTATTTGTGGGCAACCAAGCTGCCAGAGAAGTTTGCTCAGGCTCTCGCACCAATTAAGTTATTGCTTGATAACAAGTATTACTTAGACGCCTTTAACCAAGCCTTCTTTGCTAAAGGGCTGCTATGGATTGGTGGCATCTTGTGGCATCGCGGTGATCAAAAGATCATCGATGGGTTCTTGGTTAATGGTAGTGCGCATGCTGTAGGGCGCTTTGCTGGTGTGATTCGCCATTTGCAATCCGGTTATCTCTATCACTATGCCTTTGCAATGATTGCAGGCTTGGCGGTATTGCTGGCTTGGGTTTTGTACGCTTACCTGCCTTTTGTTCGTTAGGCCTTTGTTACTTAAGTAGCCATCATGATTCTTTCATTCGCCATCTGGATCCCGATTTTCTTTGGACTCATTATTTTGTTTTATGGGTCTGAGGAGCCTAATGCTGGCGTACGTTGGCTTGCCCTGATTGGATCCATCATTGGTTTTATTGCAACTCTGCCTTTGATCTTGGATTTTGATATTGCTAATCCTGGAATGCAATTTGTGCAGAATATCCCTTGGATTCCGCGCTATGACATTAACTACCATTTAGGCGTTGATGGTATTTCTGTGTGGTTCATTGTTCTGACTGCATTCATTAATATTTTTGTTGTGATTGCTGCTTGGGAAGTGATTGATAAGAAGGTCTCGCAGTATATGGCCTCTTTCCTGATTCTTTCTGGACTGATGATCGGTGTCTTTGCTGCTCTAGATGCTTTGCTGTTCTACGTGTTCTTTGAAGCCACCCTGATTCCGATGTACATCATTATTGGTGTGTGGGGTGGTCATAACCGAATCTACGCAGCGTTCAAGTTCTTCTTGTACACCTTGCTGGGCTCTTTATTGACCTTGGTTGCGATGCTGTATCTGTATAACGCGACCAATACCTTTGATATCTTGACTTGGCAAAGGGCGCCATTGGATATCGTTGAACAAGTATTGATTTTCTTTGCCTTCTTCATGGCTTTCGCTGTGAAGGTGCCAATGTGGCCATTACATACTTGGTTGCCTGATGTGCACGTCGAGGCACCTACGGGTGGCTCGGTAGTCTTGGCGGCAATTATGTTGAAGCTGGGCGCTTATGGTTTCTTGCGTTTCTCCCTGCCTATTGCTCCAGATGCTAGCCAATACCTTGGTCCCTTCATCATCTTCCTATCTTTAGTAGCCGTGATTTATGTTGGAACAGTAGCGCTTGTCCAGAAGGATATGAAAAAGCTGGTTGCCTACTCATCAGTCGCGCACATGGGCTTTGTTACCCTAGGCTTTTTCCTCTTTAGTCCTCTGGGAGTAGAGGGCGGTATCGTCCAAATGATTTCCCATGGCTTTGTATCTGGTGCCATGTTCCTTTCTATTGGTGTGTTGTATGACCGTATGCACACCCGTCAAATCGCTGATTATGGTGGCGTGGTCCATAAGATGCCTGCCTTTACTGCATTTGCTGTTCTGATGGCGATGGCCAACTGTGGCTTACCAGCAACCTCTGGTTTCGTAGGTGAATTCATGGTGATCCTGGCTGCAGTCGATTATGACTTCCTGATTGGTATCTTGTCTGCAACCGCTTTGATTCTGGGTGCGGCGTATTCTCTATGGATGGTCAAGCGGGTATTCTTTGGTGCAATCCACAATAAGCATGTTGAGGAACTAAAAGACCTCAACGCCCGCGAGTATTTCATGATGGCTGTGTTGACAATCTGTGTATTGGGTATGGGCGTTTATCCAAAGCCCTTTACCGACATTATTCATCCCGCTGTGATTAATCTGCTGCAGCATGTTGCTGTTAGCAAAATCTGAGTAAAAGCACATGCAAGCCTTTGACCTTTTTGCCATCCTGCCCGAACTTGTACTGCTAGTTGTGACCTGCGTACTGCTGGTTGCCAGTGTTTATGTTCGAGAGCGACAGCCAGCCAAGGCTGGAGTAGAGCAAGATATTTTCCACACCCCACGCGGCGTGGGATTTGTGTATTTCTTCACCATCATTTTGCTAGCTTATTTAGCCATTGTCTTTACTAGCCGTATCAGCGATGTCTCATTAGTAGCCATGAATGGTTTGTTTCAGTCTGATCCATTCTCTAACCTCTTAAAAGCCTGCTCATGCGGCGCTGTCTTGGTGAGCTTGATCTACTCTAAACAGTATCTGATAGATCGGGGCATGTTCCGTCCTGACTTTATTGTTCTGAGTCTGCTAGCTTTGCTTGGTCAATTAGTCTTGATTTCTGGTTCCAACCTCTTGACCCTTTATCTCGGCCTTGAGTTAATGGCTTTGCCAACCTACGCCTTGGTAGCGATGCGCCATAACAGCGAGAAGAGTGTTGAGGCTGCAATTAAATATTTCATCTTGGGTGCATTGGCCTCTGGTTTCTTGCTCTACGGTATGTCGATGCTTTACGGCGTTACTGGATCACTTGATCTGATTGAGATTTTTAAAACAGTAGCGGATCCCCGTGTAAATCACCTAGTAATGGCTTTTGGTCTGGTCTTCATCGTTGCCGGTTTAGCATTCAAGTTAGGGGTAGTACCGTTTCATATGTGGGTACCCGATGTATATCAAGGTGCACCAACTGCGGTGACCCTGATGATTGCCGCAGCCCCTAAGATTGCTGCTTTCGGATTATTGTTCCGCTTATTGGTTAATACCTTGTTACCACTCTTGGGTGACTGGCAACCCATGTTGGTGCTCTTATCCATTCTGTCGCTGGTTGTTGGTAATGTCACAGCAATTGCGCAAACCAATGTCAAGCGCATGCTGGCCTATTCAGCAATTGCACAAATGGGCTTTGTGATGCTCGGCATGCTTTCGGTATTTGATGATCATGCCTTTAGTGCTTCAACTTATTACGTGATTACCTATGTCTTAACGACGCTGGGTAGCTTCGGTTTATTGATGCTGCTGTCACGCAAAGGTTATGACTGCGAAACTTTGGATGGCTTAAAGGGCTTGAATAAGACGCACCCTTGGTTTGCCTTTATTGGCTTGGTTATGATGTTCTCGCTTGCTGGTATTCCTCCAACAGTAGGTTTTGCCGCAAAGTTATCCGTCCTGGAGGCTTTGGTAGATGCGCAACATACCTTCATCGCAATCATCGCTGTGATCGCCTCTTTGATCGGCGCCTTCTACTACTTGCGAGTGGTGAAGGTCATGTACTTTGATGAGCCTTTGCACGAAACCACCATCTCTGGATCTACTTTTGCGAAAGTGCTCTTGAGTCTCAATTGCGTTCTGGTGCTGGTCTTAGGGATCTTCCCAGGCGGCCTCATGGCAACTTGCCTTGATGCAATGCGCCGTACCTTGCTGGGTTCTTAAGCGCTCGCTGAGGTCCTGCCATGACCGAAAAATCTCTTCACGACTTACCCCCAGGCGATCAGCATCTTCGTGAAGAGAGAATCTCAGGAGAAGATATTTACGGCGGTATTTTCTTAAACATGAAGCGCGATCGGGTTAGCTTGCCCGATGGCCAAGAAGCGGTGCGAGAGTATCTGACTCACCCCGGCGCTGTTGCGATCTTGGCAATCCTTGAGGATGGCCGCATTCTATTAGAGCGACAATACCGTTATCCCATTGCGAAAGTTTGCATGGAGATCCCAGCCGGAAAATTAGATCCCAATGAGGATCCATTGGTTTGTGCGCAAAGAGAGCTCGAAGAAGAAACAGGCTACTCTGCAAGTAAATGGAGCTATATACGCCGTATCCATCCAGTGATTTCGTATTCAACAGAGTTCATTGATATCTATTTGGCGGAAGGTTTGCTGCCTGGTAAGAGTCGTTTGGATGAAGAAGAGTTTTTGGATGTCTTTGCTGCCCCTTTGGATGAAATCTTAGCCTGGGTAGAGCAGGGCGTCATTACCGACGTCAAGACAACAATTGCGATTTATTGGTTAGACCGCTATCGCCGCAACCTCGTTAAACCCAGCGCCTTGGGTTCTTAAGCTAGCTCTGCATAAACCCGATAAAATAGGGGTATTGAATTTGGCATATTTGCCCCCATTTAGGTTTTATGAAAGTCTACAATTTATCCTGCCCCTTAGATCATCGCTTTGAGGGTTGGTTTGCGTCCGAAGAAGATTGCGTCTCCCAACAAGCGAACGGCATCTTAGCGTGTCCTTTATGCGATAGCACTCAGATTACTCGGATGCCATCCGCCCCACATATTGCGAAATCAAGCTCTAGCAATAGTATGGAGCTTGCCACTAGCTCTCAAGTTGAAAAAATACCGCAAGGCAGTATTAGTGGCGACGTTGTGGCCTTAGCAGGGAATGATCATGCCCATCTAGAGGCCCAAGTCCAGGCAGCTTTCCTAAAAGGTATGCGAGATCTGATGGGGCGTTCTGATGATGTGGGCTCTGCATTTGCAGAAGAAGCCAGAAAAATTCACTATAAAGAATCTCCTGAGCGCAGCATCCGTGGTCAAACCACCTTGGATGAAGCAGAAGCTCTGCGAGACGAGGGTATCGAAGTAATGGCTATGCCATTGCTTCCAGTATTCAAAGATACCTTGCAATAGAAGATAAAAAAAAGAGCGATCCGAAGATCGCTCTTGGTATGGCCCCTTCGTTTTTTACTTCGAAGTGGGCATCACAAACTCTGCGCCTTTATCGATACTCTCAGGCCAGCGTTGCATAACGCTCTTTTGCTTGGTATAGAAACGCACACCCTCTTTGCCATATGCATGCATATCGCCGAAGAGGGACTTCTTCCAACCACCAAAGCCATGCCAAGCCATTGGCACAGGAATGGGGACGTTGATGCCGACCATGCCAACCTGAACGCGACGTGCAAACTCACGAGCGATATTGCCATCGCTAGTAAAGCAGGCAACACCATTACCAAATTCGCAGGAGTTTACTAAGTTCAAAGCATCGGTAAAGTTGGCAACGCGCAAGCAAGAGAGGACTGGTCCGAAGATTTCTTCGAGATAAATCTTCATATCTGGAGTGACATTGTCAAACAGGGTGCCACCAATGAAAAAACCATTCTCATGGCCAGGAACCTTGAGACCACGACCATCTACAAGCAATTTGGCGCCAGATGCAACGCCGCTCTCGATATAGCCAGTGATTCTGTCTAAAGCCACTTTGGTCACAATTGGACCCATCTCAGCATCGAGCTCGATACCATTCTTGACTTTGAGGGTCTTGGTGCGCTCAATCAGTTTAGGCATGATCTTGTCAGCAGCAGTGCCAACTAAGACGGCGACTGAGATCGCCATGCAGCGCTCACCAGCAGAACCATAGGCTGCGCCAATCAGGGCATCCACCGCTTTATCCATATCCGCATCAGGCATGATCACCATGTGATTCTTGGCTCCGCCTAAAGCTTGTGAACGTTTACCAAAATGAGCACAGCGCTCATAAATGTAATTGGCAATCGGAGTTGAACCAACAAAGCTCACTGCCATCACATCAGGGTTTTCGATCAAGGCATCTACTGCTTCTTTATCGCCTTGCACTACATTGAATACGCCATCAGGTAAGCCAGCTTCTTTGAGTAACTTTGCCATTAATAGAGCAGGTGATGGATCGGTTGGGCTTGGCTTGAGGATGAAAGTATTGCCGCAAGCAATCGCCACTGGGAACATCCACATCGGAACCATCACAGGGAAGTTAAATGGTGTAACACCAGCCACTACGCCCAGGGGCTGGCGCATGACCCAGTTATCAATACCAGTTGAAACTTGCTCGGTGTAATCACCTTTGAGGAGTTCAGGAATACCAGTAGCAAATTCCACAATCTCAATACCACGGGTCACTTCACCTTGAGCATCGGTAAACACTTTGCCGTGCTCGGCTGTGATCATGGCGGCTAACTCATCGCGATGGGCATTGAGAAGCTCCAAATACTTGAACATAATTCTTGCGCGGCGCAGAGGAGAGGTCTGACCCCAAGTCTGAAATGCAGCCTCAGCAACGGCTACTGCAGCATCTACGTCTTTACGACTGGCCAAGGCAACCCGACGGGCCACCGAGCCGGTGGAGGGGTTGTAGACGTCTGCAAAGCGACCATCTTGAGGGGTAAGGATCTTACCGCCAACATAATGGCCAACATCTTCTTTAGATTCAAAGGCTTGAGGTGCATTCTTCATAATATGTATTTCGTAATATTAGGGGTTTGTCGGCAATAAGAGGGTTTCCAAACTCGTGGGGGTCACGAAAGAGGGTCTTCTTTATTCTTGTTTTAGGTATTCTATCGCTTTCGCTGTTTTAAGTCTGATAACCCCCATTTTTTGCACTTTAAGGCCTATATGAGCTTGCTTTTCTCCAGTTACACCTTGCCCTCCCCCAAAGGCCCCCTAAACCTCGCTAACCGCATTGTGGTTGCGCCGATGTGCCAGTACTCTGCTGTTAATGGAGAGGCAACAGACTGGCATTTAATGCACTGGGGCAATCTTTTAAATAGTGGAGCCGGTTTATTCATTATTGAGGCTACAGGGGTGACTCCTGAGGGACGCATTACACCAGCCTGTCTAGGTTTGTGGGATGACCGCACCGAAGCAGCGCTGAAAGATAAACTGAGTCGGGCTCGCAAACTTGCTCCTGCTGTTCCGGTATTTATTCAGTTAGCACATGCGGGTCGTAAGGCTTCGAGTGCAACACCATGGGATGGCGGGCAGCTATTAGCAGTGGATCAGGGTGGCTGGGAAACTGAAGCACCGTCTGCTATTCCTCAGCTGGAAGGAGAGCGTTCGCCACACGAGTTATCCAAGGCTGAACTCAAAGAAATGATTACTGCGTTTGTAACGGCGGCAGAGAGGGCAGCTCGCATTGGTATTCAAGGCGTTGAATTGCATGGTGCACATGGTTACTTGCTCCACCAATTTTTATCCCCGATTGCTAATCAACGCAGCGATGAGTACGGTGGATCTTTTGAAAATCGCATTCGTTTTCCTTTGGAACTATTTAAAGCAGTGAGAGCGGCGTACTCAGGTGTATTAGGGATTCGAATCTCAGCCCACGATTGGGTTGAGGGTGGCTGGACTCCAGAAGAAACTGCTGAGTTTGCGGTACAACTTAAAGCAATTGGCTGCGATTATGTACACATCTCTTCCGGCGGAATTTCCCCCTTACAAAAAATTGCGCTTGGACCTAAGTATCAAATTCCGTTTGCTAAGATCGTTAAAGAAAAATCTGGCCTACCAACCATGGCGGTAGGCTTGATTACCGACCCTCATCAAGCAGAAGAGATCTTGCAAGATGGAGATGCTGATCTAGTTGCTTTGGCTAGAGCGTTCCTTTATAAGCCCCGCTGGGGATGGGAGGCTGCCGCTGCTTTGGGCGCTACGGTTGTTGCTAATGAACGTTACTGGCGTTGTTTACCTCGTGAAGCTCAAGCTGTCTTTGGTGGCGTCAAAATAGGGCAACGTTAAACATGCCAGCAGAAACCAAGCATCATGTTGTCCGCGAATCCTGGCTGCAAGATGCAGTAAGACATTTAGAGCCCGTATTTTCTAAAGCAGGCTATGCGATACCGCCTGTGAGAGTCTCCTGCGGCTTCCCGGCTTCCAGTAGTCCGCGTACCACTCTAGGTCAGTGCTGGCCACGCGAAAGATCTGGTGGAGGTGTTAATGAGATTTTTATCTCACCCAAATTAGATGATCCAGTCCAATTGCTGGACACCTTGGTTCATGAGTTGTGTCATGCGGTGGACGATTGCTTTAGTGGTCATGGCGAGGATTTCAAAGGCATTGCTCAAACTGTGGGCCTTGAAGGCCCAGCCAGAATGGCCCACGCAACTGAAGAGCTGATGGTCAAACTCTCCATGATTAGCCAAGAGCTCGGTCCTTATCCACACCAAGCGATTGTGTTTCCGCCACCACGCCCCAGTAATGCCAGCCGGAGCAAGGCTAAGTGCGCACAATGTGGTTATGAGGTAACCCTACTTAAACGCTGGGCTAGCTATGGTGCACCGATTTGCCCTAAGGACAATTTACGAATGCAAGAATTCGCTTCTGAGACAATCGAGAACACGACCGAGCATGACACAGAGAGTGTAGAGCGAGGAAGCAAGACTAGTATTGACGATATTCGCAGGGCGATCAGCTAGATTCAATCATCAGTAAAATCACATCGTTTATTAACCATTATTCAAGAGACCATCCCATGAACGCAAAGAAAATATTCAAGAACCCCAAAATTGCAGTGATTGCTGGTGATGGTATTGGTAAAGAAGTGATGCCAGAAGGGGTGCGAGCTCTTGAGGTGGCAAATAGTAAATTTGGCATTGGTATGCAATTCGATCATTTTGACTTTGCTAGCTGTGACTATTACCAAAAGCACGGCAAGATGATGCCCGATAATTGGTTTGAAACCTTGATGCAATACGATGCTATTTTCTTTGGTGCCGTTGGTATGCCGAACATCATTCCTGACCATGTTTCTTTGTGGGGAAGTTTGATTCAGTTCCGCAGAGGTTTTGATCAATATGTAAACTTGCGCCCAGTACGACTTCTACCAGGCGTACCATGCCCTTTAGCAAATCGTAAGCCTGGAGATATTGATTTCTTCGTCGTTCGTGAAAATACGGAAGGCGAGTACTCAAGCGTAGGCGGAAAAATGTTCCCCGATACTGACCGCGAGTTCGTAGTGCAGGAATCAGTATTCACCCGTCACGGCGTCGATCGAATTCTGAAGTACGCATTTGATTTGGCGCAGAGTCGTCCTAAAAAGCATCTCACTTCAGCTACTAAATCTAACGGTATTGCTATCACGATGCCTTACTGGGATGAGCGTGTGGAAGCGATGGCAAAACACTATGCTGATATCAAAACTGATAAATATCATATTGATATTCTGACAGCACAATTTGTGATGAACCCAGATCGTTTTGATGTGGTGGTTGCAAGTAATCTCTTTGGGGATATCTTGTCCGATCTAGGTCCTGCTTGTACAGGCACAATTGCGGTTGCACCATCTGGCAGTATTAATCCTGAAGGGAAGTTCCCATCCTTGTTTGAGCCGGTTCATGGTTCTGCGCCTGATATCTATGGCAAGATGATTGCTAATCCCATTGGACAGATTTGGAGCGGTTCCATGATGTTGGATCATCTCGGTTATCCAGAAGCTGGTAGAGCTATCTTTACTGCGATTGAGAAAGTTCTTGCAGCGGGACCAAAGAACTCACCTTTAACTCCAGATTTGGGCGGCACAGCTAAGACGGATGATCTTGGTAAGGCAATCGCTGCAGCGATTTAAACGCTCCAAACCGGATCTTTTTTGCTGGCCTTGGCAATATCTGCCAAGATTTGCTCATGCGCTTTGCAGTCATCTGGACTGGCGGCCAGCAGCTTTAGATTAGTAGGCAATGCCTTAGGCTGGCCAGCAGCATCGTTATTGACCGTATAGTCAATCAGATCAATGGTGAGATCCTCTTGACCACGGGTCATTGCTAAATACACTTCAGCCAGTAGTTGCGCATCTAATAAAGCGCCGTGTAAGGTGCGATGCTCATTACTAATCGCAAAACGTTCGCAAAGAGCGTCTAAAGAATTCCGTTTACCCGGAAACATTTGCCGAGCATCGAGCAGGGTGTCGGTAATCTTGGAGGCTAGGTTTCTAAAAGGAGGTCTTTTAAGTAAGGCAAACTCGTTATCTAA
>Ga0208254_1000089_pt1 | contig 12034 bp, 9 predicted proteins | sample CryBogCBE02Jul07_FD_184578 | JGI IMG/M metagenome (GOLD analysis project Ga0208254, IMG submission 184578) | Freshwater microbial communities from Crystal Bog, Wisconsin, USA - CBE02Jul07 (SPAdes) | ecosystem: Environmental > Aquatic > Freshwater > Lake | place: Crystal Bog, Wisconsin, USA...
GTCAGCTTGATATCTTTAATTTACATCGTCTCGCGCAATCACAACGCGCTCGTACTTTAGGCATGCTCTTAATCGAATGTAATGCTGAGCATCATATTGATTTAAGACGAGCGCCTGATATTACACAGGCTTGCGAGGCGGCTTATGGACCCACTCAATCATCCTATCTTGTCTCACTACGAGAGTTGCTAGGTGTGGTTGGAGCTCATGAATGGCGTAAGAAGGGAGTGCTTATTCCCGTACTAAGCGAGACTGAAGCATTTTATATTCATCCTCACTACGGAGTGTTCTCGCCAATACGAGGCGAGTACATTGATCTGGTTCATCGAGCACCTTTGCCACAAGTTCTAGATTCACATTCCATTGCATTTGATATTGGAGTGGGGACAGGGATTCTATCGATCATCCTAGCAAGCAGAGGTATCGCTAAGATTGTTGCGACCGATTTGGATCGAAGGGCATTGGCTTGCGCTAAAGAAAATATTGAGCGTTCAGGCTTTACCAAGCAAATTGAATTGCTTCAGACTGATCTATTCCCAGAGGGCAAGGCTGCTCTGATAGTTTGCAATCCCCCGTGGCTTCCTGCGAGACCGAGCTCAACTCTGGAGGGTGCAGTCTACGATCCCAATAGCCAAATGCTTATCGGATTTTTATCGGGATTGAAAGAGCATCTTCTACCAACGGGTGAGGCCTGGTTAATTCTGTCTGATCTGGCTGAGCATTTGGGTTTACGTAGTCGTGAGCAGTTGCAAGCTTGGTTTGACGAGGTTGGGGTTAAGGTTCTCGAGCGCATGGATATCAAGCCACAGCATAAAAAAGCCTTTGATCAAACAGATGCTTTATATCCTGCCAGAAGCAAGGAAGTGACCTCTTTGTGGCGACTCGCTCTTCAGTAAGTCGGTGCGAGATAAACGGGAGGGGAAAAAAGACAAACCCCTCTAGGGTCAGAGGGGTTTGCTTTAAATGGTGGAGTCGGCGGGAATCGAACCCGCGTCCGCAAATCCTCCACAACAAGTTCTACATACTTAGTCTTATCATTTGATTTAACCAGTCAGTCACGGATAGACACGTTGCTCACTGGCGATTCACTTGATTTTCGAACTATCACTCGTGACACGAGATAGTCTTATCTCTTGTAAATGACCCTGATGTAGCTTGCGCTACCTGACCCAAGAGAGAATCAGTTCAGGGGCAACCGCATTTAAGCGGCTAGTGCGTAACGTTCGTCGTTAGCAGTTATTACATTCCCATTGATTTACGAGATAACGGGTCCTCGGTATGCCCTTGATGCTTTGTAATCCACGTCGAAACCATGTCGACCCCGAAGACTGTGCATTGGGAGATCCATTTTAAGGCTGACAGCTTAAAAAAGCTCGTTATCTTTTGCGAAGACCTTAAGGATGACCAGGAAAGATGATTTCCATGAGTTCTTGTGGGGTTTTCACCAAAAAATCGGCTCCCCATGTTTCAGGCGGTTCAGCGCAGCCGCAATAGCCGTAGGCTGCAGCAACCGTCTTCATGCCCGCTGCTTTACCAGCAACAATATCGCGGATGTCATCGCCAACATAAAGTCCTTTTGTGGGATCCACCTTAGCTAGCTTTGCAGCATGCAAGATCGGCTCTGGATGAGGTTTTGCATGAGGTGTGGTGTCACCAGATACCGTTGAGGCTGCACGCTGACGTAGACCCATCTGCTCAGTCAGAGGATGTGTAAAACGCTCATGCTTATTGGTCACTATTCCCCACGGCAGTTTGGCTTGGTCCAGCTGATTAAGTAGCTCATCAATGCCGTCAAATAAAACACTATTTACTAGCAAGGCTTTTTCATAGTTGGTAAAAAACTCATCGCGCAAGAGACTGAAGTCAGGGTGCTCTGGGTCAATACCAAAGGCACCTGCAATAAGGCCACGTGCTCCAGCAGAGGCTCGAGGGCGCAATATTTCATAGGGGAGTGCAGCTTGCTTGCGGGTAAGGAGTAATTGATTTGCAGCGGCAACTAAATCAGGAGCGGTATCTGCTAGGGTGCCGTCTAAGTCAAAGAAGACCCCGTGATAAGGACTTTCCATCAAGTGCATTTGCGAACAGCAATCATGTAATTCACATCCATATCGCTACCCAGTGAATACACTTGAGTGAGTGGGTTGTAGCTCATGCCTTTCATGCCCAGAAGTTCTAAGCCTGCTTCACGAGTAAAGGCGATCAGCTCAGATGGCTTGATAAATTTAGAGTATTCGTGAGTCCCTTTGGGTAGCAATCGAAGAAGATATTCAGCTCCAAGAATGGCGAATAAGTAGGATTTGGGATTGCGATTGAGTGTGCTAAAGAAAAGGGTGCCACCGGGCTTTGCAAGCGCCGCACAAGCCCTCACAACCGATGCGGGATCTGGAACATGCTCCAGCATCTCCATGCAGGTCACAACATCGTATTGACCGGGATGCTCATCGGCGAGTGCTTCGGCCGAAATGGCGCGATAGGTGAGTTTGGCGCCGACCTCAAGGGCATGCAATTCAGCAACCTTGAGCGCCTTCTCTGATAGATCGATACCAGTGGTGCTAGCCCCAGACTGTGCCATGGACTCTGCAAGGATGCCGCCGCCACAGCCGACGTCCAGAGCTTGTTTGCCCTCGAGTCTGATAAAGGATTTGATCCAGTTCAAGCGCAGCGGATTAATGGCGTGTAGGGGCTTAAATTCGCTATTCGGATCCCACCAGCGATGGGCCAGGGCGCTAAATTTAGCAATTTCAGATTGATCGACGTTCATGTAAACGAATATAGCGGAAATAAAAAAGCCCGGCAGAACCGGGCTTTTTTAGGTTTGAAGCGTATTACTTAGCTGTACCAACAACTTCGATGTCGGTACGGCGGTTCTTAGCGCGGCCTTCTTCAGTTGCATTGCTTGCAACTGGATTGCTCTTGCCTTTAGATTCTGTGTAGATGCGGCTTGCATCAACACCTTTAGCTACGAGGTATGTCTTTACAGACTGTGCACGACGCTGACCGAGGGCCATGTTGTATGCATCTGTACCAATGCTGTCGGTATTACCAACAGCGATGATGACTTCTAACTTAATTTTGGAGAGATCAGCAGCGATCTTGTCCAAAGTAGCTTTACCTTCTGGCTTCAAGTCAGACTTGTTGAAATCATAGAGGGTGTCAGCTTGTAAAGTGATCTTGCTTTGGCTAACGCCAGCAGCAGCGGCAGCAACTAGTGCACCGTCACAACCTTTAGCAGCAGTTGCAGGTGTCCAGTTGTTATCACGCCAGCACAACATGCCGTCGCCGTTTTTCCAGTTCAGGGAGCCGTCGCCGTTTTGCCAGTTATCAGAAGCCATTGCTGCGGATGCAGAAACGGTAATAACAGAAGCGAGCAACAGTTTTAGGGTTTTGTTCATTTTTAGTCCTCAAAAATCTCTTTTTAATTAAAGTCAAACTTAAATGTAATTCGCCCTACTTTGAAGCAAAAACACCGCAAAGCGACACATCTCAATTTCGTACAAACTGACAGAATCTTAGCATAGGGGCCTTCCGTCATCAAAATGATATTATTTCTAAATGGAACAAGCCGCTAAAGAAACACTACCAATATCCCTAGAAGACGAAATGCGGCGGTCCTATTTGGACTACGCTATGAGCGTCATTGTCGGCAGAGCCTTGCCTGACGTGCGTGACGGCCTCAAACCGGTACACCGCCGGGTCTTATTTGCGATGTATGAATTAAACAACGATTGGAACCGAGCTTACAAAAAATCTGCCCGTATAGTTGGCGATGTAATCGGTAAATACCATCCCCATGGCGATTCTGCGGTCTATGACACCATTGTTCGGATGGCCCAGGATTTCTCTCTGCGCTATATGTTAGTTGACGGCCAGGGTAATTTCGGCTCCGTTGACGGGGATAACGCTGCTGCAATGCGGTATACCGAGATCCGACTGCGCAAAATCGCTCATGACCTATTGGCCGATTTAGATAAAGAAACAGTCGATTTTGGGCCTAACTACGACGGTAGCGAGCAGGAACCCCTGATTTTGCCGGCCAAAGTGCCTAATTTGCTGATTAACGGCAGCTCAGGTATCGCGGTAGGTATGGCGACCAATATTCCGCCTCACAACCTGGACGAGGTCGTACAGGCCTGCTTACATGTTCTACATAACCCGGACTGCACGATCGATGAATTGATTGAAATCATTCCGGCACCAGATTTTCCAACTGCCGGAATTATCTATGGCGTGCAAGGTGTGCGCGAAGGTTATCGTACGGGCCGTGGTCGTGTGGTCATGCGTGCGAAGACCCACTTTGAAGACATTGACAAGGGCTCGCGTCAAGCCATCATTGTTGATGAGTTGCCTTATCAAGTGAATAAGAAAAACTTGCTCGAGCGTATTGCTGAGTTAGTGAATGAGAAAAAGATTGAAGGTATTTCAGATCTACGGGACGAGTCAGATAAATCTGGTATGCGCGTAGTCATTGAGCTCAAGCGTGGTGAGGTACCTGAGGTCGTTCTCAATAATTTGTATAAGAGCACACAATTACAAGATAACTTCGGTATGAATATGGTGGCTTTGGTGGATAACCAGCCACGCTTATTGAACTTAAAACAGATGCTGGAGTATTTCTTACAGCATCGCCGCGAAGTTGTAACGCGTCGCACGATTTTCGAACTTCGTAAAGCGCGTGAGCGTGGTCATGTGCTCGAAGGTTTGGCTGTCGCATTAGCAAACATTGATGAGTTCATCGCAATCATTAAAGCTGCTGCTAATCCAGTGGAAGCAAAAACTGAGTTGATGGGCAAGAATTGGGATTCATCGATGGTGCGTGAGATGTTGGCGCGCGCTGAGACGGATACACCAGGCGGTAGAAATGCTTATCGTCCAGATGGACTCTTGCCAGAGTACGGTATGCAAAGCAGTGGTCTCTATCGCCTATCAGATAGTCAGGCGCAAGAAATTCTGCAAATGCGTTTGCAACGTTTGACTGGTCTTGAGCAAGACAAAATTGTTTCTGAATACAAAGAAGTGATGTCAGAGATTGCAGACTTACTCGATTTGCTGGCTAAGTCAGAGCGTGTCACTCAGGTTATCGAAAGTGAATTAAAAGAAGTTCAATCCGAATACGGTGTGGCTGGTAGTGACACTGGTCGCCGTTCTTTCATAGAGATGAATGCAACTGAGCTATTCACTGAAGACCTCATCACACCACAAGACATGGTGGTTACGCTTTCACATACCGGTTACATGAAGAGTCAGCCACTCAGCGAATACCGTGCGCAGAAGCGTGGTGGTCGCGGTAAGCAAGCGGCAGCAACCAAGGATGAAGATTGGATTGATACTCTATTCGTAGCTAATACACACGATACGATTCTGTGCTTCTCTGATCGTGGTCGCATGTACTGGCTCAAGGTGTGGGAAGTACCCCAAGGTAGTCGTACCTCCAGAGGTAAACCAATCGTCAATATGTTCCCCCTGATTGAAGGCGAGAAAATCACTGTGATTCTGCCAATCAAAGGCTACCAAGATGATCAATACGTCTTCATGGCAACCAGCTTAGGTACTGTCAAGAAAACCCGTTTATCTGACTTCTCTAATCCACGTAAGGCCGGCATTATTGCGGTTGATTTGAATGAGAACGATTTCTTGGTGGGCGCGGCAATTACCGATGGTCAACACGATGTGATGTTGTTCTCTGATGCAGGTAAGGCAGTGCGCTTTGATGAGAATGATGTTCGTCCAATGGGCCGAACTGCTCGTGGTGTACGCGGTATGAACTTGGGTGAGGGTCAGCAAGTCATCGCAATGTTGGTGGCGCCTGCTGAAGCAGCTGATGGTTCTCAGATTAGTAGTGCAGATACTGAAGCGAATGCAATCCCTGGAAGCGTATTGACTGCCACAGAAAATGGTTTTGGTAAGCGCACGCCAATTGCTGAATACACTCGCCATGGTCGCGGTACTAAAGGCATGATTGCCATTCAGACATCCGAGCGAAACGGCAAAGTCGTTGCCGCAGCACTCGTTTCTCCCGAAGATCAAATTATGTTGATCACTACAGGCGGTGTCTTGGTTCGTACCCGCGTCTCTGAAATCCGCGAGATGGGTCGTTCAACTCAGGGTGTGACGCTGATTAACGTTGACGAAGGTACACGCTTATCTGGCCTACAAAGAATTGCTGAGAGTGATTCTGACGATGAGGATGATCTTGGAGAAGATGATTCAATTGATGCTGGCGATGTTGGTGATGCTGCTAGCGATACTGCTAGTGATGCCTAAGCTGGCATCGATTAAAGACTAGTCGATATCAACATGACGTTTGACCGCCGCATTTTCAATTTCGCTGCGGGTCCCGCAACTCTGCCCGAAGAGATTCTGAAGCAGGCTGCTGATGAAATGCTCAACTGGCATGGTCTCGGCACTAGCGTCATGGAAATTAGCCACCGTAGCAAAGAGTTCATGGCAGTCTATGAAGAGACATTACATGATCTTCGTACTTTGATGAGCATTCCTAATGACTATGAGATCTTGCTTTTACAAGGTGGAGGCATTGGTCAAAATGCAGCAATTCCAATGAACCTCATGAGCTTGGGTAAGAATGGCCCTAAGGCTGATTTTGTTGTAACCGGTATTTGGTCTGAGAAATCTTTCAAGGAAGCTCAGAAGTATGGAGCGGCGCATCTCGCTGCTTCTTCAGAGGCAGAAAAATTCAACACTATTCCACCACGCTCTACTTGGAAGTTATCTAGCGATGCCGCTTATGTTCACATCTGCTCCAATGAAACGATTGGTGGTGTTGAATTTGACCAGGTGCCCGATGTTGGCAATGTGCCTTTGGTCGCTGACGTATCGAGCAACATTCTTTCTAAAGAAATGGATGTCAGTCAATATGGCGTCTTATTCGCAGGCGCACAAAAAAATATTGGACCTTCTGGTGTCACGATTGTGATCGTGCGCAAGGATCTGATGGGCCATAGCATGCCAATTACCCCATCAGTTTGGGATTGGGCTAAGGAGGCTGCCAATCAATCGATGTTGAATACCCCGCCTACTTTTGCAATCTATATGGCTGGTCTGAGCTTCAAGTGGCTGCTTAAGCAAGGTGGCGTCAAAGCCATTGCTAAGCAGAATCAAGCTAAATCAGAGTTGCTTTATGAGTGCATCGACCAAAGCAGTTTGTATGAAAACCGCATTGCGAAGTCCTGCCGCTCCAGAATGAATGTCACCTTCTTTTTGAAGGATGAGGCCTTGAACGCAGAGTTTTTGGCGCAATCCCATTCTGCAGGCTTGGTAGCATTGAGAGGTCACAAAGCAGTTGGTGGAATGCGTGCGAGTATCTACAATGCAATGCCTATAGAGGGTGTAAAAGCTTTGGTTGAATTTATGCGTGATTTTGAAAGGCGGGCTTAATGAGTACTGAAGAACAGCGACTTGCGCCCTTGCGTGACAAGATTGATGCTCTGGATGCCAAGATCTTGGATCTGCTGTCACAGCGCGCTCAAGCTGCACAAGAAGTAGGACATATTAAAGGTGGATTTGCTTCCCCGGTATTTCGTCCTGAGCGCGAGCGTCAAGTCGTAGCAAAGCTGCAAGAAATTAATCAGGGCCCATTGTTGCCCGATGGGATTGCTGCGATCTGGCGTGAAGTGATGTCTGCTTGCCGGGCTCTCGAGGCGCGCCAAACGATTGCATATCTCGGCCCAGTGGGAACTTTTTCTGAGCAAGCAGCACAAACCTATTTTGGTCAATCGATTGCTGGTTTACCTTGCGTCAGTATTGATGAGGTCTTCAAGGCTGTAGAAAAAGGCGCTGCGCAATTTGGCGTGGTACCCGTTGAAAACTCGAGTGAAGGCGCCATCTCCCGTACTTTAGATTTATTGCTTGATGCTCCTGTGCAAATCAGCGGTGAAGTAGTGCTACCCATTCGTCATCATTTGTTGACGAAGAGTGGAAGCTTGGATGGGGTCACTACTGTCTGTGCCCATGCTCAAGCACTGGCTCAATGCCAACAGTGGTTGAGCGAGCATGCTCCTCAGTTAAAACGCCAAGCAGTTAGCAGTAATGCTGAAGCTGCTCGCATGGCCGCAGCTGATCCCACTTTAGCGGCGATTGCTGGTGAGCCTGCACAAATTGCGTACAGCTTGCAAGCTGTAGCATCTCAAATTCAGGATGATCCCCATAACCGCACGCGCTTTGTAGTCATTGGTAATTACGTTTGCCAAGCAACCGGTAATGATCAAACTTCACTAGTGTTATCGGTTGATAACCAACCTGGTGCTGTGCATCGCTTACTTGCCCCCTTAGCAAAGCATGGCGTCTCCATGAATCGTTTTGAGTCTCGTCCTGCGCGCAAGGGAACGTGGGAGTATCACTTCTTTATTGATGTGGCCGGTCATGCAGAAGAAGAGAAGGTCGCTAAGGCATTAACTGAACTTCAAGAGACAGCAGCTTTCTATAAAAAGCTTGGCTCCTATCCTCGCTCATCAATTTGATCATGAGTTCTTTCGGTTTAAAACATATTCAGGCAATTGCACCCTATGTCGGCGGTAGACCGATTAGTGAAGTTGCGCGTGAGTATGGTTTAGACGAGAACAAGATCGTCAAGCTCGCATCGAATGAAAATCCTTTAGGCATGCCTAAATCGGCTCACGAAGCAATGCTGAAGGCAGCTAGTGACCTAGGTCGCTATCCAGACTCCAATGGTTTTGAACTCAAGAATATCTTGTCAGAGCGTTTAAGTGTTCCAACAAACTGGATCACGCTGGGCAATGGAAGTAACGATATTTTGGAGTTGACTACTCGAGCAGTTGCGCATACTGATGATGACATTATTTTCTCTAAGCATGCTTTTGCGGTTTATCCACTAGCCACGCAAGCGGTAGGTGCGCGAGCAGTAGAGGTTGCTGCAACACCTCAATATGGCCATGATCTCAATGCAATGCTCAAAGCCATTCAGACCTCAGGTGCAAAAGCCAAGCTGGTTTTTGTGGCCAATCCTAATAATCCGACTGGTAGCTATTTAAGCGCGCAAGAGATTGAGGCTTTTTTAGAGAAGATGCCTAGTAATGTCATCGTAGTACTTGATGAAGCCTACAACGAGTACCTCTTGCCTGAGCAGCAATATAACGCAATCGACTGGGTCAAGCGCTTCCCTAACTTGATCGTCTCACGCAGTTTTTCTAAGGCTTATGGTTTGGCCGGTTTACGAATTGGTTACGGTATTGCACAGCCTGTACTAACCGATTTACTCAATCGCATTCGCCAACCTTTTAATGTGAACAGTTTGGCTCAAGCCGCAGCGATTGCAGCACTGCAAGACGCGGCGTTCTTACAAAAAGGGTTCGACCTTAATCGTGCGGGCTATCTCCAACTAACTGATGCCTTCGAGGAAATGGGGTTGACCTATTTGCCTTCAGCAGGTAATTTTGTTTTAGTTAAAGTGGGTGACGAGGTAGATGCTGGAGCGAAAGTGAATTTGGCTCTGCTCAAGCGCGGCATTATTGTGCGTCCAGTCGCAAATTATGGGTTACCACAGTGGCTCAGAATTTCGATTGGGCTACCTGAAGAAAATGCGGCGTTTATTGATGCCCTTAGAACTATTCTGGGCTGAGTGATGACAAAACCTAACTACGGCGTGATATCCATTGTTGGTGTAGGTTTGATTGGTGCGTCCCTTGGCTTGGCACTGAAGGAAGCTGGCGTGGTCTCCAAGGTGCTTGGAGTTGGCCGAACCCAGTCTAATCTTGAGCACGCATTAAAGATGGGTGCAATCGATGGGGTGGTGGATTTAGTCGACGCTGCTAAGCAATCCGATGTGATTGTCTTATGTGTGCCAGTTGCCCAAATGCGCGCTACCTTTGCGGCCATCGAACCTCATCTCGCCCCTAAGACTTTAATAACTGATGCTGGCAGCACTAAAGGCGATGTCATTTTGGCTGCCAAAGAAGTCTTGGGTAAAAAAGCGTGTCAGTTTGTACCCGCGCATCCCATTGCTGGCGGTGCTCAACATGGAGCGTCTGCGGCTAAAGCCAATTTATTCTTTGGTAAGCAGGTGATCATTTGTCCACTGCAAGAAAATTCTCCACAAGATATCGCATTGATCGAGCAGTTTTGGCAGGCAGTTGGGGCGCTAGTAAAGATGCTTTCGAGTGTGCAACATGATGCCATTTATGCCGCAGTCTCCCATCTGCCCCACATCCTGTCTTACGCTTTGATGACGAGTGTAATTAATTCTGAAGACGCTGCTGATAAGTTGGATCACATCGGTGCAGGTTTTAAAGATTTCACCCGGATTGCGGCCTCAAGTCCGGAGATGTGGCGTGATATCTGTTTGGCTAACCGTACTTCAATCCTCAAAGAGTTAGATCAATATTTAGCGATCGTTCAGCATTTGCGTAAATTGATTGCGGAAAATGATGGCGCAGGAATTGAAAAGCTATTTGCAAAAGCGAGTAAAGCGCGACAAGATTTGGATGCAAGCTAATGACTGCTTCAACCAGTATCACAATCGGCCCATTGACCCGAGCGCAAGGCGCAGTGGTTCTGCCAGGCTCTAAGAGTATTTCAAATCGAGCGCTACTCTTAGCCGCTCTATCTACTGGTAAAACTACCCTTAAGAATCTCTTGGATGCAGACGACACGCAAGTCATGCGTAATGCTTTGCGTAAGCTGGGCATATCCGTTACTGACCAACCCAATCAAGTTTGTGTGATCGAAGGATGTGGTGGTCGTTTCCCAGTTAGGGAGGCAGATTTGTTCATGGGGAACGCTGGTACTGCCATTCGTCCACTTACTGCTGCGCTTGCGATGCAGAGTGGAGACTATCGTTTATCGGGCGTGCCGCGCATGCATGAAAGACCCATTCAGGATTTGGTTGATGGTCTGCGTCAAGTTGGGGCAGAGATTGCTTATGAGCAACAAGAAGGCTATCCACCGATTCAGATCAAAGCCGCTCCAATCAAGATTACCGATGTTGTGAAGGTGCGGGGTGATGTATCGAGCCAGTTCTTGACTGCGCTACTGATGGCATTGCCGCTAGTTGCAACAGAATCTATTCGAATCGAAGTGATTGGTGAGTTGATTTCACGTCCGTATATTGATATCACGCTCAAACTCATGGCATGCTTTGATGTGAAAGTTTCTTGTCCCGATGCACAAACTTTTATTATTCCCGCAAAAAAGAGTGAGCAGGTCTACTCCAGTCCAGGCGAGTTAATGGTTGAGGGCGATGCCTCATCCGCTTCTTATTTCTTAGCGCTTGGTGCCATTGGCGCTGGCCCTGTAAAGGTCTTGGGCGTTGGGCGAAATAGTATTCAGGGTGATGTAGCCTTTGCTGATGCCTTAGCTAAGATGGGCGCTAACATTATTGCAACAGATGAATCGATTGAAGTCTCTGGAGTGAGTAATGCAAGCGGCAAGCTCGCTGGAATTACTTTGGATTGCACCGAGATTCCTGATGCAGCAATGACTCTTGCAGTCGCCGCTTTATTTGCTGAAGGACAAACGCGTCTGAATAATATTGCTAGTTGGCGCGTCAAAGAAACCGATCGTATTGCTGCGATGGTGACTGAGTTGAAGAAGCTTGGCGCCATTGTGGAAGAAGGTGCTGATTACATTACGGTAGAAGCACCAGTCAAATTGGCTGATTGGAAATCTCCAGTCAGTGGAATTGATACCTACGATGATCATCGGATGGCAATGTGTTTCTCATTGGCCACTTTCGGCCCTAATGCCATCAAAATTAATGATCCCGATTGTGTTGCAAAAACCTTTCCTACTTACTTTGCTGAATTTGCCAAGATTGTTTCCTAGTTCCATATGAATTTACCCCCAGTGATCGCCATCGATGGACCCACCGCCTCTGGCAAGGGGACGGTCGCATCCTTGGTAGCTCAGAAGCTCGGCTTTCATTATTTGGATAGTGGTGCCTTATATCGTCTAGTCGCACTAGCTAGTGAAAAAGAGGGTATTGATGTCAACAATGGCCCCGCTTTAGGTCAGTTAGCAGAAAACCTACAAATCAGCTTTAGAGATGGCCAAATTTACCTCGGGG
>Ga0208254_1000098_pt1 | contig 11683 bp, 9 predicted proteins | sample CryBogCBE02Jul07_FD_184578 | JGI IMG/M metagenome (GOLD analysis project Ga0208254, IMG submission 184578) | Freshwater microbial communities from Crystal Bog, Wisconsin, USA - CBE02Jul07 (SPAdes) | ecosystem: Environmental > Aquatic > Freshwater > Lake | place: Crystal Bog, Wisconsin, USA...
AATTCCTCCCACTCTTGACCGGAAGCCTTCAGGGCTCCTCGCAGTGCGGCTTCAGCCTTATCCCAAATTGCGTCATCACCCACCCGCTTGGCAGGGCGTAATGCCAGCTTGACTGCGACCTCAGTGAAGCCAAAATCTTGATACACATGACGCACTGCCTTATCAAAAGCAGCTACTTCTGACTGTATTTGATCTTCCGTACAGAAAATATGACCATCGTCTTGGGTAAATCCACGCACGCGCATCAAGCCATGCAAGGCACCAGAGGGTTCATTGCGATGACATTGTCCAAACTCACCGTAACGCAATGGCAACTCACGATAACTATGCAAGCCCGCATTAAAGATCTGCACATGACCAGGACAGTTCATCGGCTTTAATGCATAAGCCCGATTCTCTGACTCGGTAGTGAACATATTTTCTTTGTAGTTATCCCAGTGCCCAGATTTTTCCCAAAGACCGCGATCCAAAATTTGTGGGGCTTTAACTTCTTGATAGCCTTCCTGCTGGTACACACGTCGCATGTACTGCTCAACTTCTTGCCAAATTGACCAGCCCTTGGGGTGCCAAAAGATTAAGCCTGGTGCTTCTTCTTGAAAATGGAATAAATCAAGCAACTTACCCAAGCGCCGATGATCGCGCTTCTCAGCTTCTTCCAGCATATGCAAGTACTGATCTTGATCTTCTTTCTTGAGCCAAGCCGTACCGTAGATGCGCTGGAGCATTTCATTCTTGCTGTCACCGCGCCAGTAAGCGCCAGCCAGCTTCATGAGCTTGAAGACTTTGAGCTTACCCGTCGACGGTACGTGGGGTCCACGGCATAAGTCAGTGAAATTACCTTCGGTATAGAGCGAGACATCCTCGCCTTGCGGAATGCTGCTAATAATTTCAGCTTTGTAGTGCTCGCCTTGATCTTTAAAGAACTTGACAGCTTCATCGCGAGGCAGGACTTGGCGAACAACAGGCTCATCTTTCTTAGCGAGCTCCGCCATTTTCTTCTCTAGTGCTACTAGATCGTCTGGAGTAAATGGACGGTGATAAGAAAAGTCATAGTAAAAGCCGTTCTCGACGACAGGACCAATCGTCACTTGCGCTTCAGGAAAAAGTTCTTTCACTGCATAAGCCAGTAAGTGTGCTGTCGAGTGACGGACGATCTCAAGGGCCTCTGAGCTTTTGTCGGTCACGATTGCTAACTGAGCATCTTGTTCAATCAGATGACTTAAGTCGACCATCTTGCCATCAACCATTCCGCCCAATGCTGCCTTAGCAAGACCACTGCCAATGCCCTGCGCGACATCAGCCACACGCACTGCGTTCTCAAACTCGCGTTTCGATCCGTCAGGAAGAGTAACTACAACCATAACAACTCCATCACATGTGCTTTACTACAAATGCTCACAGACCAAAAATAAAGCGCGGTGGCTTTTCGGCAACCGCGCTCTGGGTCAAATTCGTTGGTAGGCTCGATTGGACTCGAACCAACGACCCCCACCATGTCAAGGTGGTGCTCTAACCAGCTGAGCTACGAGCCTATATAAAGCAAGAGTTTATCACCGGCGGCGCACGAGCGTGACGCCTTTGAGCTCTTCTAAGCTGTTTTGTACCAAGCGGAGGGCCTCTGAGTCTTTGACTTCTACGGTGAATAAGATCTGAGCCAGGCCCTTGCGAACTGATTTACGCAAGTCGATCACATGAATACCTTGTCTGGTCAGAATCTCAAATAATTCGCGCATTAACTCCGGGCGGTCTAAGGCACTTACTGCCAAATCCGCTGGGAAGACCCGCTTCTCATGGTCTTTTGCATCGTTGTTACTTGCATTCCAAGCAGTTTGAATGACACGTTCAGGAGCACGCTCCAATAATCCCCGAAAGGTTTTACATGATCGACGATGAATAGACACCCCTCTGCCCTGTGTCACAAATCCTGCAATGGCATCTGGCGGGACTGGGCGGCAGCATCGCGCCAATTGCGTGAGAAGAGAATCGACACCCACCACTAATACATCACTTGCATGACCCGCTTTGCGAGAACTCTGTCGTAAAACAATTTCAACTTCGGGAGCGATAGGTTTTACTTCTACTTTGTGGGTTTCTGGCTTCTCAGGAACTTTCTCAGTTTGCTCATCATCTAGTGCATTAAACCAAGCCCTCACACGCGTGCGTGCCCGCTGCGAACGAAGGTAGTGGCGATCAGGACTGATCCAATCACGTGATGGTCCACCGTGTTTGACTGCAATGATTTCAATGGTTTGTCCATTTTGCAATGGCGTATCCAGTGGCACCATCGCACCATCAACCCGTGCGCCTCGGCAACGATGACCCAAATCTGTATGGACAGCATATGCAAAGTCAATGGGAGATGAGCCCTTCTCTAATGAGATGACTTTACCGAGCGGAGTAAGCACGTAAATATGATCATCAATCTCATGATGCTTAAGTTGTTCCCAGGCATCTTCTTTCCATGAAATCAGCTGTCTTGCCCAAGCAATTTGTCTTTCGTACTCAGCCTCGGCACTGTGCGTTCCGGTCTGCTGACCTGCTTGATACGCACCTTCTTTGTAGCGCCAATGGGCCGCTAAACCATACTCAGCCTGCTGATGCATCTCATGCGTCCGAATCTGAATTTCAAAAGCAGTACCTTCATCGTCCATCACTACCGTGTGCAATGACTGATAGCCGTTTGGCTTGGGACGTGCAATGTAGTCATCGAATTCTCTGGGGACGGGTTGCCAGATGTTGTGTACTAAGCCTAAGCTGGCGTAGCACGATTTCACATCAGGAACAAGAACCCGAAAAGCACGCACATCATAGAGATTGGCAAAGTCGAGTGACTTGCCCTGCATCTTTTTCCAAATGCTGTAAATATGTTTAGGTCGGCCATAAACTTCAGCCTCAATATGTGCTGCGCTCAATTCAGTTTGTAGTTGCTTAACAATTTGTGCAATGAAGACCTCTCGTTCATTGCGCTTGGAATCAAGCATATTGGCAATATCTCGATAGGTATCGCCAGCGGAAGCCCTGAAAGCAAGATCTTCCATCTCCCACTTCATTTGCCAAATACCCAGACGGTTAGCAAGTGATGCATCGATATTTAGGATATCTTGTGACCAAGCTTCTAACATGGTAATTTTTTGTTGGGTAACCCAGCGCAGGGTTTGAAGGCGAGAACCCAAATACAGCAGTACCACCCGCAGGTCATCACCAAATGCGAGCAACATCTTGCGTAGCATTTCTTCCTGGCCTGTGACACTGACTCCACCATCTGCGCGAAGCAGCTTCGCTTGAGCCTGACGTAAATCCCGATAACCAATAATCAGTCTGGCCGACTCTTCGCCGATTAATTTAATGAGCGCTTCTTTGCCGTGAGTACGTCCAATATGACTTGCTGCAGTTAATGTAGCTTCATCTAAATGCAAAGTTTGCAGAATCTGTAAAACACCAGCCGCATGCTGCTCGGCTGGTTCACCATACCAAGCGTCTATGAATAGTGGTTTTTTACTAGGGCTAGGGGCATTTGCCATTCGTACATTTAATCACGAACTGAAAAATTCTTTGGCAAGGGCAATCTGTTCGGCTTTGATAAAGGCTGGTGCATGGCCTACGTTCGGAATCTCAATACTTCTCGCATTGGGATTCACCTTACACATCTTCGCTACTGTCTCGGGCGACAGCAGATCTGAATCACCACCCCGCACAATCAGCATCGGAATATGAATTTGCTTAAAGGTATGCCACATGGCCATCTCACCCGCTTTAGCCATCATTGGTGTGACTGAACTAAACGGTACTGAAATATCTGGATCGTAATGAAGACCCCAAACTCCATTTTTTTCAATTAATTGTGGGCCGTTCAACTTTTCCCATTCTTCAGGCGTGTGATCACCAAAGGTTGCGGTAATTTCGTTGAGCGCTTCCAAAGCATCGGCTCGGCTATGAAATGCAAAGGGCTTGCCCACATAGGAACTTAAGCGTTTAATCGCTGCAGGCTCGATGCGGGGTCCGACATCGTTAATGATCATGCGACGAATCGGTGAATTAGGCAAAGTGGCAAACACCATTCCGATTAAGCCTCCCATTGAAGTGCCGATCCAGTCAACTTGCTTTACACCCAAATGGGTCACGAGGGATTTCATATCCGCAACATATTGCGGTACTGAATACATAATCGGATTACTCAAGCGATCAGACTCACCTCTACCGATCACATCAGGGCAAACCACGTAATACTGATCGCACAGCGCTTGCGCCAGGGTTGAGAAGTCGCTACCCCTTCTGCTCAGGCCATGCGCACAAATTAAGACGCGGGGATTTTTAGGGTTACCCCATGCGTGATAAGCCATGCGATGCTTACCTTCGCCGCTACGACAAACTACAAAATGGGTACTAGGATGCATCTGGGATTCTTTCGGGGTTGATGCATCAATCAAGGGAGTTGCTATGGGCGTCATCTCAGGGCAAGGATCATGAGCGTGTTCTTCATGTAAGGATTGCGTCTCTTCGGGTTGCAAGGTGACATGGTCAATTCCATGTCTTGTGTACAACATATCATGAATGCGTGACATGATTTGTGGCCATTCCTTCATAAGCTCAACCTCAATATGACCAATCAAAGCAGGAAAGCTAGGGGTCATTTCCCAAATATGCAAGTCATGCACTGCCACGACTCCAGGCACTTCCTTGAGATCGCTACCCACTTGCAAGTAATCAATATGGGGTGGTACCCCCTCCATGAGAAAATGATAGGACTCATGCAAGATAGTGAAAGTCGATTTCAGAATCAATAATGACACCAAGATCGAGAGTAATGAGTCAATCGGCATCCAGCCGGTGTACTGAATAACCAAGCCGGCAACTAAGGCGGCAACTGACCCCAATAAATCGCCCATCACATGTAATAGTGCTGCTCGGGTATTCACACTCTTTTGATCTTTAGAGAGCACCCAGGCAACTACCAAATTCATGAGCAAGCCTAATGCAGCCACAATCGTGACAGTCATGCCATTGACTACATGGGGTGTGAAGAAACGGGTGATGGCTTCAAATACAATCCAGGCAACCAAAGCCAACATCGCAATGCCATTTACGAAAGCTGCCAGCGCTTCTGCCCTACCCAAGCCAAAAGAATGTTTGGGGGATGGTGGGCGACGGGCAATCATCTGCGCCAAGACAGCCAATCCCAATGAAGCAGCATCGGTCACCATATGGCCCGCATCGGAGATCAGTGCTAAGGAGTTTGAGAGATAAGAAGCAATCATCTCAACTACTGAAAAGCTCAGCGTCAGAACTAAAGCAATGATCAATAAATTCTGATTGGAGACTTCTTTTGTGTGGGAGTGTTTTGCATCACCCTTTTTATGGGCATGCAATTCATGAGCCTCGCCATCGCTCATCTGACTAGCTGAATGCACTCGCTGATGTGAGTGATGGTGATGATGGTGAGAATGGGAGCCAGACATAGATGCCCCATTATTTCATCATCTAGTGTGACAGTCTAAAAACCGTTGGTATTGACTGGTGCACCCGTTTTAGCGATGACCTCTTCTTTTGTTACGCCGGGCGCTAATTCCACCAAAAACAAGCCATCAGGAGTAATGTCCAAAACACACAGATCGGTAATGATGCGATTGATGACCCCTACACCGGTTAAGGGCAAGGTGCACTTAGGCAAAATTTTGATTTCTTCACTGCCATCTTTTTTCTTGGCTACGTGCTCCATCAACACAACTACGTGCTTTACACCAGCAACCAAGTCCATCGCACCGCCCATGCCCTTGACCATCTTGCCTGGAATCATCCAGTTTGCTAGATCGCCGTATTGACTGACTTGCATCGCCCCCAATATCGCAATATTGATCTTGCCACCCCGAATCATCCCAAAAGAATCAGCTGAAGAAAAAATCGATGAGCCAGGCAAGGTCGTAATCGTCTGCTTGCCCGCATTAATCAAATCAGCATCAATTTCTTGTTCGGTTGGAAACGGCCCAATACCCAGTAGACCATTTTCAGATTGAAGCCATACTTCCATGTCTTTTGGAACATGGTTCGCAACTAAGGTTGGCATACCAATCCCTAAGTTGACGTAGTAGCCGTCTCTTAATTCTTGAGCAGCACGGGCTGCCATCTCATCTCTATTCCAAGCCATTTCGATATTCCTTTGATCTGCTAATCTATTTAGGCTGCACGCAAGGTGCGTTGCTCAATACGTTTCTCGGGCAATCGATTAATTACTAAGCGATGCACATAAATACCTGGCGTATGAATTTGATCTGGATCGAGTTCACCGTTCTCCACAATCTCTTCTACTTCAGCAACCGTAATCTTGCCGGCCATCGCAACCACTGGATTGAAATTACGCGCGGTGTAGCGATAAACCAAGTTACCAGAGCGATCTGCCTTCCATGCTTTAACGATGGAGATATCAGAAACAATCGAGCGCTCCATGATGTAACGTTCGCCGTCGAATACTTTTTCTTCTTTGCCATCTGCAACTAAAGTACCTACTCCCGTTTTAGTGAAGAAAGCTGGAATGCCGCAACCGCCTGCGCGGAGTTTTTCCGCCAAGGTGCCTTGGGGAGTAAATTCCAACTCCAACTCACCTGCAAGGTATTGACGCTCAAATTCTTTGTTCTCGCCGACATATGAAGCAACCATCTTCTTTACTTGGCGGGACTGCAACAAAATACCAAGACCAAATTCATCTACACCGGCATTATTCGAAATCGCTGTGAGATTTTGGGCACCCAATTCTTTGATGGCCAAGATCAGCGCCTCTGGAATGCCACAAAGACCAAAACCGCCTACAGCGATTTTTTGGCCATCCTTCAAAATATCTCGCAAAGCATCGGATGCGGATGGGTAGGTTTTATTCATAAGCTAAGTCCCAAAATTGCTAAAAATGGAGAAAAACTCATCATAATGCTTCTGCAAACCTGACTGGCTTAGGTCTGAATCCGTCGGCTTTCGGTCCAATACCCTGCTTAGAACTAAACTACGGTCTAAATCCCGGAGAGATGGAATGAATTCCCAGCAGTTGCTTGAACAATTTGGCCCTCGAGAATCAATGGACTATGACTTAGTCATTGTCGGTGGTGGCCCTGCTGGCTTATCTGCGGCAATCAAAGCCAAACAACTCGCCAAATCCTCTGGCAAAGAGCTCAGTGTTTGCGTCCTGGAAAAAGGCTCTGAGATCGGTGCCCATATTCTATCTGGTGCCGTCATGGACCCCAAAGCCCTAGGCGAGCTTTTTCCAGACTGGCAATCAATGGGTGCTCCTTTAGAAACTCCGGTAAGCGAGGATCGATTTCTCTTTCTGACTCAAGAGCGTTCTTACTCTGTTCCTGAATGGCTTTTGCCTGAGTGCTTTCAGAACAAGGGCAATTACATTGTGAGCCTGGCCAATGTCACTCGCTGGCTAGGCCAGCAAGCTGAGGCACTCGGTGTTGAAATCTTCCCTGGCTTTCCTGCGGCAGAGATTTTGTATAACGCACAAGGTGCTGTGTGTGGAGTAGTAACAGGCTCGATGGGCTTGGATAAAGAAGGGAATCCTACAGATCAATTCCAACTCGGTATGGAGTTGCGTGGCAAGTACACCCTCTTCGCTGAGGGTTCCCGTGGTCATCTCGGTAAACAACTAATCAGTCGTTTTGCGCTCGATCAAGATTGTGATCCCCAAACCTATGGCATTGGTATTAAAGAGCTCTGGGAAGTAGATCCTGCACAGAGTAAACCTGGCCTGGTGATTCACACCGCTGGCTGGCCATTAGAGTCCGATACCTATGGCGGCTCTTTCTTGTATCACTTAGGTAATAACTTGGTTGCCGTGGGTCTGGTAGTAGGGCTAGCCTACAAAAACCCTTACCTTTCTCCTTTCGAAGAATTCCAACGCTACAAATTACATCCCAAAATTCGGGAAACGTTTGTAGGCGGTAAGCGTTTGGCTTATGGTGCACGCTCCCTAACTGCGGGCGGGTTAAATAGTTTGCCTAAAACCATTTTTCCCGGTGGCGCTTTAATTGGTTGCGATGCTGGCTTTCTGAATGCGTCTCGCATTAAGGGCAGTCATGCCGCAATCAAAACGGGGATGTTGGCGGCTGAAGCTGCAATGGCTGCTCTGTCAGAGAATCGCTCGCATGACATGTTGGCTGCTTACCCCACTGCCTTTCAGAATAGTTGGCTGCATACCGAACTTCAGCAAGCCCGTAACTTCAAGCCATGGATGTCGAAGGGACTGTATCTTGGTACCTTAATGGTGGGCTTGGAACAAAAACTCTTCGGTGGTAACGTGCCTTGGACCATTCATCAGCGCCATGCCGATCACGAATGCTTAGAGCCTGCCAGTCAACACCAAGAAATTGTGTATCCCAAACCTGATGGCAAGATTACTTTTGATCGACTCTCGTCAGTATTTCTATCCAATACCAATCACGCTGAAAATCAGCCTGCACATTTGACTTTGCAAGACACCTCTATTCCCGTCAATCTCAATCTCAAGACCTATGCAGGACCTGAGCAACGCTACTGTCCTGCTGGGGTGTATGAGTACATCGAGAAAGATGGGCAGCCTTGCTTACAAATTAATGCGCAGAATTGTGTGCATTGCAAAACCTGTGACATTAAAGACCCGAGTCAAAATATTGTTTGGGTCACGCCAGAGGGTGGTGGTGGCCCCAACTACACATCAATGTGATGTAAGTGGTTTATGGATCGAGTTTTGTGGTCTGAGTTTTTGAATCGCCATGCCGGCTAGTCCACAAGCAAAAGCCGACATCACAAAGACATCGCGCGGTTGTGCTAAATCCCAAATCCAACCTGAACACAGTCCGCCCAGGGTTCCGCCCAATCCATAGGATACCGTCGCCATTAAGGCCTGCCCCCTTGCTTGAAGAGGACCAGTAAACCAACGCTGCAGTAGTTTCGTAGCGGCGCTATGGTGCGCAGCAAATGTTCCAGCATGCATCACCTGAGCAATGATCAAGACCCAAGTGAGCGGGAAAAATGCAATCAAAATGAAACGTAGCACTCCAACTCCGAAAGAAGCTTGCAAAACAATCTCGGGTTGCAAACGGCTGAGGACTTTACTCTGGAAATAAAAGAAGATCACTTCCGCAAATACGCCAAGCGCCCAGAAGAGGCCAATCTGAAACTTGTTATAGCCAAGCTTCGAGAGGTAGAGGGAGTAAAAGACATAAAGCGCTGCATGGGCAAAGATCATGAAAAATCCGGATATCAAAAACCAACGCACATCGGGATTCAATAACACGGAGAGCAGCTCTCCTTTGACCATCTTATGACGTTCTACCCTAGGCTCATGTAAACGAAAGGTCACTACCGCTAATAACAACAACACTACTGAGCCAACGATAGGATAGAGCTCGATACTCTTGCGCTGAAATAATTCACCTGCAAATAGCACCATCGCAATAAAGCCTAAAGATCCCCAAAGACGCAATCTGCCATAACGCTTATCAAAAGAATTATCTTTGAATAAAGCGTGCACTGTTGCAGACTCCCCTAGCGGCATCAAGCTACTCAGAATGGTATGGAGTACAAACATCCACACAAAGAAAGCGATGTAGCCGTGAAGATAAAAAATGGCTAAAAAGGTAATACTTGCCAAGCAAGCACAAAACCGAATAATGCCGATGCGGTTGGAGAGGTAGTCAGATAACCAGCCCCATGAGAAAGGTCCAATGATGCGTGTAATTTGCAACATCGACATCAGGACGGAAATCTGAATGACATTAAAGCCTTGATCAACAAAAAACAGACTGGCGTATGGAGAAACTAAACCAACATAAGCGAAATATAAAAAGAAAAAGGACCCGAAGGCCCAACGCACTGAAGGTGTCATAGCTTGATGTGCGACCTACTTCGCGCCAGGTCTAGCTGCGGGTACAGCAGGAACAGATACTTTGACATCACCGCACTGTGCGCGATGACGCAAAGCATGGTCCATAAGGACTAGCGCTAACATTGCTTCAGCAATGGGCGTCGCCCGAATACCGACACAAGGATCATGACGACCTTTGGTCTGCACAGTCATAGGCTTACCGTCTAAGTCTACTGATTGCTTAGGGCTCAAGATACTTGAGGTTGGCTTGATCGCAATCGAAACCCGGAGGTCTTGACCGCTGCTGATACCACCCAAAGTGCCACCAGAATTATTGCTGGCATAACCATCAGGATGCATCTCATCGCCATGCTCACTACCCTTTTGCACGACAGACTGAAATCCAGATCCAATCTCGACCCCTTTGACAGCATTAATTCCCATCATGACATGGGCAATATCCGCATCCAATTTGTCAAACAGAGGCTCACCTAAACCCATTGGTACATTTCGAGCGCGCACTTCAATGCGGGCGCCACAAGAATCTCCTGCTTTACGCAAGCTATCCATGTACGCTTCAAGCTCAGGAATAATTTTGGCATTGGGGGCAAAGAAAGCATTGTTCTCAATTTGCTTCTCATCTTCAAATGGAATGACGTGCTCACCCAGCTGACTCATGTAGCCAAAAATCTCGGTGCCGTATTGTTGATGTAACCATTTCTTTGCGATGGCTGCAGCAGCAACGACTGGTGCGGTTAAGCGTGCAGAAGATCTACCGCCGCCACGCGGATCGCGCAAGCCATACTTATAGTGATAGGCGTAGTCTGCATGACCTGGTCTAAAGGTTTGCAAAATATCGCCGTAGTCTTGACTACGTTGATCGGTATTGCGAATTAATAAGGCAATTGGGGTGCCTGTCGTTTTGCCTTCAAAGACTCCCGACAGAATTTCCACTTTGTCTTCTTCTTTACGTTGCGTGACATGGCGGGAAGTGCCAGGCTTGCGGCGATCCAAATCAGTCTGTAGATCCGCTTCAGAAAGTGCCATTCCTGGCGGGCAGCCATCTACCACCGCCCCAATCGCTGGGCCGTGGGACTCACCAAAGGTGGTTACGGTAAAGAGAAGGCCTAAAGTATTTCCTGACATAGCAACATTATGGCATCTGTCAGAAATAGAGTTTAGTTTGCGGCCTTAGAGCTGTCCTCTGGCCAATCTCGAATATAGGCCTTGAGCATCGAGTTTTCGAAATCCTGCGCCTCTACTACCGCATGGGCGACGTCGTAGAAAGAAATCACACCCATTAGCATTTTTTGGTCAATCACGGGAAGGTAGCGAGCATGTTCTACCAACATCATGCGGCGCACCTCGTCCATCTCGGTATCCATATTACAAGTTAAGGGCTTTGCATTCATCACTGAGCGCACTTCGAGGCCATCTAGATTGCCATGATTTTTTGCGAGTGCTTGCATCACTTCACGGAAGGTCAAAATACCTGCTAATTTATCGCCCTCCATGACGATCAAGGAGCCAATATCATGATCACTCATGGTCAAGACTGCAGAGCTTAAGGCTGCGCTAGGTGGGACAGTAAATAATGTCCCGCCCTTTACCCGCAAGATGTCCCTGACCTTCATATCAATCTCCGTTATTTTTATTCTCTGATGAGATTCAATATAGTCTGAAGTTGCGCTCAAATCAAGAGCACGCTGATCGCAATCAGTAGCGAATAACCCTAACCAATCCGGCTCGAAGAGGCGGAAGATTGGCGACAATCACTGCGCCAGCTAAGGTAATCCACCACGTGAGATAAATCCAGATCAGAGCCAAAGGCAGAATTGCGAAGGCCCCATATAC
>Ga0208254_1000103_pt1 | contig 11404 bp, 9 predicted proteins | sample CryBogCBE02Jul07_FD_184578 | JGI IMG/M metagenome (GOLD analysis project Ga0208254, IMG submission 184578) | Freshwater microbial communities from Crystal Bog, Wisconsin, USA - CBE02Jul07 (SPAdes) | ecosystem: Environmental > Aquatic > Freshwater > Lake | place: Crystal Bog, Wisconsin, USA...
AGCCCATCGCTCAACTCCCTTGTTAATACTGCCACTACCTGCTTTTCTAAATTCTGATACAACATTTGTATCCAATAAATACATTACAAAGCATCTCCAATGGGTTTAGAAAAGCTTTGTATTTTCTCAGGCTCAAACTCAATATCGCCTGCACTTTTCATGCCCACAAGATCTAGGATGCTTTTACTTTTTCCTGTAACTCTTTCATACTCAGAAAATGTCATCAAGACATGTGCAGGTCTTCCGCGATCGGTGATTAAGACAGGTCCAGTTTTAGCTGCTTTCTTAGCCCTGCTGGTATCTTGATTAAATTCACGACTTGATAAAGTAGTAATCATTAGCGCAATCCCATGCTTTCTCTTTAATGTAGCAATGTTACTACAAAATTAAGATGGCGCAAAACCCCTATTATTTAAAGGAAAAGGTTGAAAAAAAGCCACCCGAGGGTGGCTTTTGATTGGCGATTACTCGCGTGAGGCTTTCTTGCGCTCATGCTCCTTGAGGTAACGCTTGCGCAGACGAATACTCTTTGGCGTGACTTCAACCAATTCATCATCATCGATAAACTCAACTGCGTACTCGAGATTCATGGCGATTGGAGTTACCAAACGTACAGCCTCATCCGTTCCTGAAGCGCGGACGTTGGTTAATTGCTTACCTTTAATAGGGTTCACAACCAAATCGTTATCACGACTATGGATACCAATGATCATCCCCTCGTATAGTGGGTCGCCAGGACTCACAAACATACGACCACGATCTTGTAGTTTCCATAAAGCGTATGCAACAGCATCGCCATCATCCTGGCTGATTAATACGCCGTTATGGCGCTCACCCAAGATTCCATCTTTAGCCGGTGCATATGCATCAAAGGTATGGCTCATCAAACCATTACCGCGGGTCATGGTCATAAAGTCGCCCTGGAAGCCGATCAAACCACGTGCTGGGATACGGTACTCCAAACGGGTACGGCCTTTACCATCACTCACCATATCCAATAACTCACCTTTACGCTTACCCAAATCTTCCATCACGGCGCCTTGGGTAGTGTCTTCAACGTCAACCGTTAAGTTCTCGTATGGCTCCATCTTGACGCCATTCTCTTCGTGGAACACTACGCGCGGACGTGATACGGCTAACTCATAACCCTCACGACGCATCGTCTCTACCAAAATGGTGAGATGCAATTCACCGCGACCTGATACTTCAAATACGGTGTCGTCATCAGTTTCTTTAACGCGCAGCGCCATATTGGATTTCAGTTCGCGATCTAAACGCTCACGAATCTGACGGCTGGTAACAAACTTACCTTCACGACCGGCCAAGGGGCTGGTGTTCACCATGAAGTTCATGGTCAAGGTAGGCTCATCAATCTTGAGCATTGGCAGTGCTTCAGGAACATCTGGGGCGCAGATCGTCGTACCAATTGCCAAGTCTTCAATACCGTTTACTAGAACAATGTCGCCTGCCATCGCTTCATCAACGATTTCACGCTCGAGGCCGCGGAACTTCAGAACCTGATTAATACGTCCTTTACGAACAGTACCATCTGGGCCATCCATAAAGACAACATCCATCAAAGGTTTCACAGTACCGCGATTAATACGGCCAACGCCGATCTTGCCGACATAGGTGCTGTACTCAATCGACGTGATCTGCAGTTGCAATGGGCCATCTGGGTTGTCATCACGCACTGGTACGTGCTTGAGAACAGAATCAAAGAGAGGGCGCATATCGCCCTCACGAACATCATCAGTCAAGCCAGCAAAACCATTAAGGCCAGATGCATAGATGATTGGGAAATCTAACTGCTCTTCTGTAGCGCCGAGCTTATCAAACAACTCAAAGGTAGCGTTGATGACATAGTCAGGACGTGCACCAGGGCGGTCAATCTTATTGACGACCACAATAGGCTTTAATCCCAAAGCCAAAGCTTTCTTAGTCACGAAACGGGTCTGAGGCATTGGGCCTTCAACCGCATCAACCAAGAGCAATACACCATCGACCATCGAGAGCACCCGCTCTACTTCACCACCGAAGTCGGCGTGTCCTGGGGTATCAACAATATTTATATGAGTGCCGTCATATTCCACTGCACAGTTCTTCGAGAGAATGGTAATGCCACGCTCTTTTTCGAGATCATTAGAGTCCATGACGCGTTCGGTCATTTTTTCATTGGAACGGAAGGTGCCAGATTGACGCAAAAGCTGGTCAACCAAAGTGGTTTTGCCGTGGTCAACGTGAGCGATGATGGCAATGTTACGGAGTGCGCGTTTAGTCATGTGAAGCTTCTAAAGTTAAGGTAAAAGTGAAATCAGGTTAATGAACAAATAAGTCAAAATGGTTTAATGGGCCTGAGAAATCAAGCGCTTGGGATGCAAAACCCCAGAACGCCAATCTGCAGTTCCAATGAAATTATGGGGAGCCGCAGTAGCGCGGTAAATGCGCACCAAGGCTTCAATCGAAGGCAGATTCAGTGGGACTCTTTGTCCCATCTCTAAACGTTTTGCCTGCTGCTCGTCCACCGTTAAGTGTGGCAAGGTTTGCAATAAGGCATCCACTGGGAGAATATAAGTCGAGCTCTCTTGCAGACTTTTTTGGATTGACTCCAAAGTAAAGGATTGCTCAAGATTGAGGTGTCCTACTTCGGTACGGCGTAAACCGACCAAATGGGCACCACAGTTCAGTGCCGTGCCAATATCTTCGGCGAGAACACGGATATAAGTCCCCTTGCTGCAGCTCACTTCTAAAGTGGCTTGCGGCCACTGGACATCAGTCCAACGAATGCGATGAATGATGATCTCTCTAGGTGTTCGTTCTAGCTCTACACCAGCACGAGCATATTCATATAAAGGTTTACCGTCACGCTTGAGTGCAGAATACATTGGCGGTACTTGTTTAATGGCGCCAGTAAATTGGCTAATCACTTGGTCAAGCGCTTTTTGCATTACTGCTGGATCCGCAAACTGGGGTAGTTCAAAGGTTTCTACTACTTGGCCTTCAGCATCGCCAGTATCGGTTCTGCTGCCAAATTGAACTTTAGCAATATAGGTCTTGTCAGCGTCAAGCAAATCTTGGGAGTACTTAGTAGCTTCGCCTAGACAGATCGGCAATAAACCAGTAGCCATCGGATCTAGAGTACCGGTATGGCCGGCTTTATCGGCATTAAAGGCGCGCTTGACAGCAGTAACGGCTCCCTGGGAACTCATTCCAGCGGGCTTGTCTAACAACACGACTCCGTCGATCCGTACTGACATGGGATTACTTGTTTTCGTCCCGATGATCACTATCTACTGCTTGATCAATCAGTTTAGACATCTCAATGCCATGCTCGACAGAATTGTCGTAATGAAAATGCAAAGTAGGTACGGTGTGGATATGCAAGCGCTTAAATAACAGAGAATGTAAATAACCTGCTTTTTCTTGCAAAGCTTGCAAAACGTGATCAGGCTCAGCGCCTAAGACAGTGAAGAAAACCTTAGCGTGGGCTAAATCAGGGGAGAGCTCAATACTTTGCAAGGTAATTAAACCTAGGCTGGGATTACGCAACTCTCTTGGAATCAGCTCAGCCAGATCTCGCTGAATTTGATCAGCAAGACGCTGGTTACGATGAGGGCTAGCTTTATGCATGAGGGCTTGGTGATTAACTTAGAGGCTTCTAGCGACTTCAGTCACTTCGAATACCTCTAGCTGATCGCCTTCCTTAATGTCGTTGTAGCCCTTTAATGACAAGCCACACTCAACACCGGCACGCACTTCTTTAGCATCATCCTTGAAGCGCTTGAGCGAATCCAATTCACCTGTCCAGACGACGACATTATCGCGCAGCAGGCGAACGCTAGAGTTACGCTTCACTACGCCATCTAAGACCAAGCAACCAGCAATCGCGCCAACTTTAGAAACTAAGAAGACCTGGCGAATCTCAACCATACCAGTGATCTCTTCCTTCTTATCTGGTGTCAACATGCCACTCAGAGCAGCTTTGACTTCATCAACCGCGTCATAAATAATGTTGTGATAACGAATATCTACGCCATTGTTCTCTGCCAACTTGCGAGCCGCAGCATCTGCGCGAGAGTTAAAGCCAATAATTACGGCCTTCGAGGCTACAGCCAAGTTCACATCCGTTTCAGTAATACCACCCACGCCAGCGTGAACGATTTGAACCTTCACCTCAGGAGTAGAGAGCTTCTGTAAAGACTGTGAGAGCGCTTCTTGTGAACCTTGTACGTCAGCCTTAATAATCAATGGTAAGAGCTTCGCTTCAACCGCACCCTCTTCCATATTTTCCATCATGGTTTCGAGCTTGACAGCTTGCTGTTTAGCCAACTTCACATCACGGAACTTACCTTGACGGAAGAGTGCGATCTCACGAGCTTTACGCTCATCAGGCACTACTTGCACCGACTCGCCAGCCGCAGGAACTTCAGATAAGCCTTGGATCTCCACCGGAATTGATGGGCCTGCCTCGTTACACGGTTTGCCATTCTCATCCAACATCGCACGTACGCGACCAAAACTGGAGCCTGCCAAGAGCATGTCGCCTCGCTTGAGGGTACCTGACTGAACCAAAATAGTTGCGACTGGTCCTTTACCTTTATCTAAGCGGGCTTCAATGACGAGACCTTGAGCTGGGGCATCTTTAGGTGCTTTGAGTTCTAGCACTTCTGCCTGGAGAAGAACGTTCTCTAAGAGCTCATCGATACCAACACCAGTTTTTGCGGAGACCGGAATAAACGGTACATCACCGCCGTACTCTTCTGGCACAACCTGCTCAGCGACCAATTCAGTTTTGACGCGCTCTGGATTGGCTTCTGGTTTATCAATCTTATTAATCGCTACAACAATGGGGACGCCAGCAGCGATTGCATGGTGAATCGCTTCTTTAGTTTGCGGCATCACACCGTCATCAGCTGCAACTACCAGAATCACAATGTCAGTTGCTTTTGCACCGCGGGCACGCATCGCCGTAAAGGCTTCGTGACCTGGGGTATCCAAAAATGTAATCATGCCACGTGGGGTTTCCACATGGTAGGCGCCAATGTGTTGAGTAATTCCGCCTGCTTCACCAGAGGCTACTTTTGCTAAACGAATTTTGTCGAGCAAAGAAGTTTTACCGTGGTCAACGTGGCCCATCACCGTAACAACTGGTGGGCGTGGCAACAACTCAGCATCGTGGGGTTCAGCACCGATATCCAAATCAGGATCATCGAGCTTAGCAGCATGAGCTGTATGACCCATCTCTTCGACAATGATCATTGCAGTATCTTGATCGAGCACTTGATTGATGGTGACCATCTGGCCCATACCCATTAATAACTTGATCACTTCAGCGCTCTTAACAGCCATTGCGTGCGCTAGTTCAGCGACGGTAATGGTTTCAGGAACATGTACATCACGCACCACTGGCTCAGTTGGCACCTGGAAATTAGTATCAACGTTAGCTTCAGCAATTTGACGTTGCTTCTTGCGACCACCGCCTGAGCGCCAACCACCAACACCACCCGAAGTATCACCCCGGGTCTTTAGACCGCCAGGACGTTTTGCGCCCTCTTCTTGCCATGTGGATGAGGTCTCTGAGGACTTAATAGTCTTACCGCCAACCTTAACGGCTTTTTTCTTATCCTCAGCACCTTCAACTTTAGCGGGCTTGTGGAGTGTTCCTTTTTTAGCTTCTTCTGCAGCAGTTTCGCTTGGCGCTTTGAGAACACGCGCCGGGGCACTCATCATGTCGCGAATCGCTAATGCTTCCGCTTCAGCGGCAGCACGACGAACCCGAATTTCAGCGAGTTCTTTTTCTTTAGTAGCAGCTAAATCTTTTGCAGCTTTCTCAGTCGTACGCTTCTTTTCAACAGCGGCTTCATCATCAGTTTTGGGTACGGATTCAAGAGAGGCTGCTTCCTTCTGACGCGCCTCTTCAGCTGCATTCATCTCCGCTTCTTGGCGAGCCAAGAGTTCGGCTTGACGAGTTGCTTCAGCAGCGCGTTTTTCTAATTCTGCCTCTGACAGAATTGGCTTAGCGGCTGCAGTTGATTTAGCAGGCTTTACTACTTCCGCTTCGGGAGCAGCAGCGGCTTCACCACCCTTAACCAGCACACGCTTTTTACGGACTTCCACTTGAACGGTACGAGTACGCCCTGCAGAGTCTGCCTGACGAATCTCAGAGTTCTCGCGCTTGATCAGGGTAATCTTCTTACGGCTCCCTGCATCGGCATTACCGTGCTCTTTTTGCAAATGCTCAAGCAGGACTTTTTTGTCCTTCTCGGTAATGCTGTCGTCTTCAGAACCCTTTTCGATCCCCGCCGCCTTTAATTGCTCCAAAAGGTCAGTCGAGGTCCGTTTAAGTTCCTTAGCGAGTACTTTTACTGTTGTTGCCATTCACTGCTTCCTCTTATGAAGTAAACCAATGTTCACGCGCTTTCATGATGAGCGCTTTCGCAGTTTCTTCGTCAATTTGTGTCGCCTCAACCAGCTCATCAACAGCTAATTCAGCAAGGTCGTCACGGGTATGTACTTGATTGTCAGCAAGCTTCGCAATCAACTCAGTAGTCATGCCGTCCAAAGAACGCAAGTCTTGGGAAACTTCACCAATACGCTCTTCTTTAGCCAACTCCATAGTCAATAAAGAGTCACGGGCACGAGTACGTAACTCGTTCACAGTATCTTCATCGAATGAGTCGATTTCCAACATCTCAGAAAGAGGAACATAAGCAACCTCTTCCAAAGTATTAAAGCCTTCTTCAATCAAAATATCAGCTACTTCTTGGTCAACGTCTAATTTGTCCATAAACAATTGACGAACTGAAGAAGCTTCTTTTTCTGTTTTCTCAGCAGACTCTTCTGGAGTCATGATGTTGATTTGCCAACCCGTCAAATCACTAGCCAAACGCACGTTCTGTCCGCTGCGGCCAATTGCAATTGCCAAGTTCTCTTCATCAACTACTACGTCCATAGCGTGACGCTCTTCATCAACCACGATAGAGGAGACTTGAGCGGGTGCCAGGGCACCAATCACAAACTGGGCTGGATCTTCTGACCACAACACGATATCAACTGCCTCACCAGCCACTTCATTACGAACAGCAGTGACGCGAGTACCGCGTACACCAACGCAAGTACCGATTGGATCGATCCGCTTGTCATAGGTAACAACGGCAATCTTCGCGCGGATACCAGGATCACGAGCGGCGCCCTTAATCTCTAATAAGCCTTGCTCCATCTCAGGAACTTCGTTCTCAAACAACTTGATCAAGAAATCAGGGCAAGTACGGGATAACTCGATCTGTGGACCACGCGCTTCGCGATCCACTTTGAGGATGTAAGCACGAACCCGGTCACCAGAACGGAGGTTCTCCTTAGGAATCATTTGATCCCGACGTAGCAATGCTTCTACTCGGCCAGATTCAATAATCAGACCATTTTTATCTGCACGCTTGACGGTACCGGTCATGACTTTTTCGCCACGCTCGAGGTAATCATTCAGAATCTGCTCGCGCTCAGCATCACGGATTCGTTGCAAGATCACTTGCTTAGCTGCTTGAGCTCCGATGCGTCCAAACGCTAAGGATTCAATTTGCTCTTCGATGTAGTCACCGACTTCCATATCAGCCAATTGCTCCTGCGCTTCGAATTGCAGAATTTCTTTATCCGGCTCTTGCAAACCAGCTTCATTGGGGACGACCAACCAACGCCGGAAGGTTTCATATTCACCAGACTCACGGTCGATGGAAACACGAATATCCACATCCTCGTTTGGATAGCGCTTCTTAGTGGCCGAAGCCAACGCCATTTCTAGCGCCTCGAACACAATAGCTTGATCAACGTTCTTTTCACGCGCTAGGGCGTCTGCCAACATGAGAACTTCTCGGCTCATGACTTTCTTCCTTTGAAATCAATTACAGGGACCAACCGAGTCTTATCGACCTCGGCTAATGAAAACTCCAATTGCGACTCAGCACCATCAGTGCCTTCAAACATCAAACCAAATTTGGCATCGGGCGCATGAATATCGCCACTCAGCAAACCTTGCAACACACCACGAAAATTCTTACGACTACCTACAGCAACACGTAACTTCAAATCCACTTCCATGCCAGCAAAGCGAACAAAATCTTCAGCCGACTTCACGGGACGATCAAGGCCTGGAGAGGAAATCTCCAAGCGCTCATAAGGAATGTTTTCAACTGGCAAGGTGTAGCTCAGCTGATGACTTACCTTTTCGCAATCCTCGACCGTAATCAAACGTTCGTAATCCGGGTTTTCAATCGTGACGCGTAGCAACCCTCCAGCTTCGCGCTCAATGTCGACTAGCGCGTAACCTAAGTTTTGCAACTCTGCAGAAATAATCTGCTGATCTCTCACATCACTCCTTCATACCGAATCGGCAAAAAAAAATGGGCTTCAAAGCCCATATTCTCGAATTCAGAACAGGCCGGCTTACGTTGATCGCAACATCAGCCGGGAAATACGTACTACTTAGATCCAACCAAAAACAGCGGTAATCCGCTGTAAGTACAAAATTATAGCCGAATTTACAGAAAACTGATAGAAATCAGAAGCTTTCGCTCGGATTACGGGGCTTTCTGGGGCCTTTGTTAAAGGGCTTACGACCTTTAGGGGCACTGCGTTTGGGCCCATTTCCAGGACTTTGCGGATTACCAGTCACAAATGCAGACTGCCCATGATGGACTTTTTTAGCCTTGTTGCGATTTTGACCCTGGCCACCTTGCCCGCCTTGGCCTGGTCTACCGCCCTGCGTGCGGCCACGGAATGGACCACGACCTTCGCCGCCACTCGGTTGACCACCTTTACCTTGATGCGTTAAACCATGATGGCCGCTAGCCAATGTCAAAGCATCCCGTGAACCCCAATACGACACTGAAGTTTGCATCGGATCTGGCTGGTGATCGCCACCCGCTTGAGAATTGCGGTGATGGCCATTACCGTTACCGCTAGGGTTACGATTTTTATCTTGAGCTTGAGGAAGCTTTAAACCAGCGGAGCGCATCAGTGATGCAACACCCTCAACAGGCACCTCTTCCCATTTACCGCGTCTTAATCTGGGAGGCAACAAGAACATGCCATAGCGGGTTCTGAGCAAACGGGATACGGTATGACCGACTGCTTCAAACATCCTACGCACTTCACGGTTACGACCCTCAGTTAGAGCAACGTGATACCAACGATTGGCGCCGTCACCGCCGCCCATAGTTAAGCGCAGGAAGCGAGCTTGACCATCATCTAATTGGATGCCGGTTTTTAATTGCGTCATTGACTCTTGACCGAGCTCACCCAAAATCCGCACAGCGTATTCACGCTCGATACCGTAGCGTGGATGCATTAAACGATTGGCTAGTTCACCTGAGGTTGTAAAGAGTAACAAGCCTTCAGTATTAAAGTCCAAGCGGCCGACTGCAATCCAGCGGCCTTGGCGTGGCTTCGGTAAGCGATCAAATACGGTTGGACGTCCTTCGGGATCGGATTGACTCACGATTTCGCCAGAAGGCTTATGATACAAAATCACGCGCGGTGGCTTGGTCTGAATCTTGCGATGGACTGGTTTGCCATTGATGCGCACTTGATCAGTGGGTCCAATGCGTTGACCGATATGGGCAGGTAAACCATTGACTGACACTCGACCCTGAATGATTAAATCTTCCATGTCGCGGCGTGAGCCCATACCCACATCTGCTAAAACTTTGTGTAGCTTGACGGTATCTTCATCGTCAGCTTCGTCATCTAGGCCGTCTAAATCAGACCAGACCTCGTCGCGCAAACTTAAAGGTAATTCATCGACATTAGCAAACTGCAAACTACTCATTTCTTCTTCAGTGGGAGCATCAGCATCTTCATCGTGGCGTACACGTTGCGCGCGGCGCTCAGCACCTGTCTGATGCGAAATCTCATTCTCATTAATACCGTCAGGATTTTTTGCTTCGACTACCTCTGGGGCATCCAGAGCTGCATCAAATTCGCCCGAGACAACTGAAGCAAATAAGGCTTCACTCTCAGCGGGATTGGGAGCCAATTTAGCAAGCTGACCACCACCTTCACGAGGACCTCTTGAGTCGCCACCCTCTCTACGGGGCTTATCTTTATTGAAGGGACGCTTCTTATTGAAAGGGTGCTTACCAGGTCTACGAGGGCGACGCTCTCCACCCTCATGCGCTTCGGCAGATCCACCTTCCGCTGGGGATGGAGCTGCTTCAGACTGAGGTGAATGCACTACTGGTGGTAAATCGTTTTCGTTGGAGCTAGTCATTAATAATTATTTTTGCTCGTCAGGATTGTCTGACGGATCGCTTTCTTTGGTTATTTCAATGGTGATCTCTTCCGCTATTTCAATCGTGGTTTCTTCTGTCACAATTTCAGTAATCGTTTCAGTAGCACTATCAACATTGAAATCAATCACGGCTTGACCTACTTCTTCAGCTGCTGGTGCAACATCTTCCAGCATTGGCAGACTTTGTAAATTAGTTAAGCTCAGGTCATCTAAGAACTGTTTAGTTGTGGCATACAAGCCGGGGCGGCCAATGGTTTCTTTATGACCAATCACTTCAACCCAACCACGATCTTCTAACTGCTTCATCACATTACTGCTTACAGCAACGCCACGAATCTCTTCAATCTCTCCGCGTGTAACAGGCTGACGGTAGGCAATGATGGCTAAAGTTTCCATCACAGCACGAGAATATTTGGGTGGCTTCTCAGGCGTCAAGCGATCTAAATACTCACGCATCGACAAGCGACTCTGAAAACGCCAACCAGTTGCAATATGGACTAACTCCATACCTTTGTCTTGCCATTCAGCTTGAATGATTTCCAAGACTGCTTTAATTTCAGTAGTAGAAACATCTTCCACAAAGAGGCGCGTGAGATCGGCAACACTAAGCGGCTCTTGCGCGCACAAGAGAGCAGTTTCAATTACGCGTTTATTGTGATCATCCATAAAGTCGGGCTACCAGGCAAAACCTGAGTAGGCTTAAAAAGTATTTCAATAATGGGTTTGAGATGTTCTCTCGGTATAACAGGCAATCAATCTCTGGATTTCTCTTTAGAAGAGATGCCGGGGCTGCTAAACAGTATTTAAGGTATCTTTTTTAGCAGTCAGCCCATTATAAGGTAGGCTCAATACAATAGCCATATGCAAGCAGCCTCCCCCCAATTTACCCCCTCAACTCGCCGCCGCCAGTTTTTAGGCTTAGGGCTGGCTCTGGCTGGCGGTTTGAGCCTTGAAGCCTGTAGCCTTTTCACGCCTCGTAAGCCTGTATTAGGTTTAGTACTAGGTGCAGGTGCAGCAAGGGGTTTTGCCCATATTGGTGTTATTAAGGCACTAGAGGCCCAAGGCATCCGACCGGATTTGGTAGTGGGTAGTAGTGCTGGAAGCGTGATTGCTGCCCTACTC
>Ga0208254_1000116_pt1 | contig 10703 bp, 10 predicted proteins | sample CryBogCBE02Jul07_FD_184578 | JGI IMG/M metagenome (GOLD analysis project Ga0208254, IMG submission 184578) | Freshwater microbial communities from Crystal Bog, Wisconsin, USA - CBE02Jul07 (SPAdes) | ecosystem: Environmental > Aquatic > Freshwater > Lake | place: Crystal Bog, Wisconsin, USA...
TCTCTAGCGGGGTTGAAATCAGCAAGGGCGTAAAAGATCCTGCTCTGATCACCCAATTTATTCAAGCGGTCCGTGCAGCAGACGCGAAGCTGTCATCCCCCTAATTGCTGTAATTTGATTTAAGAGGTAGCCATGTACGACAAACCCGATGCAAGAGGACACTTTGGTCCCTACGGTGGTGTGTTTGTTTCTGAAACGTTGATGTTTGCTTTGGATGAACTCAAAGCAGCGTATGCACAATATCAAAATGATCCCCAATTTCTGGCTGAGTTTCACAGTGAGCTAAAACATTTTGTTGGACGCCCATCGCCGATTTACCATGCCAAACGCATGAGTGAGATCCACGGTGGTGCACAGATTTATTTTAAGCGAGAAGATCTTAACCATACCGGTGCTCACAAAATAAATAACGTCATTGGGCAAGCAATGCTGGCTAAGCGGATGGGCAAACCTCGCATCATTGCTGAAACTGGAGCGGGGCAGCATGGTGTGGCTACCGCCACAATTTGCGCTCGTTTTGGTTTGGATTGCACTGTTTACCAAGGTTCTGTAGACGTTGCGCGACAAGCGCAAAACGTTTATCGCATGAAGCTGCTTGGTGCCAAGGTAGTGCCAGTAGAGTCTGGCACCAAAACCTTAAAAGATGCCCTGAATGAAGCGATGCGTGACTGGGTTACTAATGTTGAGGATACCTTCTACATTATTGGTACCGTTGCTGGACCACATCCTTACCCGATGATGGTTAGGGATTTTCAGAGTGTGATTGGCGAAGAGTGCAAGATTCAGATGCCAGTGATGACTGGACGTCAACCAGATTATGTTTTGGCTTGTGTTGGCGGTGGTTCTAATGCAATGGGTATTTTCTATCCCTACATTGATTATCCTGAAGTCAAACTCGTTGGCGTAGAGGCTGCTGGACATGGCTTGATGAGTGGTCTTCACTCCGCTGCTCTTTGTGCTGGTAAGCCCGGTGTCTTGCATGGTAATCGTACTTATCTCCTACAAGATGAGAATGGTCAGATTGCAGAGACTCACTCGGTATCAGCAGGCATGGATTACCCTGGAGTAGGTCCTGAGCATGCTTGGTTAAAAGACTCCGGTCGTGCTGGATATGTCGCAATTGATGATAAAGAAGCATTGCAAGCTTTCCATGATTGTTGTCGTATTGAAGGCATCATTCCCGCACTGGAGTCTGCTCATGCAATTGCATACGCCTGTAAATTGGCAGCGACTCTCGGAAAAGATAAGACTATTCTGGTCAATCTATCAGGACGTGGTGATAAAGACATGCATACCGTTGCGCAAGCTACGGGATCTGAAGGCTAAAGTTCATGTCCAAAATTACTGCCGTTTTTCAGGAACTCAGAGCTACCGGTAAAAAGGGATTAATTCCTTTTATTACCGCAGGTGATCCTCATCCAAATCAAACCGTTGAACTGATGCACGCATTAGTGCGCGGTGGTGCGAACGTCATTGAATTGGGAGTTCCTTTTTCAGATCCTATGGCTGATGGACCCGTTATTCAACGATCCTCTGAAAGAGCCTTGTCTCATAAAGTCAGCTTGCTAAGTTGTATTGCGATGGTGAAGACTTTTCGTGAGAAAGATCAAAAGACTCCTGTAGTTTTAATGGGCTACGCAAACCCTGTTGAACAAATGGGAGCGGAGCGTTTTGCTCGTGAAGCGAAAGTCGCTGGAGTAGACGGTGTTTTGGTAGTGGACTACCCACCTGAAGAATGTACGGAGTTTGCTGCGCTTATGAAAGCGGCTGGTGTTGATCCTATTTTCTTATTGGCACCAACTTCTTCACAGGCCCGTATTAAAGAGGCAGCCAAGATTGCATCTGGCTATATTTATTACGTATCGTTACGTGGTGTTACTGGCGCTTCTAATCTGAATACTCAAGATGTTGCCAGCATCATTCCGCAAATTCGGGAAGTGAGTGACATTCCGATTGCTGTGGGTTTTGGTATCCATGATGCCGCTAGTGCTAAAGCGGTTTCGCAAACTGCAGATGCGGTTGTGATAGGTAGTCGTATCATCCGCCTCTTAGAAGAGGCTCCAGAAGGTGAGGCGGTACAATCCCTAGAGCGCTTCATACATGAAATTCGGACAGCCCTAGACAGTTGATATCAATATGAGTTGGATCGATAAGTTACTACCGCCCCAAATTCAGCAAACAGATCCTGCCAATCGCAAGTCTGTGCCTGAGGGCCTTTGGGTTAAATGTCCCGCTTGTGAAGCTGTACTCTACAGCACTGATATTGAAGCTAACTTATCCGTCTGTCCAAAGTGCAGTCACCATATGCGGATTTCTGCACGCCAGCGTTTGGATAGCCTCTTAGACCCTAAGGGTCGTTATGAAATCGGTGCCGATATATTTCCAGTTGATGCACTCAAATTTAAAGACTCTAAAAAATATCCTGATCGTCTTAAGGAGGCTGCCGATGCCTCCGGTGAATCTGAAGCGCTGATTGTGTTGGGTGGAAAAATTGAGACTATTCCAGCAGTTGTTGCCTGCTTTGAATTTCAATTTATGGGTGGCTCGATGGGCTCTGTAGTGGGGGAGCGTTTTACCCGCGGTGTACAAGAAGCTATCGATAAAAAATGCGCCTTTATTTCAATCACTGCTACTGGCGGTGCCCGCATGCAAGAGAGTCTGCTCTCTTTATTTCAGATGGCTAAAACCAATTCCATGCTGACATTACTCTCAAAAAAAGGTTTGCCTTACATTAGCATCTTGACTGACCCCACTATGGGTGGTATTTCAGCTAGCTTTGCATTTATGGGCGATGTAGTGATTGCTGAACCAAAGGCCTTAATCGGCTTTGCTGGACCCCGCGTGATTGAGCAAACAGTGCGCGAGAAACTCCCCGAAGGTTTTCAGCGGTCTGAGTTTCTGATGCAAAAAGGCGGTGTCGATATGATCGTGGATCGGCGTCAACTTCGCTCTGAAGTAGCTCGCTTGCTAGCTTTGCTTCAGCAAATGCCTGAGCCGGATAGCTCTAGCTCCCACTGAGCTGTCTACCATCCTGCCAAAACCTGCTGCATTTGTCTAACACTCAAGATCCAACACTGTTTACTAGCCTCTCGGCTTGGCTAGCTTATCTTGAAACAGCTCATCCGGTTGGAATCGATATGGGCCTCGATCGCATCAACCGAGTCAAGGCTGCTTTAAATCTTCAGTTTCACTGTCCCGTTATTACAGTTGCTGGTACGAATGGCAAGGGGTCTACCTGCGCCTATTTGGAGGCTATTTTATTGGCAGCTGGATATCGAGTGGCAATGCATACGTCACCCCATTTACTGCGTTTCAATGAACGTGCAAGAGTGAATGGTGTCGAAGTATCTGATGAGCTCTTATTAGAGTATTTTGCAAAAGTTGAACAGGCAAGGGTTAGCCTCATAGACGCTCCAACATTGACGTACTTTGAGTTCACAACGCTGGCTATCATGTTGCTGTTCTCTGAAACACCTTTAGATGCGGTCATTCTGGAAGTGGGTATGGGTGGGCGTTTAGATGCCGTGAACTGCGTTGATGCAGACTGTGCGATCGTTACCAGCATTGATATTGACCATACTGATTTCTTGGGAAGCACTCGAGAAGCTATTGCCCTAGAAAAGGCAGGCATATTTCGTCAAGGAAGACCAGCCATTTGCGCTGATCCCGTACCACCTCAATCCTTAATTGACCATGCTGAAAAACTGCAATGTGATCTATGGCTGCAAGGCCGAGACTTTCAGTTTCTGGGAGATAAGCAGCAGTGGGGTTGGAGCGGAAAAGGAAAGCGATTTAGTGGTTTAGGCTACCCAGCCTTAAGAGGTGCCAATCAGATTCTCAATGCCAGCGGAGTCATTGCTGCCTTAATGGCTCTTCACCAGCGCTTACCCGTGAGCGCCCAGGATATTCGCAATGGCTTTGCCTTAGTTGAATTGCCCGGACGCTTTCAGGTTCTTCCTGGGCAGCCAACAGTGGTTTTGGATGTGGCTCACAACCCCCATGCTGCAGCCACTTTGGCGCAGGGCCTGGATAAGATGGGTTACCACCCCTATACCTATGCCATATTTGGCGCCATGGCAGACAAGGATATCGCTGGCGTGATTAAGCCTTTTCTGGGTATTGTGGATTTTTGGTATTGCACCGATCTGCCCACCCCCCGAGCCGCCAGTGCGCAGGCTTTAGGCATCCAGCTGGAACAGCTGGGGGTACAGGTTAAAAATGGTCAAGATGGGGGTATTGAAATCTTCCAAAATCCTGCTTTAGCCTATCAAAAAGCCCTTTCTGAGGCTGGAGAGGGTGATAGAATTATCATCTTCGGATCCTTCTATACCGTTGCAGGCGTAATGGCTTATCGAAACAACCAGGCGCATTGATCCATGATTCGTTTACCGAAGCTTTTTAAGCGAAACTCGCAGTCTGATGACCTTCAAAGAGGGTCAGCTGGAATACGTCGCACTCCAAAAAAAAACACAGCCCGCGCCTTCATTCGTGCTCAAGAAAATGAAGAGCCTGCCTTAACTGAAGACCCTGAAATTCAACGCGCACGCCATCGCTTAATTGGTGCAAGTGTTTTAGTTATATTAGCCTTTATTGCCTTGCCCCGAATTCTGGACAGTAAGCCCAAGTCAGTGAACAATGATATTGCTGTAAACATTGTTACGAGTCTGCCAGTCCCAGGTATGAATCCTGAGACAGTCGTTGCACCTAAGCCCAATAGTGCAACTGTGCAATCAACTCCATCCTCTGCAACACCGGTTGCTCCAACGCTTGCACCAACAACGCCCAGCAATAAAGTTGAGACGAAGCCTGACGCCAATCCAAGTCCAAGCCAAACTCAGATTCCAGCAAGCGCAACGGACATAAAACCGGCCACCCCATCAGTTCCTGCTAAATCTGCAGCTTTAGGATTGGCAGCAGGAGAAGAGGTGATTGCAGCGACTAATAAGTCGAAACCTAAGGCTGATACTCCAGCAACCAAGCCTGCTGGTAACACGCCAGGGAAGTTTGTGATTCAGATTGGGGCTTTTGCATCCGAAGATCGAGCAAATGGGTGGATCACCAAGATGAAAGATCAAAAGATTCCAAATTACGTGATTAATAAAACTGCCCCTGACGGTGCAAAATTATTTGTTTTAAGAGCGGGTCCTTTTACAGACAAAGAAAGCGCTGAGGCAGCAGAGAAAAAAATTAAGGCGATGGGACTCAATAGTCGCATTGTGGAAACTGGTAAATCCTAATGGACCTCACATCCACCTTAAAGCTAACAACGGTGGATTATTTCACCCTAGTGGTATTGCTTGTGTCAGCTTTAATTGGCATCTCCCGCGGTTTATTTAAAGAAGTACTCGCCCTTGCTTCCTGGTTCATTGCTGCTTGGGTTGCTTACCGCTATAGCAGCTATCTTTCTTTAGAGTGGCTATCTAGCTTTCATTTGGAAGAGTTAGTGAGTCTTGGTGCTAGCTTTCTGATTCTGTTTGTATTGACACTCATTGCCTGTGGTCTGCTCGGAGGCGTAGTTCAAAAGATTATCCTTTCTGCTGGATTGAGTTTGACAGACCGTTTTTTGGGCTTAATTTTTGGTCTCATGCGCGGTGTGCTAGTTGTCGTTGTTTTAGCAACACTTGCGCTATTAACTCCCATCCCCCAAACAGTCGCTTGGCAACAAGCTTTAACGAGACCTGCGATTGAGACAGCAGTAGGCTTTATTAAAGGCTGGTTACCAGAAGATTGGGCTAAGCAATTAAATGATGCAGTACCGAAAGTAGTTATTCCATTAACCATAGGGAATTAGACATATGTGTGGCATTGTCGGAACAGTCTCCCATGCACCAGTAAACCAACTACTGTATGACGCCTTATTGCTATTGCAACATCGCGGTCAAGATGCTGCAGGCATAGCAACAATGAATGGCAATTCATTCACGATGCATAAAGCCAACGGTTTAGTACGCGACGTGTTTAGAACGCGCAATATGCGCAGCTTAGTCGGGAATGCTGGTATCGGTCAGGTACGTTATCCAACCGCCGGCTCAGCCAGTAGCGAAGAAGAAGCGCAACCTTTTTATGTCAGCGCACCTTACGGCATTATCCTGGCGCATAACGGCAATCTTACTAATGCACCTAGCTTGCGCGTTGAAATGGCTTATCGTGATCGTCGCCATATCAATACCAGCTCAGATACCGAAGTTCTATTAAATGTCTTGGCTGATGAGCTCCAAAAAGAAACCAATAGCGCCGCCTTAGATGAGGGCGCAATGTTCAACGCCATCACTGGTGTAACTCAGCGTGTGAAGGGCTCTTACGCTGTTGTTGCTTTAATCGCTGGCTATGGTTTATTAGCCTTTCGGGATCCCTTCGGAATTCGTCCCTTATGCATAGGTCGGATTGATACCCCTAAAGGCCCAGAGTGGATGGTTGCTTCTGAATCGGTTGCCTTAGAGGGCCTTGGATTTACCTTTGTACGCGACGTCAATCCTGGTGAAGCTCTCTACATTGATCTTGATGGTAATTTTTATTCCAGACAGTGCGTTGCAGAAGCTGTTCTGACGCCTTGTATCTTTGAATACGTTTACATGGCACGTCCTGATTCGACGATTGATGGTGTTACGGTTTATAACGTGCGGATGCGGATGGGTGACTATCTCGCAGAGAAGATTCGTAAAGAAACCAATGTCAAAGAGATTGATGTGGTGATGCCCATTCCAGACTCTAGTCGGCCAGCTGCAATGCAGGTTGCTAAGCGTTTAGGAATTGATTATCGCGAAGGCTTCTTTAAGAACCGTTATATCGGACGTACCTTCATCATGCCAGGCCAAGCAGTCCGGAAAAAATCTGTACGGCAAAAGCTCAATGCTATGCGGATTGAATTCAAAGACAAAACCGTTTTGATTGTGGATGACTCGATTGTGCGTGGAACCACCTCATATGAGATTGTGCAAATGGCGCGAGAGTCTGGTGCTAAGAAAGTGATATTTGCTTCTGCAGCACCCCCAGTGCGTTTTCCTAATGTCTATGGTATCGACATGCCAACCCGTAGCGAGTTAGTTGCCTATGGCCGTACTGATGAAGAGATCAATAAATTGATTGGAGCTGACCAACTCATCTACCAAAGCGTTGAGGATATGAAGCAGGCTGTTCGTGATATCAATCCCGAGCTGAAAAACTTCGAGGCCTCGTGCTTTGATGGTAATTACATTACTGGAGACATCAACGATTCCTATTTGGACGCCTTAGAGGCAGCTCGTAATACTAGCGCTGCTAAGGCGGATCGCGCAGGTGATCCGAGTGACTTTGCCCGTTCACAACTGCACTTGCATCTGGCGACAGAAGACTAAAAACGACACAGAATGCCTCAATTTGAGGCATTTCTTTTAATTGGTGTCAAAATAGCAGTATGAAAAGTAAATCCAAACGACCTCAGGCTGATTTATCTAAGCTAGCACTAGAGACTATTGCTGTTCGGGCTGGCACACGTCGTACAGAAGAATTTCATGAACATTCTGAGGCACTTTTCCTAACATCGAGTTTTTGCTTTGATAGCGCAGAGCTGGCTGAAGAAGGTTTCGCAAATGCCGATAAAGGATTTATTTATTCACGTTTTACTAATCCAACAGTCAGCATGTTTCAGGACCGCTTGGCTGCTCTAGAGGGTGGTGAGGCTTGTATTGCTACTTCCTCGGGTATGGCTGCTATTTTGACAACTGCAATGGCGCATCTGCAAGCTGGCGACCACGTCATTTGTTCTCGCTCAGTATTCGGTGCAACCATTCAGCTATTTACTAATATTCTGGGTCGCTTTGGCATCACCACAACATATGTTGATTTGGTAGATCCTAAAGCGTGGCAGTCTGCTGTGCAAAAAAATACCAAACTATTCTATCTTGAGACACCTTCAAATCCTTTAACAGAGATTGCTGACATTAAAGCGATCGCCGCAATTGCTAAGAAGGCTAAGTCCTTATTTGTAGTGGACAACTGTTTTTGCACACCTGCTTTACAAAAGCCTCTTGAGCTTGGAGCGGATGTAGTGATTCATTCAGCAACAAAGTATCTAGATGGTCAAGGTCGGGTAGTGGGCGGAGCCATTGTTGGTAAAAAATCCTTTATTAATGGCAAAGTCTTCCCTTATGTCCGCACTGCAGGCCCAACGCTCTCGGCATTCAATGCTTGGGTCTTCTTAAAAGGACTCGAGACCCTAGAGCTCCGGATGAAACAACAGAGTCAAAATGCTTTAGCGCTTGCTCAGTGGATAGAGAAACAAGCTGGCGTTGAACGCGTTTATCACCCTGGTCTTAAATCCCATCCACAACATGCACTAGCTAAACGTCAGCAGAAAGAAGGCGGAGCGATTCTTTCTTTTGTATTGAAGGGCGGTAAACGCTCAGCCTTTAGATTAATTAATCAGACTAAGCTCTGTTCGATCACTGCCAATCTGGGCGATACCAGAACCACCATCACTCATCCAGCAACAACGACGCATTGCCGAGTCTCTCCTGAAGTAAGAAAAGAAGCGGGGATTGTGGATGGTCTAGTGCGTATTGCAGTTGGCCTTGAGAACGTCAATGATTTGATTAATGACCTCAAGGGCGGCTTCAAAGCGCGCTAGTATTTCCCGATTCTTGTAGCCGTCTAGGATCGTTGATGGGCCTTAAGGGCATGATGTGAATCTGTTGGGCATCAAACTCAATGTGTGCCTCACTGCCAAGTTGTATTGCTAAGCGCTTGATCTCTGCCGAAGAAGCCTCCCAATTCACCAGGACTTCGCTGCCTTTAAGTAGAAATTGTATTGAGGCAATTTGACCAATACTGCTTAACTGATTGACGGTGGCAGCTAAAGTTCTAGATGTTGATTGTGCGTAAACACTAATTCCGCTTTGGGGAATAACCCAAGCCACCTTTTGGCCTGCCGGTATTTTTCCTTTATCAACAACTTGAAAGACATGTGGCGATCCATCCAAACTTAAGGCCCCAGCACTAAATACACCCCTAAAGATATTGTTAATACCGACGAGTTCAGCAACACGACTATTGCGAGGTTTTTGAAATAACACCCTTGGACTTGCGGTTTGTAAGCTGATGCCTTGATCAATCACGGTGATGCGATCTGCCAATAGGCTGGCCTCTTTTAAATCATGAGTAACCAAAAGAATCGGAATATTCAGTTCTTTACGAATACTAGCCAAGGTTTTATACAGCTCTTGACGCGTCGGGATATCAATCGCAGAAAAGGGCTCATCTAATAACAGCACCTTTGGCTTCCTAGCTAAAGCGCGTGCCAGTGCAACACGTTGTTGTTGTCCACCAGATAGCTCTTGCGGCATACGCTGAGATAAATCTGAGATTCCCAAATTATCTAGCCACTGTTGTGCAAGCTTTAGTCTTTCGCTAGAGTCTGGATAGTGTTTTCGAAGTGGAATGGCAATATTTTCTAATGCGTTGAGATGGGGAAAGAGCGCATATTGTTGGAACAGAAATCCACAAGAGCGATCAGCCGTCGGTAGATTGACATTGACTTTGGCATGATTAGCATTAAACCAATCAATATCGTCGCACTGAATCAAGCCCTCATCTACCCCCATTAATCCTGCAATGGCTCTTAAAGTACTAGTTTTGCCGCTACCGGATGGGCCTACTAAAGCGTGGAGTTCGCCAGGCAGACATGCGAGCTGAATCTGCAGCGGCATGGGAGAAGTTTGGCTAATTTGTAGTTTGAGCATCAGCGCTTACCTGTCGGGCGGTGTCTATTGCGAGGGCTGAATAATCCGTAAGACAGTGCAATTGCAATAAGTGAAATGCCCAAGAGCAGTAAAGAGAGTTTGCCTGCGCCAGCAGTATCAAAACTCTGAACTCGATCATAGATCGCAATCGATGCGGTCTTTGTTTCCCCAGGGATAGCGCCACCCACCATGAGGACAACACCAAATTCTCCGAGGGTATGGGCAAAGGTGAGGGCAGAGGCGCTCAAAATACCGCGCCAGATGAGTGGCAACTCTATAAAACGAAAAGCTTGCCAGGGTGATAGACCACAGACCTTAGCAGCTTCACGTATTTGGGGATCAATAGCTTCAAAAGCACGCTGTATAGGTTGGATAGCAAAGGGCAGGTTCACTATTAATGAAGCTATCAGGATTCCCGTAAAAGAAAAAACAAGCGGAACACCAAAAAAAGTTTTGCCGCCAAATCCGACCAAAAAATAGTAGCCCAGTACAGTGGGAGGTAAAACCAAAGGCAGGGCCAACCCAGCTTCGAGCCATGCCTTCATTGATCCGGCATTTAAAAGTCGATAAGCACACCAGACCCCAAGCGGGATCATGATCGCCAGCGTCCAAAGGGCTAGCTTGAGAGATAAATAAATTGAGTCTAAATCCATCAGAACTTGATTGTATTGCGGTATTCGAGGAAATTTAGGTTCAAATTAGGCTAATATTAGGTAATAAAATCAATAATTTGGCTTAATACCAGTTAATTAGGAAATTCACAGAAATGGTTATGAACGAGCAACGAAGGGCTTTATTAAAGTATTCGGCGGTATTCGGTTTAATGTCTACGGCAGGCCTAATCTCTGTCGCTCAAGCAGAGGAATGGAATAAGGCTGCTTTTGAAGGCAAAAGCTTGGACGAAGTGTTTAAGGCTTTAGGAACATCCAGCCCCGATAAGTCCTCAACAGTCGTTTTAACAGCGCCTGATATTGCTGAGAATGGGGC
>Ga0208254_1000121_pt1 | contig 10371 bp, 10 predicted proteins | sample CryBogCBE02Jul07_FD_184578 | JGI IMG/M metagenome (GOLD analysis project Ga0208254, IMG submission 184578) | Freshwater microbial communities from Crystal Bog, Wisconsin, USA - CBE02Jul07 (SPAdes) | ecosystem: Environmental > Aquatic > Freshwater > Lake | place: Crystal Bog, Wisconsin, USA...
GCTCAAGCGGCATTGGTGTGACTGCGATTTTGATTGCAAAAGCTTTGGGTCATAAAGTCTTTGTGACTGCCGGCTCAGATGAGAAGTGTAATGCGTGTCTAAAGCTCGGTGCTGACTTAGCGATCAATTACAAGACCCAAGACTTTGTTGAAGAGATTAAAAAAGTGACTGGCGGCAAAGGCGTTAACGTCGTGCTGGATATGGTTACGGGATCATATGTGCAGCGTGAGTTGGAATGTTTGGCCGATGATGGTCGCATTGTGATTATTGCAATCATGGGCGGCTCAAAAGCCGAGGTGAATACAGGGCAGATTTTGCGTCGTCGTTTAACCATTACTGGCTCTACATTACGCCCCCGTCCAGTCTCATTTAAAAAACAAATTACCCATCAACTGCATGAGCGCATTTGGCCCTTGCTCAATGCGGGCAAACTCAAACCGGTCATTTACAAAACCTTTTCATTGGAAGAGGCGGCTGACGCCCATCGTTTGATGGAATCTTCAGAGCATGTAGGCAAAATTGTCTTAACGGTTTAATGATCTAGAGATATGCGCCCACTCATCGTTATCGCCAATTGGAAATTAAACGGCAATCTCAAGAGCAATCAGGATTGGGTGCAAGTGGTATGCCGTGGTATGGAAAAAGGGATGCCTGCTGGTCGTAAGTATGTAGTTTGCCCGCCGTTTCCCTATTTGGCTCAGTGTGCTGATCTGATTCAGAATTGCTCGGCTGCCTTTTTAAGCTTAGGTTCGCAAGATGTCTCGCGCCATGAAACTGGTGCCTTCACAGGTGAAGTCAGTGCTGCAATGCTCAAAGAGTTTGCATGCGCCTATGTCATCGTTGGTCATTCAGAGCGTCGCCAGATGCATGGTGAGAGCGATGGAGTGGTTGCAGAAAAAGCCCTTCAAGCTTTGGATCATGGTATGACCCCAGTGATTTGTGTCGGAGAAACTGCTGATGAACGTAATTCTGGAAGAGAAGTTGAAGTGGTGCGCTCCCAAGTTGCCAAGCTGGTCTCTGTTCTACAAGATCGCTTAGCCGATTGTTTGATCGCTTACGAACCTGTTTGGGCGATTGGTACTGGCAAAGTTGCAAGTGCTCAGGTTGCTCAAGATATGCATCGTGTTATTCGTTTGCAACTGGCTGAGTTTGATGAGGATGTTGCCTCGCATGTCGGGATTTTGTATGGCGGTAGCGTGAAGCCAGACAATGCAGTTGAATTATTTGCCATGCCTGATATTGATGGCGGCTTAATTGGGGGTGCTTCATTAGATCCTCACGAATTTCTGGCTATTTGTCAGGCATAAATTTTTATTTGGAGATAAGTCATGGAATGGTTAAAGACTTTGTTGGTTGTATTGCAGGTGATCTCTGCTCTAGGCGTCATCTTATTGGTCCTCCTGCAGCAGGGTAAAGGCGCTGATATGGGTGCGGCTTTTGGCTCAGGTGCTTCTGGCAGCTTATTTGGCGCTAGCGGTTCTGCCAATTTTCTATCCCACACGACTGCGGTATTTGCCGCGGTATTCTTTATTTGTACTTTAGGTATTACCTGGATTGGTAATCAGAAGACGGCCCCTCAAAGCGTTTTATCGGGCACCGTGGCGCCCACTCAGGTTGCTCCAGCAGCTCCTGTGACGCCGGCGCAAGATCCTAGCAAACCTGCAGTACCTAAGTAATCTAAAAAGACCTTTTTAGGTCGATTTAGGTGCTTTTAGCCCTGCATGTTTCTACTGCAATGCAGTAGAATTGACGAGTTTTCAAGATGCCGACGTGGTGAAATTGGTAGACACGCTATCTTGAGGGGGTAGTGGCTTAGGCTGTGCGAGTTCGAGTCTCGCCGTCGGCACCAAAAAGCAGTAAAAGTGGCTTTGTATTTGGATTAATGAATAACTTGTAACATTTTTAGGTTTTACTAGCTAATTGACTCAGGAACAACTCAGGATTACTTTGAATCTCGCTAATTACTTTCCTGTTCTGCTGTTCATCCTTGTAGGTATTGGGGTAGGTTTAGTCCCCATGTTCCTCGGAAAAATTTTGGCTCCTTCAAAGCCAGATGCTGAAAAACTGTCGCCTTATGAGTGTGGTTTCGAAGCTTTTGAAGATGCCCGCATGAAGTTCGATGTGCGCTATTACCTCATCGCAATCCTTTTTATCTTATTTGACTTAGAAACTGCCTTTTTATTCCCCTGGGGCGTTGCGCTGCGGGATATTGGCTGGTTCGGTTACGCCTCCATGGTGACTTTCTTATTGGAATTCATTGTGGGATTTGTATATATCTGGAAGAAGGGCGCTCTCGACTGGGAGTAATCAATATGGCACTAGAAGGCGTTCTCAAAGAAGGATTTGTTACTACCACTGCTGACCAGTTAATTAACTGGACACGCAATGGCTCGCTTTGGCCAATGACTTTTGGTTTAGCTTGTTGTGCTGTAGAGATGATGCATGCAGGCGCCTCGCGTTATGACTTAGACCGCTTTGGTGTAGTGTTCCGTCCGTCCCCACGTCAGTCTGACTTAATGATTGTTGCTGGAACACTTTGCAACAAGATGGCTCCCGCTTTGCGTAAGGTCTATGACCAGATGCCTGAACCCCGTTGGGTAATCTCGATGGGTTCTTGTGCTAACGGCGGCGGCTACTATCACAACTCTTATTCAGTAGTACGCGGTTGCGATCGTATTGTGCCAGTCGATATTTATGTACCGGGCTGCCCACCGACCGCAGAAGCATTGATTTACGGAATTATTCAGTTGCAATCGAAGATTGCTCGTACCAGCACGATTGCTCGGAAAGCTTGAGATGTCAGATCGCCTAAATCAGCTTGCAGCTAATCTTGAACGCGTTCTTGGTCCGCGTGCCCAATCCATTGAAATTGCTTTGGGAGAAGTGACCGTAGTTCTGAATGCCGATACCTATTCTGAAGCGGCACTCTTATTGCGTAATGATCCTGCCTTAGCTTTTGAGCAACTCATTGATTTATGTGGCGTTGACTACCAAGACTTTCGGGATGGCGCATGGTCTGGTCAACGTTTTGCAGTTGTTACCCATCTCTTGTCAATCGCGCATAACTGGCGCTTAAGAGTGCGTGTATTTGCAGCAGATGATTCTTATCCAGTAGTTGCTTCACTAACCCCTGTATGGGCTAGTGCAAATTGGTTCGAGCGTGAAGCGTTTGACCTATACGGCATCTTGTTTGATGGCCACGATGATCTGCGCCGCATTTTGACGGACTATGGTTTTATCGGTCATCCATTCCGCAAAGATTTCCCAATCACCGGTAATGTGGAGATGCGCTATGACCCTGAGCTCAAGCGCGTGGTCTATCAGCCTGTGACCATTGAGGCGCGTGAGATTACTCCACGCATTGTGCGAGAAGAGCAGTACGGAGGTCCGGTTTAAGTCATGGCACAAATTAAGAATTACACCCTCAATTTTGGTCCTCAGCATCCCGCTGCCCACGGCGTATTGCGATTAGTGCTCGAGTTGGATGGTGAAGTCATTCAGCGCGCAGATCCCCACATTGGTTTATTACATCGCGCGACTGAAAAGCTCGCTGAAACTCGCACCTGGATTCAGAACGTTCCCTACATGGATCGTTTGGACTATGTATCGATGATGGTCAATGAGCATGCCTATGTGATGGCTATTGAAAAGCTCTTGGGTGTTCAAGTGCCAGTGCGTGCGCAATACATTCGAGTAATGTTTGATGAGTTAACCCGTTTGCTCAATCACCTGTTGTGGATTGGTTGTCATGGTCTTGACGTCGGTGCAATGGCTGTCTTCTTGTATGCATTCCGTGATCGTGAAGCGATCTTTGATATGTATGAAGCCGTTTCTGGCGCTCGTATGCACGCAGCTTACTATCGTCCAGGCGGCGTTTATCGAGACTTGCCAGAACAAATGGCTCAGTACTCCGCATCTAAAGTACGCAGTGCTTCTGCCATTAAGCGTCTCAATGAAGACCGTAGTGGTTCTTTACTGGATTTCATTGAAGAGTTCTCCAATGGCTTTGATGCCAATGTGGATGAGTATTGCAATCTCTTAACGGACAACCGGATTTGGAAACAGCGCTTGGTGGGCATTGGTGTTGTTACGCCAGAGCGCGCTTTACAACTGGGCTTCACTGGTCCTATGCTACGCGGTTCTGGTATCGAGTGGGATTTACGTAAGAAGCAACCTTACGAAGTGTATGACCGCCTTGACTTTGATATTCCGGTGGGTGTGAATGGCGACTCTTATGATCGTTATTTGGTACGGATGGAAGAGATGTACCAATCTAATCGCATCATCAAACAATGTATCGCTTGGTTAAAAGCCAATCCCGGTCCGGTAATGAGCGACAACCATAAAGTTTCTCCACCCAAGCGTGTAGATATGAAGACCAATATGGAAGAGTTGATTCATCACTTCAAACTCTTTACTGAAGGTATTCACGTTCCTGATGGTGAGGCTTATTCAGCGGTTGAGCATCCTAAAGGTGAGTTTGGTGTGTACTTGATTTCTGATGGTGCGAACAAGCCATATCGAATGAAGATTCGTGCTCCCGGCTTTGTCCATTTGGCAGCAATGGACGAGATGTCCCGTGGTCATATGCTGGCTGATGCTGTCACTATTATTGGCACCCAAGACATTGTGTTCGGGGAGATTGACCGCTAATAACAGCGCGCTACAGACATATGACTATTCTTCAACTATCCCCTCAAACTATGGCTGATATTGAGCGCAACATTGCTAAATATCCGCCAGAACAAAAGCAGTCCGCTGTGATGGCAGCTTTGATTGCAGCGCAAACCGAAATTGGCTGGGTTTCTGACGATGTGATTGAAACCATCGCTGAGATTTTGGGTATGCCTCGCATTGCCGTAGATGAAGTTGCGACTTTCTACAATATGTATGACACCAAGCCAGTCGGTAAATATAAGTTGGTGATTTGTACCAACTTGCCTTGCCAGTTGACTCATGGTGAGACCGCAGCGACCCATCTCAAAAAAACCTTGGGTATCGGCTACAACGAGACAACTCCGTGCGGTACTTTCACCTTGAAAGAGGGTGAGTGTATGGGTGCCTGTGGTGATTCACCCGTGATGCTGGTAAATAACAAGCGGATGTGTAGTTTTATGAGTAATGAAAAGATTGACGCTCTCTTGACTGAGCTTCGTGCAGAAGGGAAGTCAGCATGACCAGCTTGCACGATCGTCACATTAAGCCCCTGATTCTGGCCGGTCTCAATGGTAATAACTGGCGTCTTAAAGACTATGAGAGCCGCGGCGGCTATCAACAGTTACGCCGTATCTTGTCTGACAAAGTGACACCAGATTCGATCATCGCCGAATTGAAGTTATCTTCTTTGCGTGGCCGTGGTGGCGCAGGTTTCCCTACGGGATTGAAGTGGAGCTTTATGCCGCGTCAGTTCCCTGGGCAGAAGTATTTAGTGTGTAACTCAGACGAAGGTGAGCCGGGGACATTTAAAGACCGCGACATCATGCGTTACAACCCCCATGCACTTATCGAAGGCATGATTATTGGTGCTTACACCATGGGTATCTCGGTGGGTTACAACTATATCCACGGCGAAATTTGGCAAGATTACACCCGCTTTGAAGAGGCGCTTGAAGAAGCTCGTGCCGCTGGTTATTTGGGTGACAAGATTATGGGCAGTGACTTCAACTTCCAGCTACACGCTGCGCCAGGTTGGGGTGCTTACATTTGTGGTGAAGAGACTGCTCTGCTTGAGTCACTCGAAGGTAAAAAAGGTCAGCCTCGCTATAAGCCACCATTCCCAGCGAGCTATGGCTTGTACGGCAAACCAACCACCATTAACAACACCGAAACTTTTGCAGCCGTGCCATTCATTATGGCAATCGGCGGACAAGCGTATTTGGATATAGGTAAACCCAATAACGGCGGTACGAAAATCTACTCTGTTTCTGGTGACGTTACCTATCCCGGAAATTATGAAGTGCCAATGGGCACTCCTTTTGCTGAACTTTTGAAGCTTGCTGGTGGCATGCGCGATGACAGGGCGATTAAAGCAGTGATTCCTGGTGGATCATCCGCTCCAGTTATTCCTGGCGCTCAGATGATGGATCTCACAATGGACTACGACAGCATTGCGAAAGCAGGCTCGATGTTAGGTTCAGGAGCGGTGATCGTGATGAACGATACCCGTTGTATGGTTCGCGCTTTATTGCGCCTCTCTTACTTCTATCACGAAGAATCTTGCGGTCAGTGCACCCCATGTCGCGAGGGAACAGGCTGGTTATGGCGGATCGTGAACCGAATTGAACACGGCGAAGGCCGTCTAGAAGACTTAGATTTACTCAATGACGTAGCGGCTAATATTCAGGGTCGTACGATTTGCGCATTGGGCGATGCTGCAGCGATGCCTGTCAGAGGCATGCTCAAGCATTACATGGATGAATTTGCGTATCACGTAGAACATAAGCACTGCTTAGAATCTGCGCTGCCTTTATAAAAGATATTGAGTACGGGACTTCTTAAAGTGAGCATGGTAGAAATCGAATTAGACGGTAAGACAGTTGAGGTTCCTCAGGGTTCGATGGTGATGCACGCCGCGAATAAGTTGGGTACTTACGTTCCGCATTTTTGTTATCACAAGAAGCTCTCGATTGCCGCTAACTGCCGTATGTGTTTAGTTGAAGTAGAAAAGGCGCCCAAGCCTTTGCCTGCTTGTGCAACACCAGTGACACAAGGTATGAAGGTCTTTACCCATTCAGCTAAAGCAGTTGAAGCTCAGCGCTCAGTAATGGAGTTCTTGCTGATTAACCACCCACTCGATTGCCCGATTTGTGATCAAGGTGGTGAGTGTCAGTTACAAGATTTGGCGGTGGGTTACGGTAAGTCAAACTCGCGTTACGAAGAAGAAAAGCGCGTGGTATTTCACAAGAATGTGGGGCCATTGATTTCAATGGAAGAAATGTCACGCTGTATTCACTGCACCCGTTGCGTTCGCTTTGGTCAAGAAATTGCCGGCGTGATGGAGTTGGGCATGATCAATCGTGGCGAGCACTCTGAGATCACCACTTTTGTTGGCCAGACTGTGGATTCTGAATTGTCTGGAAACATGATTGATATTTGCCCAGTTGGTGCATTGACCAGCAAGCCATTCCGCTACGCTGCTCGTACCTGGGAATTGGGCCGTAAACGCTCTGTGAGCCCACACGACAGTTTGGGTAGCAACACTACCATTCAAACTAAAGCCAATAAAGTCATGCGTGTAGTTGCTTTAGAAAATGAAGCTATCAATGAATGCTGGATAAGCGATCGTGATCGCTTCTCCTATGAGGGCATTAATAGTCCAGATCGCGTGACTTCACCGATGGTGAAGCAGGGTGGTCAGTGGTTAGAGACTGATTGGGAATCTGCATTGGATTACGTCTCACGTTCACTTAAAACGATTGCTGCCGACAATGGACCACAAGCAATTGGTGCATTGGCTCATCCGATCTCGAGCACTGAAGAATTACATCTCTTGCAAAAGATTGTGCGTGGACTCGGTTCAGATCAAATTGAAACCCGTTTATTGCAATCCAATATTGAAGGTGCAGCTAAAGCACCTTGGCTCGGCATCCCGATTGCAAAACTCGATAGCCTAGATCGTGCCCTTGTGATTGGTAGTTATTTGCGCAAGGATCAGCCATTGATGGCGGCGCGTCTGCGGGCTGCAGCTAAGCGTGGTCTTGCCTTGCATCGTATCGATGCGGGTGGTGATGACTGGTTGATTTCAGCGCCAAAGAGTTTGGCCGTGAAGCCCAGCGCTTGGGTTAATAGTCTTGGTGAAGTGGCCTTAGCGGTTGCAAAAGCAAAAGCTACTTCAGCCCCAGCCGGTGTAACTGGCAGTATTTCTCCTGTAGCTCAAGCGATTGCCGATAGCCTTTTATCCGGTGAAACTGGCGCCGTATTCCTAGGATCAGCTGCTATTGCACATCCAAATGCATCTGACTTGCATGTTTTGGCACAATTTATTGCCGAGCAAACCGGCGCTACTTTTGGCTTCTTACCAGTTGGTGGCAATGCTGTAGGTGCAAGCTTGGTTAACGCCAATGGCGCTGGTATTAATTCTGTTCTGTCTGGTGAGCGTCGCGCAGTGATTCTCATGAATCTAGAACCTACTCGTGATTTAGCTAATCCAGAGCAAGCTAAAGCTGCTTTAGCTAAAGCCAATACCGTAATCGCATTGACCGCATTCACAAGCCCAGATTTGCTTGAGACTGCTGATGTGATTCTGCCGATCAGCACCTTTACTGAAACAGTCGCTACTTTCGTAAATGCGGAAGGTTGTGCGCAAACGATTCAGCCAGCAGTCAAACCCTTGGGTGATTCGCGTCCCGGCTGGAAGGTACTTCGTGTGCTTGGTAGCTTACTTGGCCTAGATGGTTTCTTATTCAATATGCCCGAAGAAGTTTTGGGCGATGCTTTGGGTGAGAGCTTTGTTGGCAAACTCAATAATCAGTTCACTGGAACGCCTGCTGTATCAAGCGCTAATGCTGCTCCTACAAATAGTTTTGAGCGGGTGTCTGATGTCAATATTTATGCGGTAGATCCGATCGTGCGTCGAGCGCCAGCCTTGCAACGTACTAGCGATGCAAAACGGGGTGATCAAGTTGGTCTGAACCAGGCTGCAATGAATGACTTAGGTGTTAAAGAGGGTGATGTTGTTACTATCATTCAAGGTGGTTTATCTGCGCAATTGCCTGTGAGCACAGAGGCGACTCTTGCAGCCGGTGCAGTCCGCATCTCTAGTGGTACAGCAGCTAGCGCTCAGTTAGGCGCTATGTTTGGCTCGATTACTTTGAGCAAGGCCTAAGCGATGACGGATTTCTTAAACCTCGTCACTACCCAAGGACAAGCCATTTTTGGTTCCTTGTGGCCATTAGTTTGGGCCTTGCTGCGCATTGTGATTATTGTGCTGCCAATGTTTGGTGCGGTTGCCTATCTGACCCTCTGGGAAAGAAAGCTCATCGGCTGGATGCACATCCGTCTTGGACCTAACCGAGTTGGACCTTTAGGTTTATTACAGCCTATTGCTGATGCTCTCAAGCTCTTGATGAAAGAGATCATTTCTCCTGCACAAGCAAGTAAGGTGCTTTACATCATTGCACCAGTGATGGTAATCATGCCAGCTTTTGCTGCTTGGGCCGTGATTCCTTTCCAGGCCAAAATGGTTTTGTCTGATGTTAATGCAGGCTTGCTGTATGTGATGGCGATTTCCTCTATTGGTGTTTATGGCGTCATTTTGGCTGGCTGGTCATCAAACTCAAAATATCCGTTCTTGGGTGCGATGCGCGCATCTGCTCAGATGATCTCTTATGAAATTGCCATGGGCTTTGCCTTGGTAACCGTCTTGTTAACCTCCGGCTCTTTAAATTTGAGCACGATTGTTGAATCCCAAAATCAAGGTTATTTTGCAGGCATGGGCTTGAACTTCCTCTCTTGGAATTGGTTGCCTTTGTTGCCGATGTTTGTGATTTATTTCATCTCCGGTGTTGCTGAGACTAACCGTCATCCATTTGACGTGGTCGAAGGGGAGTCTGAGATTGTTGCAGGCCATATGGTCGAGTACTCTGGGATGGCTTTTGCGATGTTCTTCTTGGCTGAATACGCCAATATGATTTTGATTGCCGCCTTGGCGTCCACAATGTTCTTGGGCGGCTGGTTGCCGATTGTGGATTTACCAATCTTGCGCGATATTCCTGGCTTCTTCTGGTTATTTGGTAAGACCTTCTTCCTCTTGTCTTGTGTGATTTGGTTGCGAGCTACTTTGCCTCGCTATCGCTATGACCAGATCATGCGTTTGGGCTGGAAGATTTTTATTCCCATTTCAGTATTTTGGGTCATGGTTATTGGTGCCTGGGTGGTATCACCATGGAATATTTGGAAATAGGTAAAGACGATGATTAAGAAAATCAACCAATTTCTCAATAGCTTGATGCTCAAAGATATTTTGACTGGTATGTCGATTACCGGTCGCTACCTCTTTAAGCCAAAAATTACAATTCAGTATCCTGAGGAGAAAACACCGCAATCTCCACGCTTCCGTGGCCTGCATGCTTTGCGTCGCTATGAGAACGGGGAAGAGCGCTGCATTGGTTGCAAACTGTGCGAAGCAGTCTGTCCTGCCTATGCCATTACGATTGAAACCGCTGAGCGTGATGACGGTACTCGTCGCACGAGCCGTTACGACATCGACCTGACCAAATGTATCTTCTGCGGTTTTTGCGAAGAAGCTTGCCCAGTAGACGCGATTGTGGAGACCAACATTTTTGAATACTTTGGTGATAAGCGGGGCGACCTGTATTTTACGAAAGAGATGTTGCTGGCTGTGGGCGATAAGTATGAGAAAGATATTGCAGT
>Ga0208254_1000135_pt1 | contig 9737 bp, 8 predicted proteins | sample CryBogCBE02Jul07_FD_184578 | JGI IMG/M metagenome (GOLD analysis project Ga0208254, IMG submission 184578) | Freshwater microbial communities from Crystal Bog, Wisconsin, USA - CBE02Jul07 (SPAdes) | ecosystem: Environmental > Aquatic > Freshwater > Lake | place: Crystal Bog, Wisconsin, USA...
AGCCAAGATGCGCAAGAGTAACAACTTCACAACCGGTCAAATTTATGAATCGGTGATTCGTAAAGAGCGGCGCGGTGAGTATTTAGGAAAAACAGTTCAGGTTATTCCCCACATTACCAATGAAATTCAGGCCTTTGTAGAGCGTGGTGCACTTGCGAGTCATGAGGGTAAAGCAGATGTTGCCATCTGCGAGATTGGTGGAACAGTGGGTGATATTGAATCACTACCATTCCTAGAGGCTGCAAGGCAGATGAGCTTGCGTTTGCCTGCCCATAGTTGTGCATTTGTCCACCTCACCTTAGTTCCATACATTAGTAGTGCTGGTGAGTTGAAAACCAAACCCACTCAGCACTCTGTCCAGAAGTTGCGCGAGATTGGCATCATGCCAACCGTATTACTCTGCCGTGCAGATCGTCCGATCCCTGAAGATGAAAGGGCGAAGATTTCGCTCTTTTCTAATGTCCGAGAAGAGTCAGTGATATCCGTTTGGGATGTGGATACGATTTATAAGATCCCAGAGATGCTCCACGCACAAAAGATGGATGACTTAATCTGTCGTGAGTTGGATATTCAGGCAAAACCTGCCAATCTTTCTGTTTGGGCCAAGCTGGTATATGAAATGGCTAATCCACAACACGAAGTGACTATTGGCATGGTAGGCAAATATGTTGACCTCACCGAGTCCTACAAGTCATTGATTGAGGCATTGCGTCATGCAGGCATTCATAATCACACCAAAGTCAATATTACCTATATCGATTCAGAGCAAATTGAAGCCAATGGCGTTGACTGCCTAAATAATTTAGACGCCATCTTGGTTCCAGGCGGCTTTGGTAAGCGCGGAACTGAGGGTAAGATTGCAGCGATTCGTTATGCCAGAGAAAATCAGATTCCCTATTTAGGTATCTGCTTAGGAATGCAGCTAGCGGTGATTGAGTTTGCCCGTCACGTCGCCCATATTGAACATGCCAATAGTACTGAATTTGATCCCGATACCAACCATCCGGTGGTTGCTTTGATTACTGAGTGGATGGATCGTGAAGGGCGGGTTGAGAAACGCGGCGATGATTCTGATCTCGGCGGAACCATGCGACTTGGATCACAACGTTGTCCAGTTCTACCCAATACGCTGGCCCATAAGATCTATGGCGCGGAAGTCAATGAGCGCCATCGCCATCGTTACGAAGTGAATAATGTTTATGTTCCACGTCTTGAAAAGTCAGGCCTCATCATTTCCGCCAGAACACCCAGCGAATCCCTGCCAGAAATGATGGAGCTGCCACAAGCGATGCATCCTTGGTTCTTTGGGGTTCAGTTCCATCCAGAGTTCACCTCAACCCCACGCGATGGTCACCCTTTATTTCTAGCTTATATCAAGGCAGCGCTAGCTCATCATGATGCTGCTCAAAAAATTGCAGCCTGATGTATATCTACGTAGATCCCAACGCCCAACAGAATATCTAAGGACATCATTATGAAACTCTGTGGATTTAATGTTGGTCTAGATCAGCGCTTCTTTTTGATTGCTGGTCCCTGTGTGATTGAATCTGAACAATCCGCTTTGGACATTGCTGGTGAACTGAAAGCCATTACTGGTGCGCTCAATATCCCATTTATTTATAAGTCCTCTTTTGACAAAGCCAATCGCTCCTCTGGCACTTCTTTTCGAGGACTTGGTATGGAAAAAGGCCTGGAGATACTTGCTAAGGTAAAGCGTGAAATTGGGGTGCCAGTCTTGACGGATGTACACGACATTAATGAGATTGCGGAGGTGGCCAAAGTTGTTGACGTATTGCAGACCCCAGCTTTCTTATGTCGACAAACTGATTTCATTCGTGCTTGCGCTCAAAGTGGTAAACCAGTCAACTTCAAGAAGGGCCAGTTCTTATCTCCCCATGAGATGTTGAATGTCATTGAGAAAGCAAGAGCTGCTGCAAAAGAAGCCAATCTTCCAGACCAATTCATGGTGTGTGAACGGGGTGCCTCGTTTGGTTACAACAATTTAGTTTCCGATATGCGCAGCTTAGCAATCATGCGCGAAGCCAATGCGCCCGTGGTGTTTGACGCAACTCACTCTGTTCAGCTTCCTGGAGGCCAAGGCATTACTAGCGGAGGTCAACGGGAGTTTGTTCCTGTACTAGCCAGAGCGGCTGTAGCTGTCGGTATTAGCGGCCTCTTTATGGAAACCCACCCTGATCCAGCAAAAGCGCTATCGGATGGACCCAATGCAGTTCCTCTGAATCGGATGAAAGAGCTACTTGAGTCTTTAGTGGCGATTGATACGGTTGTTAAAAAGGGTCATCCCTTTTTAGAGAATAGTTTTAAATAATTTATTGAGTCTTTAGGAGATTTACATGAGCGCCATTGTTGACATCATCGGCAGGGAAGTTTTAGATTCTCGCGGCAATCCCACGGTTGAGTGTGATGTGTTGCTTGAATCTGGCGTGATGGGGCGGGCCGCAGTTCCTTCCGGTGCATCTACCGGCTCGCGTGAGGCGATCGAGTTACGCGATGGTGATAAAGCACGCTACCTAGGTAAGGGTGTTCTGAAAGCAGTTCAAAATATTAATCTGGAAATTGCCGAGTCTATTTTGGGTCTAGATGCCTCTGAACAAGCTTTTCTGGATCACACCCTAATTCAATTAGATGGCACACCAAATAAAGCACGTTTAGGTGCGAACGCAACCCTAGCAGTATCGATGGCAGTTGCCAGGGCAGCAGCTGAAGAAGCTAGTCTGCCTTTGTATCGTTACTTTGGCGGCTCAGGCTCCATGCAGCTTCCCGTCCCTATGATGAATATCGTCAACGGCGGTGCCCATGCCAATAACAGCTTGGATATTCAAGAATTCATGATCATGCCAGTCGGCGCCAAGAGCTTTAGAGAAGCTTTGCGCTGTGGAGCAGAAATTTTTCATGAACTTAAAAAGATCATCGGCTCTCAAGGAATGCCGACCTCGGTCGGCGATGAAGGTGGCTTTGCACCAAACTTTAAAAGTAATCACGAATGCTTAAGTACCATTCTCAAGGCGATTGAGGGTGCTGGCTACGAGGCTGGTAATGACGTATTGCTAGCGCTAGACTGCGCTGCTAGTGAGTTCTACAAAGATGGCAAATATCAATTGGCTGGCGAAGGCTTACAGCTTTCATCAAGCGAGTTTGCTGATTATCTCGGTCAATTGGCTAATCAATTCCCAATCGTATCGATTGAAGATGGTATGCATGAGAGTGATTGGGATGGCTGGGCAGATATCACCAAGAAACTTGGTAAAAAGATTCAATTAGTTGGGGATGATCTCTTTGTTACGAATACCAAAATTTTGCAAGAGGGTATCGATAAGGGCATTGCTAACTCGATCTTAATTAAGATTAATCAAATTGGCACCTTGACAGAAACCTTTGCCGCTATTGAAATGGCCAAGCGTGCCAACTACACTGCAGTCATTTCTCATCGCTCTGGCGAGACCGAAGACAGCACGATTGCAGACATTGCGGTTGGTACCAATGCCGGACAGATCAAGACAGGTTCTTTGTCTCGCTCTGATCGAATCGCCAAGTACAACCAGTTACTCAGAATTGAAGAAGATTTAGGTGATGTAGCCAGTTACCCGGGTAAGTCTGTTTTCTACAATCTGAAGCGCTAGTTCAATAAGTATTCTGATTCGACTATGCGCATCATTGTCTATTCCATGTTGCTATTGTTGCTAGTGATTCAATACCCACTATGGTTAGGCAAGGGCGGCTGGCTCAAAGTTTATGAGATGGAGAAGCAACTTCAGTTGCAACAAGCTAAAAATAGTGCTTTAGCACTACGCAATGCTAAGCTGGCTGGTGATGTAGCAGACTTGAAAGATGGAACTCGAGCGATTGAAGAGCGAGCGCGTGTTGAGCATGGCATGATTAAGGATGGTGAATTCTTTGTACAAATCCTACCTAACAACGTCACAACTCCAAATCAAGATATGCCTGATGGCGTCAAAGGTACTAAGGGTAAATAAGCTTTAATGGCCGCTGGATGGAGGGCGAGTAGCGTCGCTCAACAAGTCAGTACTAAATACTTGACGACAGTCGACTGCATCAAACTGATATTCCTTACCGCAAAAATCACAAGCAGTTTCTACCTTACCTTGTTCGCTCAGAATGCTTTCAACCTCGTCTTCGCCTAACATCCGCAAAACATCGGCGACCTTAGTCCGTGAACATCTGCACGCAAATTGAATAGTTCTGCTGGGGAAGCTACGCACGCCATAGTGCGAAGACTCCTCTAGAAATAAGCGGCGCAGAATAGTTTCAGGCGGAAGGGTCAAGAGCTCTTCATCGGTAATGGTCTCACCCAGCGTCTGAATCCGTGTCCAGCCCTCGCTAGCAGTTTGAGGATCTAAATGGGCATGACCACCCGAATTAGGCAAACGTTGCAATAGCAAACCGCCAACGTGAGTTTCATTCGAAGCTAGCCAAATTCGCGTATCTAATTGCTCGGAATTTTGCATATACAAACCAATTGCTTGAGCGACACTTTCAACAGGACGAATGACTGCGCCCTGGTGATCTTGTAAAGCCACGATCCCTTGATAAGGTGGATTGCCAGCCTGACGGTCTGCAGGGTCAAGGGTAATGACCAGACGACCGCTATTACTGGCATCTAGCATCTGAGCTAAAGTTGCATTAGGTGCAATTTCAGAGGCGTCTACAGACAGTTTGACTGTTGCCCGCATCGAAAGATCGGATTTACATTCCACTACCAGTAAAGAAATTGGACCAAGGCTTTGTGCCTGAATAATCAAAGTGCCATCAAATTTGAGGCTGGCGCTCAGAAGGGTAGCAGCTGCTACAAAGTCTCCCAACACTTTTCGCACTGCGGGTGGATCATTGCGCCTCTCTAAGATCGCCTGCCAAGCAGTTCCTATCGAGGCGATTTCGCCTCTTACAGGGGCTCCATCACACATAAACACAAGAAGTTCATTCATACCCTAAAGTATCCACGTTTTTCAGAATTTTTCTGACTTCGTCTGACCTGAGATAATGGGAACTATGCAAATCCGTACACGTTTCGCCCCCAGCCCAACTGGCTTCATCCATCTCGGTAACCTCCGAAGTGCACTGTATCCATGGGCCTTTGCCCGTCATAATCAGGGCGATTTCATTCTCCGGATTGAAGACACCGATTTGGAGCGCTCTACCCAAGAATCAGTCGATGTGATTCTAGAGGGAATGGCGTGGTTAGGTTTAGATGTGGATGAAGGTCCGATCTATCAGATGCAACGCATTGATCGCTACCAAGAAGTGATCAAACAGATGCTCGATAGTGGCCTTGCTTATCCTTGCTATATGAGTGAGGATGAGCTCAATCGTTTACGCGACGAGCAAATGGCTAATAAAGAGAAGCCACGCTATAACGGCTTATGGAGACCTGAGCCTGGTAAAACGCTACCGACAATTCCTTCTGGTGTTTCACCTGTGATTCGATTTAAGAATCCGATTGGGGGCTCTGTTGTTTGGGATGATGCTGTTAAAGGCAGAATCGAAATTAGCAACGATGAACTTGACGATCTCGTGATCGCACGACCTGATGGTACGCCGACCTATAACTTCTGTGTTGTCGTCGATGACCTCGATATGAAAATCACCCATGTGATAAGGGGGGATGATCACGTCAATAACACTCCTCGTCAAATTAATATTCTTAGAGCTCTCGGCGCCTCTCCTCCAATCTATGCTCACTTGCCAACAGTGTTAAATGACCAGGGTGAGAAGATGAGTAAGCGCAATGGTGCAATGAGTGTGCGTGATTATCAAAAAGAAGGATATTTACCTGAAGCAGTTTTGAACTATCTTGCGCGACTAGGTTGGTCACATGGTGACGCGGAAGTCTTTACCAAAGAACAATTTGTAGCATGGTTTGATCTAGATAACCTCGGCAGATCACCAGCACAACATAATCCTGAAAAGTTACTCTGGCTCAATCATCACTATATTCAAGAAGCTGATCCAGAAAAGTTGGCTGAATCAGTTAGGCCATTTGCTGATGAGCGAGGCATTGATATCAATCATGGGCCAAACTTTGTCCAGGTTGTCGCTTTATTAAAGGATAGAGCCAATACTCTCATTGAAATTGCCGATGGGGCCAAGTTGTTTTATTCCCCCGCGCCAGATCTTTCTCCAGAGCAGATTGCTCAAAATATTCCTGAAACGATTAAGCCAGTAATTCGTGATCTGCTAGAGGCAATCAATAAGGCGGATTCGACAAAAGAGGGCTATTCGGCCGCTTTTAAAGAAGTATTAGCCAAGCACCAACTAAAAATGCCAGCCCTAGCAATGCCCGTGAGGTATGCCTTATTTGCCACTACCCAAACGCCAGCTATAGACTCTGTTTTAGTCGTTTTAGGGAAGCAAGAAAGCATCAAGCGGCTCGCCAAGGTCGTCCAGTAGGCAAATTGCTCTAAAGGGGCAAAATAGGATAAAATCTTGGATTGTTTTGAGTGTCTTGTGGGTATTTTGCGAGATTTAGGGGGTATAGCTCAGCTGGGAGAGCGCTTGCATGGCATGCAAGAGGTCAGCGGTTCGATCCCGCTTATCTCCACCAAGAAATCCACCAAGATAATCACATGGTTCCAGGTCCCCATCGTCTAGAGGCCTAGGACATCACCCTTTCACGGTGAGTACGGGGGTTCGAATCCCCCTGGGGACGCCAGATTTTCTGGTTGAAGTAAAGTGACAAGATGTAATTGCGTTGTAATTTGGAGCGGTAGTTCAGTTGGTTAGAATATCTGCCTGTCACGCAGAGGGTCGCGGGTTCGAGTCCCGTCCGTTCCGCCAAACATAGTAAAAAGGCCCCTTTGAAGGGCCTTTTTACATTCTCACTCCCAAATCATCTCTTATTATCTGTAGGCGAGGCGCTTAAATAGGTTGAGCTATCAGAGGCATTTGAGCTAGTAGCATCTGATGCACTATTAGCTTTGGATGACCCGGTGCCGCCAGAAGATCCAACTTTAGCGCTACTGGCCACTGTAGCTGTTGATTTACTTGGACTTACTGAACTATTTGTTGAGCTTCCTAAGGGCTTGCTAGCAGTAGAGCTTGTGCTAGATGTAGCAGACTTACTTACAGAGCTTGAAACTGCTGATGTAGTTGTTTTACTAACAGAACTCAAAGTGGCCGTCTTTGAGGCTGTTGCAGTAGCGGCAGATATCGCAGCAGCTGCGGCGGCGGCCTTGGCAGCAGCAGCTTTAGCAGCTGCCTGCTGTTGAGCAAGTAAAGCTGCTGCAGCAGCTTCTTTCTGTTGAGCTGGGGTTAAAGGCGTAGTTGCAGCAACAGCCGTCAAGCTGCTTACTCCCATTGACACAACAAGGATAAATGCAAAAAATATTGTAGATATCGATCTCATAAATACTCCTAGTGCAGGTTAGGCACTTCAAAGTTTCCGCTTAGACGATTCAAGAGTATCAGAGTTTTGGCATGAACAGTGCGGGCATCAAATAGTTCATATTCCGCATCACGAAATCTTAATATTCCTTGAGGGCTGTTCTTGCTGACTTTTGCTTGGTTATAAGCCTTGTTTGCAGCCTCCAGTCGATCTTTTGCAGATAAGTATTGGAGATACGTTTGATTAATTTCAGTCGCTATTTTTGACTTGATTGCTATTAAATTTACTTCCTGCTCAGCCTGATTATTAGCAGCAGTAGTGATATCGGAATTGACCAAAAGCCCATTACCTAGAGGGACGTTCAATAAAAAACTAAAGGACTGTTGTGTGCCGTAATTAATACCGCTGGTTGTGTATGGCGGTGTTTGTGTGTAATAAATGCCAGGGAGAAAGTCGACATTCTTGCTGGCTTTAACCATTTCTAAAGAGGCGGCGGCAGAATCGACTGCGGCTTTTCCAGATGAGATGTCGGCACGATTTTCTCGAGCATGCGCAATCAGCTCTTCAACCTTAAAGTTTTGCGGCTCCATATTTAAAGTTCCCAGAGGCAGTATTAATTCTGAATCTACTTTGCCTAAATAGTTGACCATGCCATATGAGTAGTACTTCAAGTCATTAGCAAGAATTTTTTGGGCCGCAATGAATTCAGCTTCTTGAGCTGAGCCTCCAGCTTGGTATTGCTTTAATCCATCTATTGCAGCTTGGTATGACTGCCAAAGTAATTTAGTCCGCAAAGCATCGATATAGTTAAAGATGGCCTCTGTCTCAATTGCCTTGCTTTCAGTAATCATTTCAGCTAACTTATATTTCGCATCAGCTTGTGCTTGTGCTTCGCGGGCCGAGCGCTTGCCCCAGCCCTCAATAGTAACCATTGCTCCTAAGGTGTTCGAAGCAGGGTTGGTATAACCAGAGTAGGGGGCTTGAGTGTAAGTGCTGCCCCTAACATAAGTAAGAATAGGGCTCAAATAGGGTCTGCCGGCATCTTGCGCATTAGCTTTTGCAGAGTCAATGCTAAGTCTTCGTATCTTAAGGCTAGCGTTTTCCTCATTCAATTCGCCGAGATAATTTCCTAAAGTGACTGCACGATAGTTTGTATTGTTAGTCTTGAACGGAGGTAATGATTGAGCTTGTATGGCATTAACACTTACCAATAAAACAATAACCCCAAGACAATGGATTGAAAAGCTTTTCATTGAACTAAGTTCTATTACGATTTTTAATAACTAAAGTAGGTGTATCAATTGAAAGTCGATCCACGATCTTCTCTTTTTCAATTGTTTCGTTAATAAAATTATTGACCTCGTTAGCAACAACTTCTCTCTCGTTATCCACTGTAATCATGTGATAGGAATTGCCGAGCCAGATCATCCGACAAGTCTCAGAAGAAATTCGATTCATGATAATTTCTGGATTTTTGGGTGAAGCGGTTTCATCATCAATGGCATGAATGATTAAGGTATCCGCAGTAATAGAGCTCAAATCTTTCTTGGTGGCTTTAATGAGTTCCAGCGACTGATATAGATGAACTGCTGGTAAATGAGCTGCCCCAAGCTCACTGACGGTATTGGCCATAACCGCTTTTCGAATATGGCGCCTTAATTCAACATTCTTGACGCCAAAAGGCTCCCGCTCTTTGAAGTGCCAATTACGAATGCCGATTTTGTACAAGAGCGCTAAAAAAGGGTTGTACCAAGGCACTGACCAACCATCAAATAAGAAAACAGGCGATAAGATCACCAAGCTATGAACTTTGCTATTTTGTTCTGCTACTGCCAGCGCAAGCGTAGCGCCCATGCTCAGACCTGCGATTGAGATCGAAGTATGTGTCTGGGATAGATCTGTAACATATTGATCAACGCTATCGATCCACTCCTGATAGCCCGTAAGGCCAGTATGTGCGGAGTAACCCTTGATTCTGGGTATTGTGTAGGTATGATTTGATTGCTTAAGCAGACGGGGAATAGCTCCCATCTCAAGTTCTGAGCCGCAAAGGCCTGGCAATAAGACTACCGCATGGCCCGTATTACCTTGATAGAATGTCTCATATCGATCTGGTTGCTCTGCGATGGAAGTCATTGAGTGTAGTTAGATGCCTATTAATTAATATTCACATTATTGCTTATGCAGATTAAGAATTCGAAGCGTTGGGCTAAATCCGGTATTGAAGCGTATTTTTTCGCGATATTCGGAGTTTTTGTCGCTTTTTCGATACGTTATAGCCTCCAAGATTTCTTGCAGGGCAATATTCCCATGACGTTTTTTATTCTAAATACCATCATCATCGCTTTATTCTTCGGCTATATACCCAGCATACTGA
>Ga0208254_1000138_pt1 | contig 9692 bp, 9 predicted proteins | sample CryBogCBE02Jul07_FD_184578 | JGI IMG/M metagenome (GOLD analysis project Ga0208254, IMG submission 184578) | Freshwater microbial communities from Crystal Bog, Wisconsin, USA - CBE02Jul07 (SPAdes) | ecosystem: Environmental > Aquatic > Freshwater > Lake | place: Crystal Bog, Wisconsin, USA...
CCATGGATGTCAGAAATGATAGATCTGAAGAAAGAACGAAACTTTTTTGAGACACGCGTTATTGAGTATCAAACCGGTGGTGCGCTAAGTTGGGAGTAGTACATTAGTAAAAGCGCACGGCCGGCTAAATAGGAGATTAGACGGTTGGATAGTATTCAGAATCAGGTAAACCAGGCGAAATTCCGAAAACCCTTGCTCAAGGGTGTCTGGGCTACTCTCCCTATTTTTTTCACCACATTTAAAAAGCCGTTGTCCTTTGGGGCCACGGCTTTTTTTCCAGGATTCATTAGCGTGCAGCACCAAGCATCAAGCCGTGCGCCGATGAATGGCTCGCTCGCCTTCTCTTTAGTACCGCAAGGTCTTAAAGATTTGAGTGGTCGGGTCTTCTTAAACGGTAGTTTGTACTAATCCTCACGTGAAGGAGCAATATTATGGCAATCGCCAAGAAAAAAACCGCTGCAAAGAAACCAGCTGCTAAGAAAGTTGCAGCTAAGAAGCGTCCAGCTGCTAAGAAGCGTCCAGCTGCGAAGAAAAAAGTAGCTGCTAAGAAGCGCCCAGCTGCTAAGAAGAAAGTTGCCGCTAAAAAGAAGCCAGCCGCTAAGAAGCGTCCAGCTGCAAAAAAGCGTAAACCAGCTGCAAAAAAAAAGTAAGTAAGCCTGCTGCGAAGAAAAAAGCAGGCTCTGTTAAAAAGCCTGCTGCCAAAAAAGCTGCAGCTTCAACTCCGTTGAATCCTGCTGCTGCTTGGCCCTTCCCAACTGGCACACGTCCATAAGCTTAGGCTTATTGGTGTGTGAAGTTCCAAGGGGTCTCTAACGAGGCCCCTTTTTTATTGCCCAAAAAATTAGAAACTAAAGCCGAATGCCGTTTTGAACTGAGTGGTGATCTCGTCTTTGGAGGGCTTATGGTTTTGTGGCCCTTGGTGGGTAATTTTGATTGAGCCCATCAAGCTGGCTAGCCGGCCAGTAGTCTCCCAGTCCATCCCATTTTCTAAACCGAAGAGGAGTCCTCCTCTAAATGCATCTCCACATCCAGTCGGGTCGACTACTTTTGAAGCTGGTACTGGAGGAATAGCAATTGTTTTTCCGCCGGAATACACATCAGCACCCTCGGCGCCTTTAGTAACAATAAGCGCTTTAACTCGCTCAGCAATTTTATCTAGGCCCATCCCAGTTCTCTGGGAGAGCATTTCGCCTTCATAGTCATTTACGGCTAAATAACTGGCTAGCTCGATGAGTTCTAACAATTCAGGACCATTGAACATTGGCAAGCCTTGGCCTGGATCAAAAATGAAGGGAATCTGTGCATCAGCTAATTGATGGCAGTGCTCCCACATGCCTTGACGACCATCTGGAGCCACAATCCCAATTTTGGCTTGGCCTTTGCCTGTTTGGGCGCGCTCGCCAACCACCTTAGAGACTAAATTGAGATGCGATTCATTCATTGCCCCCGGATGAAAGGCGGTAATTTGATTATTCGATTGATCGGTTGTGATCATGGCTTGTGCTGTAAAGGCATCATCAATTTGGCGAATATGGGTTTGATCAATCTTCAGCTCATGAAGATGATTGAGATAGGGTGTAGCGTCCCCGCCGACCGTAGCCATGATGATGGGGTCACCACCCAGAAGATGTAAGTTGTAGGCAATATTGCCAGCGCAGCCACCAAATTCACGGCGCATAGTGGGTACTAAAAAGGCCACATTGAGGATATGAATTTGCTCAGGAAGAATCTGATCAGCAAATTTACCTTCAAAGTTCATGATGGTGTCGTAAGCGACTGAGCCGCAAATCAAGCTGGCCATAGGGATGTTCCGTTCAAGAGAGTAAGCAGGATAAAAAAATTAGTGAGAAGGATAAAACAGCCGCACACGGTAACCCGCTACTTGATTGGCTAGGGTAATTACTAGTTCAGCATGGATATTTTCTAAACCAGGTGCACCAGTGCGCAAAAAGTCTGGGTGAAGCTCTTGAAACTGTGAAGGAATCCATTGATCAGGTGAAAAGGTGATCGTTTGAATAACGGATTCTTCAGCATCAGTCAAAGAAACTTCTAAACTGGGCCATAAAACAGTAAGAGTGAGACGATTTTGTATGTCTACTTGCAGAATAGATTGCTTAGACGGATTTGTAAGCCCCTCTTGAGCCTTATCGAGTGCAAGGCTTGCCGCAGTGATCTTCCATGCAGAAAAATCGCTTACAGGGCGATCTATGCAGCCTAATGCACTACATAATTTATGATCAATTTGTTGCAGCACAAAAAAAGCACGCTGCGAAAACCGATTGGAGTTGTTATCTGAGAAGGGTGCGAGGGTTGGAAGCAGAGTTTGTCTGAACATATGCTCACCGAACAAAAGAACGAAGACCCAAAACAGGGCGAGCAAGACCGGCTTTACCTTTTTCTTAATCCCAACAAAGAAATGATCTCGTGATTTGCTTGTTAGGGTTCCCTGCAAGCAAACCCATCCTTCACTTTCTTTCCAAATTGACAGCTCGAGCCATGGGCGGTAGGTAGCAATGACTTCTTCGGCCTGCCGCGCCAAAACTCCAGACAAAACAATTTGACCGCCTGGCCGAATTTTATTGACTAAGGCTGGCGCCAGAACTTGTAGTGGATTAGCCAAGATGTTGGCTATCACGATGTCGTACTTAGTGTCAGGTGCAAGTTCAATGGCACCCTCATTGGGAAGAATGAATTGAATCTCAACCTGATTGATCTGGGCATTACTTCGGGCAGCAGTAATGGCTTGTGGGTCTATATCAGTTCCAACGACTGTAGTACACCCGAGTTTTGCAGCAGCGATCGCCAAAATACCAGAACCGCACCCGTAATCCAGTAAGGTCTGATTGCGCAATTGGGTGTGCTGCTCCAGCCAAAGTAAACACAGATGGGTAGTCGGATGGCTACCCGTGCCAAAAGCTAGGCCCGGATCTACAGCAAGGCAAATTGCTTCTGGATCATTCGACGGTGCATCATGCCAAGAAGGAACCACCCAAATACGTTTACCGATCTGAATCGGCGCAAATTGACTTTGTGTTAAACGCACCCAATCCTGTTCTTCAACACGCCGCTCTTCTGGAGGGCTGATATCGAAACCCAGATCTTTAAGAGACGCTAATAGATTGCTAATGAAATCCGGCGCATCTGATTGATCTATTTCAGGATTAAAAAGTGCAGTGACCGATGAGCGATCCCATGCTTGTACTTCTGGAGAGAGGCCGGGCTCGCCATAGAGAGGGTTTTCATCATAGCCACCAGCCGCATCATCCTCAACAGTGACAGAGAGGGCGCCGAGCTCGAGAAGTGCATCCCCTAAGGGCTCGGCAATTTCAGCAACAACCGTGAAAATCAGTTCACGATAGGCCATGCTTACGCTTTACCACGACTGGCAGCTTGCTCTTCCAGGCGATGCTCGAGGTAATGAATACTCGTGCCGCCTTCAATAAAGTTCGGATCGAGCATCAGCTCGCGATGGAGTGGAACATTAGTCGTAATTCCGTCTATCACCATCTCTGAGAGTGCAATTTGCATACGACGAATCGCCTGTTCGCGAGTAACGCCATAAGAAATCAGTTTGCCGATCATAGAGTCATAGTGCGATGGCACCATATAGCCGCTGTAGGCATGGGAATCAACCCGAATACCAGGACCACCAGGCATATGCCAAGACTGAATCCGACCAGGGCTTGGAGTGAACTTGAAGGGATCTTCAGCATTGATTCGACATTCAATAGCATGTCCACGAAAAACAATGTCTTTTTGACGGTAAGCCAATTTAAGGCCTGCTGCAATCCGAATTTGTTCTTGCACAATATCCACACCCGTAATCATTTCAGTTACAGGATGTTCAACCTGGACGCGCGTGTTCATCTCGATAAAGAAAAACTCTCCATCTTCGTAGAGAAATTCAAAGGTACCTGCACCGCGATAGCCAATTTTTCTGCAGGCTTCTGCGCAACGCTCACCAATCTTTGCAATTAAGCGCCGATCAATTCCTGGTGCTGGTGCTTCCTCAATTACTTTTTGGTGACGACGCTGCATGGAGCAATCACGTTCGCCGAGCCAGATAGCATTTCCATGAGTATCAGCGAGCACTTGAATTTCAACATGGCGCGGTTTTTCTAAAAACTTTTCCATATAGACTTCGGGATTGCCAAAGGCTCGACCCGCTTCCTCACGCGTCATGTTGACAGCATTAATCAGAGCTGCTTCAGTGTGAACTACGCGCATGCCACGACCACCGCCACCACCAGCTGCTTTAATGATGACGGGATAGCCAACTCGTTTCGCTGTAGCGATAATCTCTTTAGGATCATCCGGTAGCGCGCCTTCGGAACCTGGCACGCAAGGAACACCTGCTTTGATCATCGCTCGCTTCGCAGAAACTTTATCGCCCATTAGACGAATCGATTCTGCTTTAGGCCCAATGAAAGCAAAGCCCGATTTTTCAACACGTTCTGCAAAGTCCGCATTCTCAGAAAGAAATCCATATCCCGGATGAATCGCTTCAGCATCTGTTACCTCTGCCGCAGAAATAATCGCTGGCATGCTTAAGTAACTTAAGGGAGATGGTGGAGGGCCGATACAAACAGCTTCATCAGCAAGCTTTACATACTTTGCTTCTTTGTCTGCGGTGGAGTAGACCACTACCGTTTTAATGCCTAATTCACGGCAGGCACGTTGAATACGAAGAGCGATCTCGCCCCGATTGGCAATCAGAATCTTATCGAACATGGAGGCCTAGAGTTAAGCGATGACGAAGAGGGGTTGATCAAACTCAACACCCTGACCGTTTTCACAAAGAATTTGTTTAATGACACCAGCTTTTTCAGCTTCAATCTCGTTGAGTAATTTCATTGCCTCGATGATGCAAAGCGTTTGTCCTACAGCTACTGTGTCACCTACTTTTACAAAATCAGGAGACTCAGGATTCGGAGCTCTATAGAAAGTGCCCACCATGGGGGAGTGCACTGTAAACCCAGCTTCTACAGCAGCAACTTGAGCAACAGGTTCAGCGCTAATTGCCGCAGAGGGTATTGGAGCTGCTGGCATGGCTTGCATAGGCGTGGGGTTTGCATAGACCACCTGCCCACTACCAACATTGGATGTTCCAGCGTTCACAATGCGAACACGATCTTCGCCCTCATTTACCTCTAACTCCGAGATGCCAGATTCGGCAACAAGGTCGATCAAGGTTTTGAGTTTTCTAAGATCCATGGTTTACCCCTTCTAAATTCAATTGTTATTTTTGTATGCGGGCAATTGCCGCTGTCATTGCTAATTCGTAGCCAAGCGCACCAAGACCGCAAATTACGCCAGTGGCTATATCGGATAAATAAGAATGCTTACGGAATTCCTCACGCTGGTGAATATTCGAAAGATGGACTTCAATGAATGGAATAGCAACTCCTGCTAGGACATCCCGCAGTGCAACGCTCGTATGGGTAAAGGCGCCGGGGTTAATGATGATGAAATCAATCCCCTCTTGTTTAGCTTTTTGAATACGATCAATTAATTCGCCTTCATGGTTACTTTGATAGGTATCCAGATTTACAGAATGGCTTTTAGCCAGTTGCCCTAGCTTTTGGTGGATATCTTCCAGGGTTGTTTTGCCGTAAACCTCTGGCTCGCGGGTGCCTAGTAAATTCAGGTTAGGACCTTGAACTACCAGAATTGAGGGATTTTTTGACATAGATGGGTATTTTTAAGCGCTTTTGTTATCAGTTGAATAATTTGGCTTTTGGCTAAAAGGCTGATTTAAGAGGTTTTGAGGCCCCTAAAGACGAGATCAGTATACCCTTTCAATGGGCTTAAAAATCTATCTTTTGGCTATGAATGACCCTAATATGAGGAGTATTTTTGCCTAAAAAATAGGCAAAATGGTATCAATTAATGAATATTCACATACATTAGTTGTATCTAAAATACTTTATAAATTAGCTTTAATCATGCTTCTTAGCTCATCTTCGCTTATCTTCCCTAATTTGCTACTAACGGCTTTGCCTTGTGAATTAATCACAATGGTGAAAGGAAGGGCCCCTTGCGTGTTGCCCATTTCTTTGCTGATATTGCTGCCATCCATCCCCCCAATCACAATTGGATAAGTAACTGGGGTCTTTTTAAGGAATTCGCGAATGTTAGAGGGTGAATCGATGCCGATGCCGACAAATAGGACATTTTGTTGCTTAAACTCGGTTTGAAGACGACTTAAAGCCGGCATTTCTTCAACGCAGGGAGGGCACCAGGATGCCCAAAAGTTCACTACCAAGAGCTTGCCTTTCCAATCGGCGCTGTTGACTGGCTTTCCATCAGGATCCTGCCAGTCATGGCTCAGAAAATGCTGAATAGCAAGCTCATTTGCTAGCTGGGGTTGGTTTATCCAGTGCGAGCTGAATACCCCAGCGATGAGGGCAAAAAAACTGATTGCGATGATAGTGAGCCACTGTCTGCGATTCATTACTAGTCCTTAGCTAAAATTCCTTAATGCATATTCATATCTTAGGCATTTGCGGCACCTTCATGGGCGGTATTGCTGCTATCGCCAGGCAGGCAGGCCATCGTGTAACCGGATGTGATGCGAACGTTTATCCACCAATGAGTACCCAGCTAGAGGCGCAGGGCATCGAGTTGATAGAAGGATACTCCCCTGAGCAATTATCTCAGTTTGAAACCATGCCCGATCTATTTGTTATTGGTAATGTGGTTTCTCGTGGCAATCCCTTAATGGAGGCGATCTTAAATCAGGGTCTGCCTTACATTTCAGGACCGCAATGGTTAGGTGAACAAGTTTTGTATGGTCGTCATGTTTTAGCTGTTGCGGGCACCCATGGAAAAACTACAACGTCTGCCATGTTGACATGGATTTTGGAATACAACAATTACAAACCAGGCTACTTAATTGGTGGAGTGCCACTGAACTTTACGGTCTCTGCACGTTTAGGTGAGAGCCAATATTTTGTCATTGAAGCGGATGAATACGACACAGCATTTTTTGATAAACGTAGTAAGTTTGTCCACTATCGACCACGCACAGCCATTCTGAATAATTTGGAATTTGATCACGCCGATATCTTTGCCGATCTAGCAGCAATCGAGACTCAGTTTCATCATCTGGTGAGAACTGTCCCGAGCAATGGATTGGTTGTCGTTAATGGTGAAGAGCCTGCATTACAGCGTGTGATTGCTCGAGGAGCTTGGGCCCCAGTGGAAACTTTCGGGCAAGATCCCCAAAATACTTGGGGATTCATTTCTTTATCGGGCGACGATTTCACTGTGCTGCATTCTGGCAAAGAGCTAGCTAGTGTGAAGTGGGCAATAGATTCAGGTGTGATGGGACGGCACAACCAATTGAATGCCCTAGCAGCGATAGTGGCCGCAAATCATATTGGCATTACTCCGGCAGACTCTGCAAAAGCCCTCGGTGAATTTAAGAATGTGAAACGTCGCCTTGAGACGATCGGGGTGAAAAATCAGATCACTGTCTATGACGATTTTGCACATCATCCCACTGCCATTGCTACTACTCTCGATGGCTTACGCCGCAGAGTGGGTAATGCCAGAATTTTGGCAGTACTTGAGCCGCGCTCTAATACGATGAAACTCGGAGTGATGAAGGCGCAGCTACCTACCAGTTTAGAAAAGGCTAACTTGATTTTTGCCTATGGTGCGCATTCTGGCAAAGAGAGCTTGGGTTGGGATTTGGCAGAAGTCTTATCGCCCTTGAATCAACAGTCAGTGAGGGCTCAGGCACATGATGACCTACATGTTCTAGTAAGTGCCATTGTTAAAGAAGCTAAGCCGGGAGATCACATTCTGGTGATGAGTAACGGTGGCTTTGGTGGTGTGCACCAAAAGATTTTGCAAGCGCTATAAATTTATTTTAATGAAATCTTAGGTAAAGAAAAGAAGATCCATATGGGTGAAAGACTAAAAGATAAAGTAGCCATCATTACTGGCGCCGCCAAGGGAATTGGTTTTGCTACAGCCAAGCGTTTTGCTGAAGAGGGCGCTAAGGTAATGATTGCTGATATCAGCATGGAAGCTGTCAAGACAGCTACTGCCCAGATTCCGAATGCAGAGCCATTTGTAGTCAATGTGACTGATCGCGCCAGCATTCAGACTGCAGTCGACCAAATTCTTGAGCGTCATGGGCGGATCGATATTTTGATTAACAATGCAGGCATTACACAAGACGCCAGGTTAATCAAAATGACCGAGGCTCAGTTTGATGCCGTTATTGATGTTAATTTGAAGGGCGTTTTTAATTGCACCCAACTCGTTGTACCGCATATGCTAGAAAAAGGTAAGGGTGCTGTTGTCAATGCCTCAAGCGTAGTAGGCATCTATGGAAATTTTGGGCAAACCAATTATTCAGCAACAAAGTTTGGCGTAATTGGATTTACCAAGACCTGGGCTCGTGAACTCGGTGCTAAGGGTATTCGGGTGAATGCGGTCTGTCCTGGTTTTATCTCAACCGAGATGGTCAAGGCGATGCCTGAAAATGTGCTCCAAGATATTGAAAAGCGGAGTTGGTTAGGTCGCCTAGGCACGCCAGAGGAAATGGCAAACGTCTATTTATTTTTGGCAAGCGATGAAGCTAGTTATGTCAATGGCGTAGCACTCGAAGCCAGCGGCGGAATTTCTCTATAAACATGCATCTCTTATTCGAGGAGAGTGGGGATCTTAAGATTGCTACCTCGCAATCTGTCAGTGGTATTGGAGATGCAGAATCCTGGCAAGCTACGACACTCTCGGGTAAAAAAATCAAACTCAAGGCAAAAGAGGTTTGGCTACGTTTTGAAAATTCTGATGCGCATGCAGTCATGAGTCAGGCTAATGAGTTATCTGCAGGGATTGATTTGCAACTATTGTGGGACTGCGCCCCCGATGAAGAGTTTGGCTTAGTTGATGTGTCTCAGGAGTATTTTGGAGATCAGGCTAGCATTGCGCAGCAAGTGGCTTTGGGCCTGGCATTACAGGGAGCCCCAGTATTTTTTCGACGCAAGGGGCGCGGACGTTTTCAGAGGGCCCCCTTAGAACAATTACAAGCAGGCTTAGCAGCGATCGAGCGCAAGCAAAAAGAATTAGAGCAGCAACAAGTTTGGCAACAAGACTTGATTTCTGGTCAATTTCCGGAAACTTTACGCTCTATCGCAAAGCAATTGCTATTTAATCCTGATAAAAATACCAATGCCTACAAGGCGCTGCAAGCTGCATGTGTAGAGACCGGTGAGTCTGCGGCTCAATTGATGATTCGTTGTGGAGCTATTGACTCTCCGCTAGCCTTTCATCAAGAGATGTTTCTCAAGACCCATTTCCCGCACGGCGCTGAGCATCATGATCAAACCGTCATTGACCAAGCTTTGTGTGACACAAGTTTTGCTGAGCTGCCAGTGGCCCAGGTTAAGGCGTTTTCGATTGATGACTCTGGCACCACGGAGATTGATGATGCTCTATCCGTTACACCATTGGAAGGTGGTGGTCACCGCGTCGGCATTCATATTGCAGCTCCTGGATTGGTGATTGCAAAAGATGATCCGGTTGATTTGGTAGCACGTCACCGTATGTCGACGGTCTATTTTCCCGGTGACAAGATGACGATGTTACCTGACTCCATCATTGCGCAATTCTCCTTGGATGAGGGTGGAGAGCGGGCAGCACTTTCTATGTATGTCGATCTTGATCTAGACGGTATA
>Ga0208254_1000151_pt1 | contig 9383 bp, 7 predicted proteins | sample CryBogCBE02Jul07_FD_184578 | JGI IMG/M metagenome (GOLD analysis project Ga0208254, IMG submission 184578) | Freshwater microbial communities from Crystal Bog, Wisconsin, USA - CBE02Jul07 (SPAdes) | ecosystem: Environmental > Aquatic > Freshwater > Lake | place: Crystal Bog, Wisconsin, USA...
AAGACGTGCGTCATCTGCGAGCGCTTGAATCATCGTGTTTGGCTTTCCTTCGCGGATTGCCAGCGCCGCTGCAACTGCATGTTCCTTGATCACTTCATGGGCGATCTCTCGTCCAACGCCTGCTTTCACTGATGCAACTAAAATCTTTGTTGATGCAAGGAATGGCAAGAAGCGTTCAAGTTCAGCTGCAATAACTTGCGGGAATGCGCCAAATTCAAAGAGCACAGTCATGAATGTTTCAAGAAGACCATCGAGAGCATAGAAAGCATCAGGAAGTGCGATTCTGCGAACTACGCTGCATGAAACATCGCCTTCATTCCATTGATCTCCGCTGAGTTCTCCGACCATAGAGGCGTACCCGCGCAGAACTACTGCTAAGCCATTGACGCGTTCACATGAGCGTGTATTCATCTTGTGGGGCATGGCACTTGAGCCCACTTGTCCGGCTTTAAATCCTTCTGTGACTAGTTCTGCTCCTGCCATCAAACGAATGCTTGTTGCAAACGAAGAAGGACCAGCAGCAAGTTGCACAAGGCTTGTGACTACATCAAAATCAAATGAGCGTGGATAAATCTGCCCGGTGCTATCTAGAACTCTGGAGAAACCAAGGTGCTTTGCAATCTGCTCCTCTAGCTTCTGATGGTTCTTCTCTGATCCAAGGAGATCAACTGAGTCCTGCGCGCTTCCCACAGGGCCTTTAATGCCTCGCATGGGGTATCTGGCAATCAAGTTCTCTAAACGCTCATAAGCAAAGAGCAACTCTTCAGCAGCAGATGCAAAGCGCTTACCAAGTGTGGTGACTTGAGCCGCAACGTTATGTGAACGACCTGCAATAGGTTGGTCAATATATTGCGCTGCGCGCTCAGCAAGCATCGCAAGAGTTGCAACTACGCGATCTTGAATAAGAAGCATGCCTTCTCTTACCTGCATTGCTTCAACGTTCTCAGTTAAGTCTCGTGATGTCATTCCTGCGTGAATCGCTTCGTGTCCAGCCAAAGCATTAAATTCTTCGATCCGCGCCTTCACATCATGGCGAGTTTTTTGTTCGCGCGCATCGATGGATGCAAGGTCAACTTTCTCGATCACCTTCTCGTAATCGCGAATGACATCTTCAGCGATCGCGTGACCAAGGGAGGATTGCGCGCGCATAACAGCGATCCATAATTTTCGTTCTGCAATAATTTTGGCGTTAGGTGCCCAGATACTCTTCATCGCATTCGATGCATAACGATCAGCAAGAATGCTCATGGCTTAATTCTCCCCTATTTCACTGGCGCTAAGCGCAATATCTCTGCGGTAATGGCTGCCCTCCAGCGTGATCTGTGAGATCACTTCATAGGCCGCTAGGCGTGCTTGGGTGAGATCTGCCCCTTTTCCTGTGACGGCAAGGACTCTTCCCCCAGATGAATGCAAGATTCCGTCTTTGAGCTTTGTTCCTGCCTGAAAAATTCGTGTTTCGGGTGAATCATCTAGACCGGTAATTGGCTCGCCCACCTTGGGATCTGCTGGGTAACCAGGAGCAGCCAGTACAACGGTGACTGCAAAGTCATCGGTGAATTCAAGCTTCATCTCATCTGTTAGTCCGCCCGTTGCAGCTTTATAGAGAAGTGTTGCAAGAGGAGTTTTAAGCCTAGGAAGAAGTACTTGTGTCTCTGGATCTCCAAAGCGAGCGTTAAATTCAATAACGCGAATTCCTTTTTTAGTTAACGCAAGTCCAGCATAGAGAAGACCAACGAAGGGAGTTCCTCTTGCCGCCATTTCGGCAATGGTTGGATGCAAAACTTTTTCAAGAGTTTGCTCCATGATGTCTTTGGGAGCCCATGGCAGTGGAGAGTAAGCACCCATTCCGCCTGTATTAGGGCCAGCATCACCGTCATAAGCGCGTTTGAAATCTTGTGCTGGTTGCATAGCAACAATGTGAGCGCCATCTGAAATACCAAAGAGTGATACCTCTGGGCCATCTAAGAACTCTTCAATGACAACGCGAGGAGATAAAAGCGCATGAGCAAGTGCTTCGGCGCGATCATGAGTAACAACAACACCTTTGCCTGCTGCTAACCCGTCGTGCTTGACCACATATGGAGCGCCAAATGCATCAAGCGCCCTTTCAATTTCATCTTGGTTTGTGCAGGTGTGGCTCTTAGCTGTTGGAACACCAGCATCGGCCATTACTTGCTTAGCAAAGTCTTTACTTCCCTCTATTTGCGCTGCCGCCGCAGATGGACCAAAGCATGCGATCTTTGCTTTACCGAGCGCATCGGCCAAACCATTGACTAAAGGTTTTTCTGGGCCAACAACGACAAGATCAATATCTAATTGCTGGGCAAGTTCGATTACTGCTTGATTATTATCTGTATCAATCGCATGACAGATTGCTATCTGAGCAATTCCAGGATTACCAGGTGCTACGTGAAGTGATTCAAGTTGTGGATCTTCGATCATTGCTGCGGCAAGTGCGTGTTCACGCCCTCCAGAGCCAATTAGAAGAACTCTCAAATCAAATCCTTTACAACGATTGTTTCATCGCGTCCTGGGCCTACTCCGATCGCACTCATCGGTGCTCCTGAGATTTCTTCTAAGAACTTCACATAATCCTGCGCATTTTTAGGTAGATCAGAGACCTTGCGAGCTTTGCTGATGTCTTCAGACCAACCAGGAAGGTATTCATAGATTGGTTTTGCATGGTGGAAATCAGATTGTGATGCAGGGAGTTCTTCAACGCGCTTGCCATCAATCTCATAGGCAACACAGACAGGAATCTTCTCCCAGCCGGTTAACACATCGAGTTTTGTGAGGAAGAAATCAGTTAAACCATTTACGCGCACGGCATAACGAGCAATAGGTGCGTCATACCAACCACACCGGCGTGCTCGCCCAGTTGTTACGCCAACTTCTCCGCCAATGGTGCGCAGCTTCTCTCCATCTTCATCAAAGAGTTCTGTTGGAAAAGGTCCGCTACCAACGCGAGTTGTGTAAGCCTTCACAATTCCAATAACGCGAGTGATCTTTGTTGGCCCAATTCCTGAACCTGTCGATGCTCCGCCTGCTGTTGGATTAGAAGAAGTAACAAAGGGATAAGTACCGTGATCAACATCGAGCAGAGTTCCTTGAGAGCCCTCTAAGAGAACTGTCTTGCCGGCTTTGAGAGCTTGATCAAGAAGCAGAACCGTGTCGGTGACATAAGGCTTTAGAACTTCGGCGTAGCCGAGGTACTCGCTCAGTACATCATCAACTTCAATACCCTTACGGTTAAATACTTTAATAAGAACTTGGTTCTTATCGCGAAGCGCTGCTTCGATCTTTTGGCGAAGGATCGACGGATCAAAGAGATCTTGAACGCGAATACCGATGCGATTGATCTTGTCGGCATATGCAGGACCAATTCCACGTCCTGTTGTGCCGATCTTTGAGTTACCAAGGAATCTTTCAGAAACTTTATCGATCGTGCGGTGATAAGGAGTAATCAGGTGTGCATTGGTGCTGATCTTGAGTTTTGATGTATCAATACCGCGCTCATTGAGTCCGCGAATTTCTTCCAACAATACAGATGGATCAATCACAACACCGTTACCGATAACAGGAACAACGTTTGGACTCAAGATTCCAGAAGGGAGAAGATGGAGGGCATATTTTTGATCGCCGATAACAACTGTATGACCAGCATTGTTTCCGCCTTGATAGCGAACAACATAATCAACACGGTCACCAAGGATGTCTGTCGCTTTACCCTTGCCCTCATCGCCCCATTGGGCACCCAACAACACTAAAGCAGGCATTTCATCCTTACCTTACGTAGTTACTCACTGACGAGTTAATTACTAGTTACTTATTGAGGGAAGTACCAGTTGAGCGAAGATCTTCACACGCTTCAACAACACGCTTAGCTAAGCCAGCTTCAGCCAACTTGCCCCACGCACGTGGGTCATAAGCCTTCTTGCTACCAACTTCGCCATCAACCTTGAGTACGCCATCGTAATTCTTCATAACGTGATCAACGAGTGGACGAGTAAATGCGTATTGCGTGTCGGTATCGATATTCATCTTCACAACACCGTAATCAAGTGCTTCGCGGATCTCTGTGAGCAATGAGCCTGAACCACCATGGAAAACAAGATCCATAGGCTTGGCTCCCGCTGCCAATCCAAGCTTTTCTGAGACAGCATCTTGAAGTGTGCGAAGGATCTTTGGCTGCAAGACAACGTTTCCTGGCTTATAAACACCATGCACGTTTCCAAATGTTGCAGCAACCATATAACGACCACGCTCACCAGAACCAAGAGTCTTAATTGTGAGGAGTGCATCTTCAGGTGTTGAGTAAAGCTTTGCATCGTGCTTGGCTTCAATTCCGTCTTCTTCTCCGCCAACAACACCGATTTCAATTTCAAGGATCGTCTTTGCAGCAACTGCTGCATCAATTAATTCATTTGCAATACTCATGTTCTCATCCATAGAGACTGCTGAGCCGTCCCACATGTGAGAGTTAAACAAAGGCTTCTGTCCTGCCTTCACGCGATCTGCGCCAATCTTAAGTAGCGGACGCATGAAGCCGTCTAGCTTTTCTGCTGGGCAGTGATCGGTGTGAATACCAATATTTACCTTGTAATTCTTAGCAACGATATGTGCATATTCAGCAAGAGCTAGGGATCCATCAACCATGTTCTTCACGGTTGAACCAGACATGTACTCCGCGCCGCCCCATGAGATCTGAACGATTCCATCAGACTCAGCTTCAGCAAAACCACGAATCGCACCAATAAGTGTCTGTGATGATGAAACGTTGATTGCTGGATAAGCAAATGCTCCCGCTTTAGCGCGATCGAGCATCTGTGCATAAATTTCCGGAGTTGCTATTGGCATCTGATTTTCTCCCCAAATTTCCTTCAATTAGTTCTCACGTAAGAATGTAAGAGAACCTCTGGCACATCTTTGGGTCAGACGTCTTGCTTACGGCTAATTTTGTCATGCTTTGGGGCGGATTGGAAAACGGGGCGAGATTTACGCCCGTTTGCCCTTAATTTATGCCCAAATGATTGAGCAAGACGCTCAGGCCTAGAAAGCCCATATTGCTATGAAAAACCGCCTTGCCTCCTTTGAGCAGCCAGAGCCCTGCAACTTCAAAGGTGTGAAGGTGGGAGACGATTTTCCATACATTGGTAAAGACTGACAACATTTTTCTCTCCTAGTAAAAATAGATATGGGTAGATCACTGATGGAAAGTTACGAGGGTTGACCCTCGTCAATGAGCGCCGATTACCGCGCATGTGGATGATCCTGCGTTGTTGATGACTATAAGAATTTTTCCGGTTTCTCTTGTAGGCAATTACTCCCGCAGGTAGCGTTGGAAGCATGAGTTCCTTAGAAAATCTCTCCTACGAAGAGCGCACCTTTGCTCCATCAGCTGAGTTTGCGGCGCAAGCAAATGCCAAAGAGTCTATGTATGTCGATGCTGAGGAAGATCGTCTTGGATTTTGGGAGAAGCAAGCCGATTATCTACATTGGGATAAAAAATGGAACACAGTCTTGGAATGGAATTCTCCTTACGCCAAATGGTTTGTTGGCGGAAAACTCAATGCTTCTTACAACGCACTTGATCGTCATGTACTAGAAGGACGGGGAAACCGTGTTGCATTTTATTTTGAAGGAGAACCGGGGGATTCGCGCGCAATAACTTATGCGCAGATGCTCACTGAGGTTAAGAAGGCGGCAAATGCTTTGATTGAACTTGGCGTGAAGTCAGGAGACCGGGTTGCTATCTATATGCCAATGATTCCTGAGGCCGCAGTTGCAATGCTTGCATGTGCTCGTATTGGCGCTTTGCACTCTGTGATCTTTGGTGGATTTAGCGCAGATTCACTTGTTACTCGTATTGAAGATGCAGATGCAACGCTCGTTATTACATCTGACGGCGGCTTTCGCAAAGGTGCACCTTTCGCTCTTAAACCCATCGTTGATGAAGCACTTGCTGCCAAAAAGACAAATGTTAAGAATGTGTTAGTCGTGAAGCGAACGGGACAAGAGACGCCGTTTAATCCTGCTATTGATATCTGGTGGCATGAGATCGTTGATCGCCAATCAGATCAGCACGAGGCAGAGTTCTTTGATAGCGAGCATCCTTTATTTATTTTGTATACATCTGGAACGACTGGAAAGCCCAAGGGAATCTTCCACACAACCGGTGGTTATCTGACACAAGCTTCTTATACCCACCGTGTTGTCTTTGATCTCAAGGCCGAAAGCGATGTCTATTGGTGCACGGCAGATATCGGTTGGATTACTGGCCACTCATATGTTGTTTATGGGCCGCTGATTAATGGTGCTACGCAAGTGATGTATGAGGGAACTCCTGATACACCAACAAAGGGTCGCGTTTTTGAGCTCATTGAAAAATACAAAGTAAGCATTCTTTATACAGCCCCAACGCTTATTCGTACCTGGATGAAATGGGGAGAAGAGTTTCCTAAAGCGTCTAATCTCACCTCACTGCGTTTACTTGGATCTGTTGGTGAACCTATTAATCCAGAAGCATGGATGTGGTACCGAGAAGTTATTGGTGGCAATCGTTGCCCAATCGTTGACACCTGGTGGCAGACAGAGACAGGGGCAATCATGATCTCTCCTCTTCCTGGTGTTACTGCAACAAAACCGGGATCAGCTATGGGTCCACTTCCTGGAATTGTCGCCAAAGTTGTTGATGATGAAGCAAAAATTGTTGGAAAAGGTGGCGGCGGTTATCTCGTACTCACAGAACCATGGCCTTCAATGCTGCGTGGTATTTGGGGATCAGATGAGCGCTACCGCGAAACATATTGGTCGAGATTTGATGGAAAGTATTTTGCTGGAGATGGCGCAAAGCTAGATGAAGATGGAGCTATCTGGCTGCTCGGAAGAGTTGATGATGTGATGCTTGTATCTGGTCACAATATTTCAACAACAGAGGTTGAATCTTCACTTGTCTCACATCCAAATGTTGCTGAAGCTGCCGTAGTTGGCGCTAAAGATGAGACAACAGGCCAAGGAATCGTTGCTTTCGTCATTTTGCGTGGGGGAATTCCAAGTGTGGGCGGAGATGAACTCATCAAAGAGCTTAAAGCTCATGTGGCAAAGGGAATCGGCGCAATTGCTCGTCCAAAGCAGATCTTGGTTGTTAATGAACTTCCAAAGACTCGAAGCGGCAAGATCATGCGCAGACTTCTTCGCGATGTTGCAGAGAATCGCGCAGTTGGAGATTCAACGACGCTCGCCGATCCAAATGTTATGAAGTTAATTCAATCAGGATTGGCAACAGGTAAATCTGAAGATTAGTGATCGTCTCCTGGTGGTCGAGAGAACTTTGGGGCAAGTGAGGCGCAGGCGCTCATAGCTTTTTGCTGAGTTGCGCTAGTGGATGGTTGAACTCTTTGTGACTGGAAGCGATGATCCTCACCTCGCCTTAAAGAGAAAGCACTTCCACCATTTTTCACCAAACAATCGCTGTATTTCTTCATCGAAGCATGGCGAGCGATATCAGCTGCGCTTCCTTCATCGCCGAAAGGTCCACGTCCTTGCCCGCCAGATATTGCGGGTTTTTGTCCATTTGAAAGTGTTGACGATCCAGCAATCCAAACAGTTTTTCCAGAAAGAACTTTTGTGCAAGTGTAACTTTTACCGCTTATCGTTGTTTTAGATCCTTCAGGTGAACACAGCCCCGAAGGAGCTGGCGTTGCACCGCGTGCCACTCCAGCAAGAAGGGCACTTACAAAGACCAGTGAAAGAGCTGCGATCGAAAGAGTCTTTTTCATTGGACGCATGATAATTCATTAGTCTGAGAAATAACTTAAAAAACTTTTATAGAACCCTAAATATTTGCCACTTTATGGGAAATCTGCTTGATAAGTGCAGGTGAGTAGGAGTCAATCTGCTTATAAATCTTACTTGTGGGAATTTCATGGACTGCCCAACCCCAAGGGGTAATCAAGAGTAAGTGGCCAATAACTACCAACATGATGAGTGTGCGAAGCACCGAAAACGCTGCTCCCAGTAGTGAGTCAGCCCATTTGAAGGGACCAAAAAGAAATGTGTTATGAAAGAGTTCGGCAACTTTCTTAAAGAGAAATTCGCCCACAGACGCTGTGATTGCTATAGCCACAAAAAGTAAGAAAAACTTAAGCACGCCAGATGAATACTTATGCAAATAGGCAATACCTAGGTAAAGACCGCCAAGCCCCCCGCCAATGAATCCGATAGCTCTAAAGATTGTTGAGAGAAATCCAGCTCGGTAGCCGCGAACAAAGGCAAAGAGCAGCGCTACTACAAATACCCAGTCAACCCAATTCATAGTTTGATGCCGAGGTATTTGCTTACTTCAGAATTAAGTTGTTTTTGGGAAGTAACTAGTCCAACATGGCGATAAACAACATAACCCCTTGCATCTAAGAACCATGTCACAGGGACTCCTGGGCCAAAGCTAGATTTAGTCACCCCTGTTGCGTCATAGAGAATTGGCCAAGTAATTCCTTTTTTAATAACAAAATTTCGCCCCGCTTTAATGTTTGTCTCTTCGACATCAATCCCCACAATAGGAACTTTTTTTGTTGCATAAAGTGAAACAAAGATAGGGATCTCTTGTTGGCATGGGGCGCACCATGAACCAAATACGTTGATAACAACAGGACCTCTAATACCTTCCAGCATTACTTTGCTTTTGCTATCCAAACAAGAAAGAAGCGTCTTTGATTTCACTTGCCCTTGTCCAGTCTTAATCGCTGAACAACTCACAACGGAGCCTGCCGCGTGAGCAGATGGGGTGAGAGATAGGAGAAGAACGCTGATGATCAGAATACGAATCTTCTTCATCTGAAATCCTCATCTGATTTAACAAGCGCCATAGCTTTTACTTTATCAGTCTCACCTATCCCATAACTTGGGCATAGATCAGCAAGAGGACATGCACCGCATGCAGGTTTACGCGAATGACAAATTCGTCTTCCATGCCAAATCATTCTTTGTGAAAGATTCGTCCATTCCTTTTGAATAATGAGTTCGCCTACCTCATATTCAACTTTTACTGGATCCTCTGATGTGGTCCATTTAAACCTTCTGGAGAGTCTTCCGAAGTGTGTGTCAACAGTAATTCCTGGAATATCAAAAGCGTGACCTAAGACTACATTTGCCGTTTTTCTTCCAACACCAGGAAGTGTTACTAGGTCATCCAGATTACTTGGAACAATCCCTGCGAACTCGTGCATGAGTTTTTCAGATAATCCTTTGATGTTGCGAGCTTTAGCATGATAGAAACCTGTGGAATGAATGAGATCTTCAAGCCTTGAGATCTTTGCCCCTGCCATCTTCTTAGGCGTTCCAAACTTTTTAAAGAGCGCTGGGGTTACCTGATTCACTCGTTTGTC
>Ga0208254_1000173_pt1 | contig 8682 bp, 6 predicted proteins | sample CryBogCBE02Jul07_FD_184578 | JGI IMG/M metagenome (GOLD analysis project Ga0208254, IMG submission 184578) | Freshwater microbial communities from Crystal Bog, Wisconsin, USA - CBE02Jul07 (SPAdes) | ecosystem: Environmental > Aquatic > Freshwater > Lake | place: Crystal Bog, Wisconsin, USA...
AGCAATGCTATTACTGTTAATGGAAGTAATGTTCCAGCAAGCGCAACAATTATTGGAACTACTTCATTGGGACAACTTGTAGATGCTTCATCTGCTACTCTTGCAAATAATACAACTGGAAATGCGGCGACTGCAACAAGCGCAACATCAGCCACAACTGCCACAAACATAGCAAACGGATCAGCAGGACAAATTCCATATCAGCGATCATCTGGAAGCACATCGTTTACTCCTTCAGGACAACAAAACCAGCTTCTTCAGTCAAATGGATCTACACAACCAACATGGACTGCATCTCCTTCTTTATCATCATTAACAGTTACTAATGCTGTTTCTGCTGGATCTATTACTGGAGGAGCTGCTACACAAATTAACACCACTTCAATCGTTAACGCTCTGATCTTTGGATAATGAAAACAATTCTCTACACAAACCCAACATTCACTCCTGCCGCAGCCGGAGCAGGGACTCTTAACTTTTCATCTGTCCCTAATTTTTTGATCAATCGTTTGGTAGCTGTAATCAATCAAACTCAGAATGTAATCATCTACGCAACCACTGCGCCAAACCTTGGATATACTAGCTTTGGAAGCGGAATTCTTACGCTTCAGGCTAATACTACTGGATACAGCTCATCCGATTCCCTGATCTGTATTTATGATTACGATGGCATCGTATCATTTGTACACGACGAAACTGCAACTCCTACCGTTGCTCCTGTTGTTGTTAAAAACTCCAAGGCAGTGCTTTTTGGTGTTAATTTCACTCCAGTAAGGATTGATAATGGAGTTGGATGCTATTCAGCATACCTTAAAATTTATAATACCAACTCTCCTGCTGTTGGAACAACTGTTCCTATTTTAACTATCTGTTTGGTGGACGCTAATGGTAATACTCCGGCATCTTATAAAATTCCTGCTAATGGTATTGTGCTTTCCGGCGGTTTGTCTTATGTAATTACGGCTAACTCACCATACACCGACACTACTGTTCCGCAGGGAGGACACACAATCACAATTAACTACATCTAATCATGGCTAACAATAAACAAGAGCTTCCAGAAGGCTTCCACGATCTTGGCGAAGACCTCGCCATGAAAGGGCAAGATCATATTGCTAAAGTAGAGGAAGAAGCTGATACACATATCCACTACCCAAGCCTTTGGTTCCATAACAAGAGCGAGCTTAAAGACCTTCCCAAAGAAGGCGTTGCCGAAGTAATGTACCGCAAAGTGATGGAGCGCGAAGAAAAAGTTATGGTGAACGGAAAAGAAGAGTCCCGCTACACCACAGAGATTGAGATTATGGGTATCCGTCCTTGCGATTATTCTGAAGAAGAGATGTCAGAAGACAATCAACCTAGCGATGAAGATGCCATCGATAAGGGTTTAGAAGCCGCATCTGAATCCAACAAATAATACTACTATGCCAAACGACCGCACTATGCCTCCTACCGAACAACCTGACGCTCCATCACAAGGCACTGGCCCAGCTCCGGCTGGCGATATGGCTGCTCCTATGCCCCAAGACGGCGGTGGAGATGGTGCTGTTATGATTTCCATGCCCAAGGCCGCATTCGACGCAATGCACGCTCTTGTTGCTCAACTAGCTACTGGCCTTGATCAGCTCAAGCAGGGTGTTGACAAGCAAGCCGCTGGTGCTGGCGCGCCTCCTTCCGAGATGCCTCCACAGGCTCCTGCTGGTGGCGCACAAGGCGGTGCTAATGATGAAGATTTCCTCAATAGCATGGCACAAGAAGGTAGCCAAAAATAACTTTTACTAGATGTTCGTCAGCGAGATCATTGACGAGGCTTCAGAAATTCTTGCAACGACAGATCAAAACAAGATTTTCAGGAAGCTGACCGAGGCAGTCCAGACTCTCATGGAGTCTGGGCATTACTTCCATATTAATCAGGAAGTAGATGTCTGCACTGGATGGGATGGTCAAACGATTACGCTGCCTCGCGGAGTAGAAGTTCCTCTGGCTGTCAATATTGACGGTTCACCGACTTATTTCAGAGGTCGCCTGTTCCAATACAACGTAAACAAGGGAGGCGCGTACAGCTCAGTAGGATGGGCATGGGATGACAGGGGATTTGTGTCTACGATCATGGACATTCGTCAGCCTTCTCAGCTAATTGCTGTAGCAGAGCATGAGGCAGATGCCGGATTGCAGTTGCGAATTGTAGGGACAGACAGCAATAACCGTGAACTTCGTACCCAAATGCAGGATGGTACTGGTGTTGATGGAATCCTCGTTCCAATACACGCCAAGTCAGACTTTCCATACGGAACAATCGTGCCTGATGGAGTTACGATGCAGACTCAGTCCGCAAAAATATCTCCTATCACTCAATTTGTTGACGTTGCTGTCCATCAACTTGTATCAGGACAGGCAGCAGTACTTACGCTTGGTGCTGGAGTTACAAACAGCGTATTGATTGCAGGCCAGACTTATTACATCGGTGTCAGTGACACAAAAACAATCGAGCTGTATCAAAATCAGCTGGATGCAACATCTGGAACAAATCCTGTATCGCTACAGAGCATTATCGGCCTTGGAACCGTCACTCTGACTGATACAAGACCAATCAGCTTGCTTACTGCTGTCCAACTACAGTCAACCCCTACCATTTCGTTGACCAGCCCGAACGAGGTTACATTCTCTCCGATAGGATCTGGATCACTTCCTTCTCCTTTGGCTGCAAATACTACCTATTTTGCTCAAAGCATAGACAGCACTGACCTACAAATCTATAGCTCCATTTCAGATGCTCAGAACAGCATCAATCCAGTGCTTCTTTCTGGAAACAGCGGACAATTTTATGTGGATCTTCGGAAGGAGATTGCACCAACTACCGTTCTTAATTTCACGGTCTTGCATTACTTCCAAAATGGAGATCAGGTACAGGCATATACGGCTGGTGGAACACTTCCGCTTCCTCTTATCCAAGGACAAAATTACTTTGTTCATTATCTGACTCCATATCAGGTATCTATTCATACAAATGCAAACGATGCTGTAAACGGAACCAATCCTATCATTCTGACGACCGCAGGGTCTGGTAATAATTCAATCGTTAAACTGATCAATGCTACGGTAAACATTGGTCAGACTAGCAACATCACAGCAGCAGGATTCAATTTATCAACTCCTACGGGGTCTGGAGCAGCAGCAACTGGTGTTTCTGTAGGCGCGGTCACAAACGTGAGTGTGACGAACGCAGGAGCCAATTACAGCGCAGGAAACGTGCCTCTTGTAACATTCAGCGCACCTCCTACTCCTCCTACTGGCACAAACCAAGAAACTAGGCAGGCTCAGGGATACGCAATCATGGTATTGGCATCCGGCAGCACTACGAACTACACCGTAGGATCTGTAGTTATTACTGATGGCGGACTTGGATACATCACACCTCCTTCAGTAACTTTCTCCAGCGTAAGTGGAGCCACAACTGCAACCGCTGTAGCATCTATCACAAAATCATTTGTATCTTACTTCAACATTGTATCCGGCGGATCAGGGTACACCGTTGCTCCACAAGTTAGCGTAACTGGAGGAGGTGGTTCTGGATGTACTGCTGTTGCAACCGTTGCAAACGGTCAGGTTACAGCAATCAACGTAGTTACTGAAGGAACTGGATATACATCAAATCCTTCTATCACAATTACCCCTTCGACTGGTGTATTCGTTGAGTTTACTACCACAGGAACGCTTCCTTCTCCGCTCAAATCAGGAACTGCTTACAGAGCAGAGCCTCCGCTGAACAATAGTGGAACATTTACGATCAAGGACGGTTTATTCAACCCGATCACAATCACAGATAACGGATCTGGATCTTTTTATCTACAGGTCAGCCGTACTTTCTCAGTAGGCTTTGATAATACATGGACTGGTGACTTCAGCGGCGTTTCAAACGGAAGTATTGTTCAGCTTTCATCTGATTATCTCTTCCCATCGACCAATCCGGCTGTCACATCAGCATATATTGAGAAGACATCATCTTCAAACAACTTGGCAAAGCTGTATAAGACAGCTCCAAGCTGGCCTGCCGGAACAACATTTCCATTAACCCCTGGAACATCTAATGTTCAGATTACCAGCGGTGGAACAGGATACACAGCAGCTCCTACGGTTTCTTTTAGTGGATCTAATCAGACCGCAACTGCAACTGCTGTAATCTCAAACCAAGTAACATCTTTCCAAATTACTAATGGAGGAAGCGGATATATTACTCCTCCTACTATTGTACTTTCTGGAGGAGGTGGAAGTGGAGCTACAGCTGTATGTTCAATTACTGGAGGTGTTGTGACATCAGTACAGATCCAATCTGGAGGAAACAATTATACATCAAACCCAAGTGCAAGTATTGGAACAGGATGGGTGGCTAATGCAGCTGTCGGATTGAACCAGCAGATTGTATCTGGAGGAATCCTTTTCACCTGCACTACGGCAGGAAACTTTGGCGTGACAGCACCTACCTCAGCTACTCCAAATCCATCTGGTCAGACAGCAGTGCTTGCAGTAGCCGGAACGCAGGCAGTTATTTCATTCGGTATTTCTGGAGTTGTTACGTCTGTGAATATCACAAACGGCGGATCTGGATATATTACCATGCCTACCTTGGTGTTCACGAATGCAGCAGGTGACACTAGTGGATTCGGAGCGTCTGGGTATGTTCAAGACTCTGCTATTCAGGTCGTATCACTTGGATCTGGTCAATCATACTACGCAATAAGGACACAAGCATACGCAAAGGCGCAGCAGTATGGTGTTGGAGGCCCTAGTCTTCTTTCTCCAAGCTCTATTCAATACCTGAGTAACGGAGTAAGTGTTCAATTCTCTACCAGCGCAGCAAATGGAACGGATGGATTGCCTGCACCACTGACTAGCGCAAATCCGCTTACTGGAGCAGCGCAATACACGGTCTCAATTGTTGGAAACAACATCACGCTTACAGATTCAAGCAATAATCCTGTTATCTTTGCATCAGGAGGTATTCCTACTCTTGCAAATGGTCAGATGTTTATGAACGTGCAACGCCAATTTACGGCAGCACCTTCTAATGGAATTATTTCAACAAATTCTACGTTTGAGTCAGGTCAACAGGTCACGCTTAGACCAAGCACAAATGATGTACTACCAAGCGGATTACGTTCATCGTCAGATTCTACAGTTAATGTCATCGGTACATCTACCCAGTATTCAAACTCATTTAGTTTGAATACAACTTCCGGCCTGAGCGTTGGAATGACTATATCTGGTCAAGGAATCCCACTCAACACGACCATATCGACGATTGTTGACGCTCATACCGTAACCATGAGCAGCCCTGCAAATCTCACAGCGGTTAACTCAGTCTACAGCTTCTCATTCTACTATTATGTTGGCTTCCTTAACGGATTCCAGCAGCCACAGAACAAGACTTTGTACAATCTGTACAATTCTTACAATAATGCGCTAGCCGGAGGAACTACTGGACTTGTTACCATGTCATCTACTGGTAATACTGCAACAAGCACCTTCTTCGTAGACTCAATCCTTCCTCCTACGCTTGTTAAGAGCGTGCTGCACGTTGAAAAACCTATAACTGTTGGTTATGTGAGCCTATATGCATACGATTACGGTCGCAGCAACGACATGGCCTTAATTGGTCAGTATCATCCATCTGAAACCAATCCAAAGTACCGTAGGATTCGTATCGGAAAGCCATGTGCATGGGCTAGGATCATCTATAGGATGGCTCATCCAAATATTACTAGCGTGTACGACTATATTCCCATCGAGAATACCCGTGCTATCATGGCTGGAATCCATGCCGTTGACCTTGAAGATAAAGATTTCTCAGAGCAGTCTGAAAAGTATTGGGCTAAAGCTCTTGCATATCTTCGCAGTCAGCATGAAAGCATGACGGGTCACGCATTTGAGCCTATCCAAGTTGACAATATGGTCTATGGAGACAAGACAGACCCAGTAATTGACTCTAACTGGGGCTATTACTACGGCGGATATTAATGAAAAGCCCAGCGATTACATCCGGCAGGCAAACAAAAGCCACAGCCGCTTGGATTCACGGGGTAAATTCCGTAAGGAATCCTTGGACGCTTCCTGAAGATCAATTCAAATGGGGAGTTAACGTAAATTGTCGCGGTGGAGTTGTTCAGACGCGCAATGGATTCAAAATGCGACTGTCCTTGCCAAAGGGAAACTTTCAGGGAGGCATTATCTTCAATGCAAATAAGCAATACCAGAATGCAAGCTCTTCAACCAACCTTTCTGGTGTTACTATTAACCAGCAGGCAGCTGTTTATGACCCAAATGGCAATCCTGTAACTGTATCAGAGATACCTTATGCGTTGTTCTGCGTAGATGGTAAAGTTTACTATGCTCCATTCCCATTAACTCAACCTTCTTCATGGGATAAGTACTTATTGGATAACATTAAGCTAGATCCAGACGTAAACACTGTAAATTTTGTTATCGCAACGCAGTCGGCTAGCGTTGATAAAAACAGCAATACAACTGTTATTCCTTCGCACAGGATTGTGGTAGTTCAGGATGGAATTAATCAGGCAGGCTACTGGGATGGATCAAATCAGACAGGGCAGATTGCATCTGATATGCCAATTGGATTCTGGATGGCATACTCAGGAAATAGACTCTGGGTCGCGACTAGCAATATTATCGCAGCCTCTGACTTAGCAGACCCAATTAGCTGGACTGAGCGCACTCAGGGAGCTGGTCGTGGAGATTTTAGTGTAGCAAGACCAGTTACAGGAATGAGCGATTATGTCGGTCAGAACAATGACACTAGACTTTATGTTTTCACTGACAAGTCAACATACAGCCTAGCTAGCGGTGTTCTGGACAGATCGCAATGGGCGCAGACTGCCAATTTCCAAAACACGCTATACCCAAACATCGGCTGTGTAGCCGGAAACAGTATTGCGTTCCAAGCCGGCATGATGTGGTGGTACTCACAGGGTGGACTTGTCAGTGTTGACGTTGCAGCATCCTCATATTTGTCCAGTCAGGTGCTATACAAAGACATCGAAATGGCTAAGGCAAAGCGTCTGATGTCTTCTAATACATCTGGCATCTGCGCGGTATCATTTGAGAATTACCTTTTGTACTCGATACCATATCTTGAGCCTACGAACAGCGCGACGATGGTTTTGGATTACGCTGCTGCATCTGAGTGGAACCAGAGCAAGTCTCCTGCATGGAATGGCGTATGGACTGGTATAAGACCCGTTGTATGGTCTTCAAACTATATCAACAGCCAACCTAGATGCTTTGCATTCTCTGTAGATTACGCCAGCACATCGGATGGTTCATTTAATCACCTATGGGAAGCATTCATGCCTGAAAGATATGACACATATCTTGAGATCAATGAAGATGGAACCACAGATGATCGCGTAAATAGGATTTACTGCCAGATGGAGACTGCTTTGCTTGGTGACTCGATGGACATGAAGCAATTGGCATATGGAGAACTTGATTGTTCACAGATAGCCGGAACCGTTGACCTTAAAGTCGCGTATCGAGGAACAAAAGGAACATATCTGGACATTCTTAATACCCGTATTCTAGCTGCAACAGAGCCATATCAATACAATACAAGCCAGTATGCCAATCAGATCGAAAATCTTGGAATATTACAGACTCAGGCGCGCCGGATTGTAACGGAAAACGTAACTCGCACGATTGTTTCATCCTGTGAGTCATATTATACAAGTGACGTAGACAAGGCTTTCAGTTTCCTGATCGAATGGTGTGGATCTTTGGGAATCGATGCCATCCGTATGTTCCAAGATCCTTGGTCTACTGAGTCTGTAGGAAAGCCCAGTATGAATGAGTCTCAATATTGTGTTGTAGGTGAGGATGGTAATAGCGAACTACTAAACCTAAATCAACCTCCACAAGAGACTGCCGGAAACGCTCTTAATACATGGTCTAGCACACAAACTAGGACTGTAACTTTGCGTTGCTCCCCTCCTTCTACTACGCCAGCAATATCTGCTACTGCAACCGCATCATATGTCAGCTATACGTCTCTTGCAGACGCAGTGCAACAGGCTACAAATCTAGCAATTTCTGAGGCAACAAACTCTGCAAACCAATACAGGCTCGCCAATCCTTGTTAATATGCCATCTATTATCACAGCTAGCCAAAAGATTACCAACTTTCCTAACCTGTTTATCAGTCCTTATGGAAATGATGGCGTAATACCTTTGTATTCAAGCATACCGATTGACAACAAGACTCAAGGTAACTGCCTGCCATGTGTTCTTTGTGGAAACTCAGTTATCAGGGCAAATGTTGTATCTCAGGAGGCACAAAACCTACAACCAACACTTGCTAATTCCGTACAGATTGCTGTAGGAGTCTAATTATGCGTTCATCAATAAATTACAAACTTGTTTCACCCAACACCCAAGAATTTCAACAGCTGCAAACATTTGCCAAGTCTTTTGACCATGAAATAAGACCACATCCCAATATTAACGTATACGCACACTACCGAGATGATGTGTGTTTTGGTTATTCAGACCATGTTTTCATACCTACGATCTATCCGGCATTTCATCCGGCATTAACTAGGCCAAGGGACGTAATGCAGGTAATGAATGACTGGAAAACCCATACGCAACTATCAGGAAAGGTTAGTTATATTG
>Ga0208254_1000179_pt1 | contig 8528 bp, 11 predicted proteins | sample CryBogCBE02Jul07_FD_184578 | JGI IMG/M metagenome (GOLD analysis project Ga0208254, IMG submission 184578) | Freshwater microbial communities from Crystal Bog, Wisconsin, USA - CBE02Jul07 (SPAdes) | ecosystem: Environmental > Aquatic > Freshwater > Lake | place: Crystal Bog, Wisconsin, USA...
AGGAAGAGAAAGAGTACCAAGCACGGATGCATTGGTGATAGTAATATTGCTACCAGTTGCTGTGTTGATCGTCGCATTGTTGATCGTAGGTGTATTGATCGTAGGTGTATTATTAACAGAATTGTTGATAATAGGAGCAGTCAGTGTCTTGTTTGTTAGCGTCTGAACGCCATTCAAGGTCACAGGATACGCATTGTTGATGGCATACTGAAGGCCGCGAATGATGTAGCAAAGCATCCCTTCTCCTGCGATCTGAGGAAGGTTTGTGATCTGAGTATTCGGATTGGTTGGATCGCATGGAAGAGTCCAAACAACCTGACCATTAGAAACATTTTTTTGGATCTGACCGTATAGAGCAGTGACCAGATTGTTGATCAGGCTAGGTACAGACTCAGAGGATGTGCTGGGATACGGAGTATCGGCATTACAAAGGCCGTTGTATCCATATCCACCTGCATATCCAGAACTTGATTCACATCCGCAAGACATATGGCAAGATGCTAATGCCAACTATTAATTAAGCAAGTATCTTCTTATTGTAATGCCAAACAGCAGCAATCTGGTGATTTGATCTTATCCTGAACTTCTTTTTCTCCAATACTCCCTGTCTAAGCCATTTCTGAATCCTGCCGTTCATAGTGGTTTGAGGAAGGCCCATTTGTTCTTGCATCTGCTTCAGCGTAAGCCAGCCTTCCGGCACATCGTCGGGCTTTCCACAAGGCCCTGTGGCATCCATTAGCTCCTTTAGCCAATCATTTGCAGACTTTTCCATAGTTAGTGTGGTAGCCGCCACACTTCACCGTGCTGGCGTTGGGTTATTTGTATCACTGACTGATTAAGGTCTTCACAGTATTCTCCCCATAGATAGCCTTGTGTCCATGCCCATGTGCTAGGTCGATTCTTAGCGTATTCCAGAGATCCTCTTTTGGTGAGTGTGCCTATGTTGTATCCAGTTCCACCGTGCTTGGTCTTTGCGCTAGCCATGGCAACCTTGTGCGTGTGTCCGAATACTATCTTGCGCCGGACACCATTGCAGTAATGTCCTGCCATCTGAGCAGCACAATTTTCGTTATAGATTGTCCCGTGCGTGAATCCAATATCAGCGATGTCTACAATCTGCTCTATACCTGTGTAAGGTATTAGCCTTGCCCCAAGATCTGATACTGTATCAGTAATCCTGTTTACTATATTATGAGCGCAGTGAGCTACCATTGCGTTCTTTGAATAGGTAAGCCTCCAAGCTCTGTCCTCATGGTTTCCACAGAGAATGTATGGATCATCGCAGCCATCCATTAGTTCTCTGAGGTGAACTAATCCCTTGTCGATGTCCGGCGTAATCTCATCTCCATCGCTTCCTGTGCCTGCGCCATTACTCATCAGGGCAGATAGGTCTATAAAATCACCTAGATGCAGAATACTTTCCGGCTGAAACCATTGTTTGAATGCCATGAGATGGCTCCATGCATCTTCGTCGCAATACTTTGCGTGCGTGCAACTTATTCCTAGCAGCTTTTTCCAGCGGTGAGTTATGTTGAACATCTAGTTATTGGTCTTCGTCGTCATCATCATCCCAGTCGATCATGTCGAAATCGTCGTTCGAGCATTTACTGATCTGGTGTTCTACTGCCAGCGTGTTTCCTGTGAGTAGTTGGTAATGCTGGGTATCTTCTTTATCGTTTACCCAGTTTATGAAGAGTCCGATGTTGGGGAAGTATTCCGTTAATATTTGTATGGATTTTTTGATTGCAGCCCATGCTTGATCGGAAAGATTCTCAGGTTTGGGATGCTTCACGAAGATTGGATATGTACAAATTTAGCTAAGTCGTCCAGCCTATTATTCCATCCAGCTAAGAATTTTTGATCATAAGGATGGTTATGAACTATGAGCTGATTGACGTGTTTTTGATCATTAATAAATGCAGCTGCATCGTTACTTGTCCTATTCAGGATTAAATTGGCCTGTTTTACTCCGCTGACTACTTTGCAGTTGAACCATACCTCTCCCAGAGGATACTTCATGTCTTCCACATGGAACCTGTTCCAATTTCTCCAGTACAGATTAGTCGCGCCATCCATAGTCAGATTGCGTATATCATCAGCACTAAGATTAAACGGACTCTCACCGAATTCTCTGAGGTCGCATCCCCATTTGGTGATGCCTCCGTCATCCCCTTTCACTTCCTCCGCGATTACGAAGTTGTAATCCCCGTAGTGACCCTTGACGAAAACACACTCATGTTCAAAGATGAACGGAAGGAATGTTCTAAAACGCTGTGTCATGTGCCAGTAGATAATCTTTGGGATCTCTGCGAAGCTCTGTAGTCTCGCTCTCTACCTCCGGCAGTGCTTGGTTGCTATTGATTTCCTCGTCTTTATCGATGTGCTGGAGCGCGCTTATTGCCTTCCAGTCCATTGCTGCCTGTCCCGTGATCAAGGTCGTCGTTATTGCTCCAAAGAAAAGCACGACAAGATTCGCCAACTCCACAATATCTTTCGCCACCTCGGCGTGAGTCAGGATCAAAAATGCAGAACCAATAAAGACAATCAGTACAGAAACGGAGGCGAAGATGGCATACAGAGCTTTCTTTGAGCCAAGAGGTTTCTGCTCTAGCTTGTCCTTGATTACAGATGCCCTAGTAGCCATGAAGAGGCTCCTCCGGCGACAATGCCTGCTGTAAGTGAAACTGCCCAATCAAATGCCAATGCAGGAGGATAAATTGCCAGCAAGATAGATGAGAACCTTTGTACAATAGAAAACGCCAATAGACCTACAAGGCATGAGCATAGCGTCAACAGCATATGGAAACGATGCCTGACATCTGACAGCTCCTTACGGGCTATGTCTAAACTGGCCTCAGTCTCATGCAGCTTTGCAGTTTGGGCATTGATAGCGTCTTGGACAACAACAAGCTCTTGCTTGGCTATAGCAGTGTCTGCCTGAGCTTGATGTACTAGCTGGCGTTGATGCTCGACAGTCTTAATGATGTCAGCCTTTGTTATAGTGGAGGCAATGGCTGGAGATACTCCAATCATCACAAGTGCGATCCAGATTTTCATTAGTGTGTTTTAAGGTACTGCTCGACAACGATAGCTTTTCCATCAACGGCTGACAGGTTTCCCTGCACAGCTGTGATGTGATCAGCAGCAGGTGATACTGAGATGACGGTTGCCGGATGTGAACATCCAGACAGAAACCATACAAATAATGTGATTATTCCAAGCACCCAGCTGACGGTGCAGATGCGGAGAAGGATTTCTTTGTTTGTCATTTCTTGTTAAGTTTTCTGATCGTGAGGATCGAAGCAGTTGCAGAAAGCAAGGCGCATAGCCAAGCGACGACAGGAGGAACGTCAGGGACACATGAGAAGACAAGAAACATAACGCTGACTGCGCTACCTAAAAACATTCCAGCCGGATGAGATGGAGCCGAATGCATTTTAGATGTATCCTATATTTAAGGTGATGGGAGTGTTCCCAGCAACGGATCCTGTATCATTTGATAGAGGGCCTAAAGAAATATAAAACCCTAACCCATTGTTATACAACATACCGATTGGATCAAATGTATAGTGTGCAACTCCCATGCTTCCACTTCCTGAAACAGAGGGAATAGCAAACACATTCGTTGAAGTTCCCACAGTAGGGGTTGTAGCTGAATTTACCAAATGCAAATATGCAGGATTGTTGCTATTATTGGAAACTGAAATAAATCCGATGCTTGTTGCGGAATTTTTTACACTGATCCCAACTGGGGTATATGCTCCTGCTTGACTAATTTGAAAAGCATAAGAAGAATAACCAGTAGATAGCGATTGATTAGTAAGCTGAACTTGTTGAGTAAAAGAAACATTAGTATATACTGCTGAAGACAATCCGTAAGTGAATGAAGTAGTTCCTCCAGTAATCGCAACGGATACCCTTACACGAATATATTGAATACCAGAAACAGAATACGCCAAAATTCCATTTCCACCTAATGTTTTACTAGATATTAAGCCCGATACTGGGTTGAATCCATAAATGTTGTACCAAGTTGAATTGTCATTGCTAACTTCCACAACAAGTCCTCCAGAAGTCCCCACCGAAGTAAGTTCAAATGTAAAAGTATTGTATCCGCTATTGGTAATAGGGCCTACAAGGACAGTATTTAACGCAATAGCCCCAGTAAAACTATAAGGAGTACCAAAGGTTGAACTATTCGTCGTAGCTTGAACTAATGGATTTGCTGTAGTTATCATATTTTTTAAGCGTAAAAGGCAGTATACGGGCAAGATGTTGCAGAATTAACCCATAAAAAATAAGTTCCAGATGGAATGAATCCCCCGTTAAACTCTATTGCTCCACCATTTGCTTTTAAAAGAATTCCATTGTTCAAGGACGGGGTAAAATTTATACCTAGATACATATCTACTGAAGAAATGTTTTGAATCATGGCGTAAACATTTCCGCTTGCTATTGAAAACGCAGTCGTGGAACCATTGATTACAAACCCTGAAGCGTTTGTAATAGGGCCGATGTTGATTGGTACTATTTGCATATTAGGACATTGCCTCCTGACAGATTAGGTGTGCGCCAACATTTGCTCCATTGGAGAATGTAGAAGTGCCAAGCGTTGTTGCGCTACCTGTTCCATAAGCAACCGTGAATTGCGCCTTATAAGCGTCAGGTGTTGCTGTGATGGTGAAGGTTCCGTTTAATCCAGAAGGAGTAAACCCAACAGTGACAATTTGATCTCCAGCATTTAGACCATGTGGAGAAACAAACGTAGCAGTAGCTGTAGTTCCAGATACAAACACGCTATTAATTAGAATTCCTGCTGACTGTGTGGCCTTCGTGGTGATTGCCACAGTAAGAATGTCAGGAATGTTTCCAAGTATAGTATTATACAATGGGAAGAAGTTTGTAAGATCGATTGACTGCAATCCAGCACCTCCGGCAGGGGTAGTGAATGCGTATACAACTTCACCTGAGCTTACTCCTAGAGAGTTATTCCCAATAGAGGTGGCACTCACATCGCGAGTACCGAATGATTGATAAGATCCGTAGTTGGTAACTGGCTGAAAATCAGATCCAATTAAGTTAACTGGATTGTTTGGAGTTGAAGCAATCAGCTCAACTACACAAAGTGAGTCAGCAGATACCAGCAAGCTCTGGGGAAGTAGCTGACCGCGATTTATCTGACCAATCGAGAAGAATGAATTAGCTACAACATTGAACGTACCAGTAGCAGTAGTTGCATTGTTAAGATACAGCCTGTTTGTTGAAATGCTGGTAATCTTCGTACTAAGAGGAAGAGCAGTTGAGTTAATTACCTGTCCGGCTGTAAATAAAGATCCGTTAGGTACGTCAACATAAGTGTTTCCTGATGTTACTGTTGCGCTTGCTGTAGTTCCAATAGCAGGAGCTGCTGCAAGAGGAAGCTGTTGTACAGGATCTCCAAAAGTAAGTGAGTTAGCTGTGTTAGCACTAATCTTTGCAGTGTAATAGTTTCCATCAGTGCCAAGATAATATATGGCACGACCTGCAAACTGATTAATTCCCCAGTTTAGACTGGATGTAACGGTTAGCAATAGATACTGAGAAGCCGGAGGCTGTGGAACAGTTACCGTGATTTGAATAACAGCAGGTGCTAGATAGGTGTAAGTGAACGTACCATTCAGGGCAGTGTATGATCCAGTAGCACCTGAGATAGTAATACTTCCACCTGCCGTTGAAAGATTATGAGCTTTCGTGAAAGTGATCGTAGCAACACTAGATTGAGGAGTGATTGAAGCAATTATGGGAAGAGTTACAACAGCAGTATTCAATGTCGCGCTTGTCGTTGTCGCAGATGCAAGCGTTCCCTGCTCAGTTGCTGGCCCTCCAAGGATGCTAAACTCTTGTGTACCCATTACGCGAGGCTGGATAGAAAGCACAGGGAAGCGCGTGGTATTGGGAGCGATATACCTACGGGGAACCGCTGGATTCATTCCGTAGCTATAAGTAAATCCGCGCTGCTCATCCTTTCTTCCTTCGACGATAACAGAGACTCCGTAATGGTAGAATGTGGTTGCAGGGTATCCTACCAAAGCTGAGTTTGTGCCAGTCGCAGTGGCATTCTGAGAAAGAGTAATAGTTGTTCCTGAGATTGCAGTGATCGTAGTTCCGGCAGGAACACCAGCGGCAGTGACAAGCATTCCAATACCAACTCCAGTTGCGCTTGCAAGCGTAGCTGAATTGCTTCCAACGGTGGTCGTTATGTTGGTGGTCTGCGTTCCGTTGTCGCGCTGTTCGTATCTCACGGGAAGGTTTCCCGTCCTAGACCAAGCAGCAAATCCAGTCTGCAATGATCCTCCCGTAGGAGTGAACTGACCAATGCCGGAGGTAGTATTATTTCCGGCTCCGATCTCATGCAGGATGTATTGCTCGCCATTGATCAACACTCCCCAGCGAAGCGCGCCTGCGCCATACCAAGCGTATTCTACCCAGATCATCTGAATGTTGTTCCATGTGATCTGCGATTTGATGTTCTGAGGATCACTCCAGTTGGTGTAATCCACGCGCCATTCTTGGATCACGTTTGGTGCGCCGGAGGTTCCGCTTGCTGCTGCGTTAGGGTAATAGTTCGTATCGCTACGGACGACTACATACATTCCCTGTGGATTAGTAGGAGTAGGCGTTCCCTGCTCAAAGAAAATACCGTTGTTGTCGTCAAAGAATCCAACACGCTGAAATTGACCAGTTACTGGGTTTCCAAAGTTAACTGCGCTAGCCATGTACATGGACTTTCCTGCCTGATACCTGTGGTAAGGACGGGACTGGCGTATAGTGCAAGAATTTGCTGTTTGAGCCGGAAGATACATGGCGCAAGCACCGATACCTGCCATGTGAGTAATGGCTCCTCCGTTTGCAGTGTAGTTCTCCCAGCGTAGAGGTTGAAGGCCATACTCAAAATCAGCCTCATAGATATTTTGATGTACGCTTACTTTAAGGCGACCAACCGTATCTTTAATCCGCTTTGTGTAGTCCTGACGGGACGCTGAGAGAGATTGGATGCTCATCTTTTATGCCCAGAGAATCTCGTAAGGAGTTGATGTCGATGCGAACAGGGACACGATTCCAGTAGGAACAAATGATGTCTCAAACTTCAATGGAGCGGCAGCTGTCACTTGGAATCCATTTGTTGCGCTTGGGGTAGTACCATCGAGCGTTACAAAGATTGTTCCAGTCGTTGCGATATACAAATAATTCCTAGAAGGATTTTGTGGCACAACTTGTGTTGCTGTTGATACCGATCCAAAAAGCGAGTTACCGATTGCTCGCTGAAGTGTGAGAGGTCTGGATGACATAGTATTAGTTTAGTTGTGAGATTGTTGCGTTTGCGCTGGGCGAGAATGGTCTTGTAGGATTTGTTCCAGCCGCTGTTGGTAGCAACTGCATATATGTATTGCTGGAATACCAGACAAACTGAATATAATCGCCTGGGTTTACGGAAACAATGGTTTCAACATTCGCTAGAACTTGATTGTTAACTCCAGATGTTGTGAATGTGTATGAAGAGTTGGGAAATATTTGTCCATTTATCGCAACCCACACTTCAACCGCATAATTGCTTCCTCCGCCAGTGGTAATGAATTGACCAAGAAAATTAACAAGGTAGTTACCAGCATTTGTAAAAGTAACCTGATTTCCGTTTTGAACGGAGATTCCGTTTGTTACGCCAGATGAGTTAAGATTAACAACATTGGATGATGTTGCTCCAGTATTGGTCTGTGTTGTTGTATCAAAAAATGTTCCGTAGTTCGATGTATTAACGACTTGAGGGTTTTGAATCAAAGTCGTGACATAGTTCTTCCAGCTGGCGCATCCAGAAACAAGTCTAGTAAGAAGTTTATATTCTTGGGGAGTCATCTTTGTAATTTGTAAGCAGTTGAGGTTGCTGACGCAAGTTTTATCTCACGCCAGCAACCGATAACTACCTACCGATTACAGACCTGTCGAAGAGGTCGAGCAAGGCAGGGGCTGACCATCAAACGGGCAACGCTTGAACAGAACAGGAACCACATTCTGCGGACGGATCGGCTGGATCGCGCGCTGGATCTGGTAGATGTGCTGACCGAAGTCACCGTATAGGTTACAATCGTTGTCGCGGAAGTAAGTCCACTCCAGCTCACCCATGGCGAGTTGAGGAGCGAAACGGAACGTGCCTTCGCCAACGTAGTTCTCAGGAACCAGACGCTTGAAAGCCTCGCCAGCGATGACAAAACCAACCTCGTAAGGAGCGGAGACCCATGCTGGGTTACGGCGTTGAGCAAAGCCGTTTGTGACAGCGGTGCTGACGATGGGGTTGACAAGGATCAGGTTGCCATTGGCATCGAAGCCAGTAGCACGCAGAGGCTGCTGATCGATACCGAAAGCAAAGCCGCGATAGCCTTGGAACTGATAGCCGGAGATGCTGTCCTCACCGAGCTTGAAGCTACCAGCGGTGAGATAGAGCAGATCTTCCTTAACGTCCGCATCATTACGGATGTTTTCGATAGCGTCTGCAC
>Ga0208254_1000186_pt1 | contig 8385 bp, 3 predicted proteins | sample CryBogCBE02Jul07_FD_184578 | JGI IMG/M metagenome (GOLD analysis project Ga0208254, IMG submission 184578) | Freshwater microbial communities from Crystal Bog, Wisconsin, USA - CBE02Jul07 (SPAdes) | ecosystem: Environmental > Aquatic > Freshwater > Lake | place: Crystal Bog, Wisconsin, USA...
AGGCTAATGAAAAGAGGCACGCTATGGCTCGTCAAATTGCCGAGCAGCAAGTTTACGATCAGGCATCAAAAGAAAAAGCGGCAGACAAAGAAATTGAAGAGGCCGGAACATTCCTTACTGGGCCGCTTGGACTTGGCGAGATGGGTGCTGTTTCACTTCTTGGAGAAGCCGCTGCTGGCATTACGCCGAAAGTAATTCAGGCGTTGAGGATGGCTGGAAAATCCGAGAATGAGATCAATGCCATCCTGTCAGCAGAACAAGAGGCACAAAAGGCAAAGGCATTTGAGAATCTTCAAAAGGCACAGCAGCCTACATGGATTGGCAAGGCAGCAGGAAAGACTGCCGAAAAGATAGATGCCGCTACAAAGTCGCTAGAGAGACTTCAGGAATCAACTCCGCAATTTGTCAAAGACATCACGCCAATGATTGGTGGTGGTCTTGCAGGTTATGAGCTAGGAGGCGAAAATAAGGGGCAGGGTGCTATTCTTGGCGCATTGCTTGGAAAGGCAGGATCTCCCATTGTTAAGATGGCAAAATATGGCCTAAAAGCCCCTGCACTCATCCGAGACATTGACGAGGCGAGGGCTATTGCCGCAGGAGGCACAAGAGGCACATTTGAGACGCTAGGAGGCTTCCCTGAAGTCAGCGAGTCGGCAGCAAAGCTACTCCGCTATGGAGGAAAGCGTCTGGACAACATTCTTGAGAACAGCGTCGAGTATGCAAAGGCCGGAATTCATGGAACTGCGCTTGCACTAGCTACTGGTGCGCTTGAGTCAGCAAACCCTGAAGAGCTTAATCAGATGCTTGGTAGCGGTTTGTTCTATATCGTCGGAGGAAGGGCCGGACAACACATTCTTGGCAAGTTGACAGGTGTAGATCCCGTTATTGAGGCTCGCAACCGCAGGCAACAGGCTGTTGATGACATCAAGACATACAGGGATCTTGACCCAGAGACGCAAAAGACCCTTGATTCAGTAACAAGCTGGGACAATGTCATCCAGCAGAGGGAGCAAAAGCTAAACGAAGCCAAGCAAGCATATGCAGATGCGGTGGCTCGCGGTGCAAAAGACGCAGAGCAGCTTGGCAACAATGCAATCTTGCAGGCAAAAGCACTCTCCATGCTAAAGCGTGCCAATGTGCAGACCCGCAACGAGTATGGTCGTCAGTTTATTAGGGAGATGACCAACATTAACCAGTTGGTGAATGGCACTCTTCGCGCAGGACAAAATAATGTTGGGATTAACATCCTAACACCTGACCAGATTTTCACAAAGTTCAGGCAAGACCCTGCAAATGCCGCAGCGACTGACCAAGAAATCCTTGATGCCGCAGATCAGCGCGGATTCTACAGCACTCCAGAGGGAGCGGTTGAATATCAGGCCGGAATGGGAATGGAGGCTCCAAAGAGCAAGATGATCTTTGACCGCACCAAGCCATCTATTGTCATCAATGCTGACCACCTAAAAGCCCGTATGCTTATTGATGGCGAGTCTGCCGCAGAGGCATTGCGCCATGAGGCCGGACACCATATCCGCAATATTCCTGAATTCCGAGAGATGAACAAGGATGCGGAGGCACTCCTTTTCAGCCAAGAGGTTAAAGACCCTAATGGAAATGTAGTAACCACGACATCTGGCCGCTATAGCGACAAGGATCTTGTTGAGATGTTTAACAAGAACTACATGAAGGGCAAAACTCCAGAGCAGGTGGAGCAACTAGCAAAACTTGGAGGATTGTGGGACTTCTCTCGCGGAGCATTGGACGAAAATGCTGTTGCCAACTACATGAGGGACGAAATCATCGCAGACCTTAATGCGGAAACAATCTCGCGCCATCTTGGTAAGGATCTTGATTCTGGAACGCTTCACTTGCTCGACTTGGCTCGACTCAAGACCAAGAAGAACATCCTAGACCGCGCACTCATCAAGTTCGCCGGACTTGGTGGCAAGGGAGACGCTACTAGCGAGCTTACAGGGGCCGAATACCCTCCTGATGTCATGTCGGCAAACAGAAACGCCATGCGTGCGCTACAATCGCTCCAAGGCGAGGTTTCAGAGGCCGTAAAGGCTCCTGACGCGCCCAAGATCAGCAGGGCCGAGATGATGAAGAACAAGGCTCTGATGAACCGCTATGGGAAAGACAGCGGGATGTTCAAGACCAAGATTCAGGCACAGATTTTCGACGGGAACGGCAATCCTGTAGGTGCGCCTATTGACATTGCCAATCCTAACGCATCTGAAGGGTCATGGCAGAACAAGGAAGGAGCCGTCAGGCAGCTAAACGGCTATGGGCAGCGTCCTGATGAGGTAGCTGGCATCGAAATCCCAGATGGCGGGTCACTTGTCGTCGGGAAGCAGATTGTAATGCAGCCAGATGGTAAAACACCTGTACTGCTAACACCCAAGGAGGCTAAAACACTCCAGAAATCTCGCGGGCAGGTTATTCGCCAAGCCCTTGATACGCCAGACTACGGCGCACCCAACCGCTTTGAGCCTACTGGTGATCCAGATGGTACATGGCGTGGTACGTTCACTCCGATCCAGATTGAGGCTATCAAGAATCTTCCTGAAGGAATCATTCCGAGGTCTATCAAGGAAAATATGCTCAAGATCAACGATGCAATCGTGCGAGGAGATGGCTCCCGCCTGCTTGTTGATTATGCCGCTGTAATGGACGACAACGGCAGATATAAGCCCTATGCCGCCAAGATTTACGATGTCGTTCCCATCGGAATGCATCTTTCCAAGGACGGGCATATCCTATCGACCAATATCTCCGTAGGCCGGATGTTCGACAAGCTGAACAAATGGAGCGAGCGGATGCCTGCACGCCTTGCGCCTTGGAACGGCAGCAAGGAGGCATTCTTCAAGGAATTTACCGAGAAGTACCTCCAGAACTGGCAGAATGGGCTGGCCGGAGAGACTGGCCTTGCAGCAACGCCGGAAGAGGCCATCGGCAAGAAGAATATCTTCAATGACTTCCTAAATCTCACGACCAAGGACGCAGCCCCGCTGAATCCCGACCGCACAAAAACACCTCGCCGCCGTGGAGATGTGCGCGGTAAGGACATCGACCGCACGATCATGTCCATGCGCTTGGATCACATGGCAGAACTGATCGACAACGATGGTGCGCCAAAGGTTCCTGTCAGCTATCAGAAGGCGAAGATGAACATGATGCCTGCTGAAGAGCCTGTTGCACCCCGCGAGGAAGAGCGCAAGCCGTCCGCTATCGACCTTGGCATTACCGCAGCGCATAGCAGGGAGGCAAAGCCGTTTGGAGCGCAGTATGTGGCTCCTACTGGTGAAAAAGAGCGCATCACAGAAGCTACCTATACGAACCCCAAGACAGGCGAGATTACCAGAGGAGCAAACCATCAAGAAGCCAATCCTAGCGCACCACAGGAGGCTACAGACCGCGAATCGCATGCATATGGCTTTGGCACATCATACGGGCGTGATGTTGACCGCAAGGAAGCGTACAACATCGCGCAGGCCGCTGGTCAGCTAAAGACTCCGGCAACGGAGGAGGAGAAATTCCATGCTGATCGCGGAGTCCTTCACAGCGACATGGTCAATTATGAGGGTGAACAACAGCAACCAACCAAATTATCCACAAAGCGTGTAAATACTGGTCTATATCAAGTTCAACACGCAGGCAAAAAGTGGGAGATAGAAAATAGAGGCAAAGATGGATGGATGGTTTACGAAATCAATCCACGAAGCGGTCAAAGAGATTGGCATAATGACTTTTATTCAAAGTCAGATGCCATGAATTATGTTAAGGAGCAAAAGCCTGCTGGCGGCATCTCCTTCATGCCGTCCAAGCTAGACGAGGCACACGCCAAGGCTATTGAGTCTGGAGACACAGAAGAGGCGCAGAGGCTCGTTGATGAGGCGGCGAGGAAGGCGGGGTATACGATTGGGCCGGTTCTGCATGGCACAGGGAAAGAATTTACCGTTTTTGATAAAGAAAAAAGAGGGGCATCAAATACATCGGCATCTAAAAAGGCTTTTTGGTTCACGACTGATGAAGCTACTGCAACCAATTTTTCACGGTTAAGAAACACCGTTTCTCAATCAAGGATCATTAAGGCATATCTTAAAGGTAAATTTGCCACCTCTGATTTTTCTAACATTCCCGATTGGAATGCCAAAGAATCACACACCAAAAGAAACGAGGTGGTTCAACGGGCAATCCGTGAAGGCAAAGATGGTGTTCATTTCTTGAACATGGCGGATTTAGGGCCAAGGTCGGATATTTATGCCGTATTTGATCCTAACCAGATCAAATCCGCCGATCCCGCCACCTACGACAACGAAGGCAATCTAATCCCGCTCTCCCAACGCTTCGACACCAGCAAATCTGACATCAGGTTCATGCCAAAGAGCGAGGAAGAGCCAAAAAAACGATCATTCGATATTGTTCCTAATTCATTCCAAAAATTGGTATCCGCTGGATATACTAACCAATTTGATTACAAGGGACTTTCAAAGACATTTGAGCTTCCTGTGGGAAATATTAACTCTACAGAAAGCACTAAAGACGAGAATGTACAATCGCTCGTCGACAAAATGGACAATGGAGGAACATTCACTCCAATAGTTATAGATGAGGATAACAATGTTGTTGATGGACATCATAGGCTAGAGGCTGCAAAACAAATGGGCATTGATAGAGTTCCTGTTCAACAATTAATTAGATCATCGCTTTCTTTCATGCCCTACTCGCCAGAGCTTCCCAAGGACGAAGACGGCAAGGTCGATTGGGCTGCTTTCCAGACCAAGACGCAGGAGATCGCAAAGCCGCTCGCAGGATTGAGTTTCATGCCGGAGGATAAGGAGGATGGATCTCTTGGCTTGTCAGTATTGAAAGGAGAGCAACAACCAGATGGTCTGCTAAAAACACCAACAATCTTTGAGATTGCGAATTGGTTCCAAGATAGGTTCAAAAAACCGATTGATTACAGAAAGGCAACACAACAAGATGCCGCTCGCCTTGCAACATATCTGATTTCAGAGATCAAACACGCTTACAATATTCATCCAGAGGCCGCAGGCTGGTATGATGAGAATATCAAGCTGGCAATGGATGTAATGCGCGAACTTGATCCTGACCTTGCTAAAAAAGAAAACGAATTTGTATTAAAGGCATTAATTGCAGTTACTTCTGATGGAAATGCCGTTGATAATCAGTTTACCCAAGCATGGGATGAATATCAGCATTGGAAAAAGACTGGAGAGTTTTCTGGCAACTATGTTTCAGGCACAAGAATTCCAAACATCAAAAACAACATTCAGGCAATAGGTCATATTGTTGATAAACTTGGAATTGATGGAGCAATTAAATGGCTTACAACCAAAGGAACTGTTTCTGACCTAAAGAAATCTGTCGTTAATGACCTTGGATGGACTAAAGAAGAAGCTGCCGGAATTGCCTCTGGAGAACTGCAAAACTCTATTGTTCCATATGCCGCCGTATTCGGGCCTAAACTTGGATCTTTCTTTAACAACCTTTACGGAGATTTTAGCACAACCACTATGGATCGGTGGTTTATGAGAACTATTGGTCGCCTTACTGGAAAGCAAATTAAAGACATTTCCCGTGATAAGCTAAATGAGTCACGCCAGCGAGTAAGAGATGCCGTTTCTGCTTTGTCTGCGGAAGAAAAGAAAAAGCTAGGCATTTCAAAAGCATCATTTGAAGGCACAAAAGCTGATGATTCATCCAAAAAGATGTCCAGATACTTCTCGCTAAAGGAAAATAGAGAGGGTGTATCAAAACAAATGGATGCATTCAGAAAAGCTGTTAATAACCACAATAAAACCACCGAACCTCTTGTAGAAGCCCCAGAAAATGGCAATCAGAGAATGGATTCGCTCCGTTATTGATGAGGTTCAGAAGCAACTGAAATTTCAAGGGATTAACCTTGAAAACGCTGACCTACAGGCTCTATTGTGGTATGGAGAAAAAGAATTATATGAAAAACTCGGATATAGATCAAGAGAACGAGCCGATGACTATGCTTCAGCAGCAGCCGCTGTCTATGAAAAGCAGGCTGGGAAGCCTTCTGGAGTCTATGCAACAAGCACAGGACGAGTGGGCAGAGTCGGACGAACCAAAGGGTCTTTGGAGTTGGACAAATAGAATGAATCAGCTAAAACAAAACACTTAATATGCCCCTCTGCGAACGCTCATCCCAAAACTGCTTTACTAGGAACATCAAGGCCGAGATTAAGGCGGGAAAGAAACCCGCGCAAGCCGCCGCCATTGCGTACAGCGTACAGCGCAAGGCTAAAGCTAAAGGCAAATAATTTATGGCACAACCGATCCCACGCAAAGAAGACCTAAAGCCTATTAGCGAGGCTGTATGTATGTTCGTCGATCATGGCTTGTTTATCTCGCAAGCCCTGCGTCTCGCTCAAGACTTCAAGAAGGTCTATGTCTACACTCCTTGGGAGACGGCGTTCCCGCGTATGACTTCACAAGTTGGACTTGGCTATGATGAGTTAGAGCTTGTTGATAGCATCTTTGGCCCTTGGTTTGATTCTGTGGACGTTTTCGTTTTTCCAGACATCAATTCCGGCCATCTTCAGCAGTATTTAGTTGACCAAGGTAAAGCTGTATGGGGATGCCGACTTGGTGAATGCCTTGAGCTTGATCGGGAAGGCTGCAAAGAAATTTTAAAGGTTCTGGATCTTCCTGTCGGAAAGTATACGCATATCAAAGGAATGGATAATCTACGCACATTCTTGCAAGAGAATGATGGCAAAAAGTATTGGGTAAAAATTAATAAATGGCGTGGAACATTTGAAACTTTTTGTTGCGAACATTACAAAGACGTAGAACCTAAAATTGACGAAGTAGAACACAAACTAGGGCCACTAAAACACGTTATTGAATTTACTGTTGAAGAGGATCTTCCAGATAAGGTTGAGGTAGGCACAGATGGATTTGTTATTGATGGCAAGCAGCCTTCGCAACTCATGGCTGGAATTGAGGTGAAGGATCTCTGTTACGTTGGCAAATTCCTTAAATATCAAGACCTTCCAGAACCCGTTCGTAGATTCAACGACCGCATGGAGCCTGTTTTTGCCGCCTATGGTTATCGCGGCTGGATGTCGTCAGAAGTAAGAATTGGAAAAGACCATATCGGCCACATGATCGATGGATGCATGAGATCGCCTAGCCCGCCAAATGAGCTATGGCAGCTTGTCTATGCAAACTTTTCCGAGATCATTTACTACGGAGCGCACGGAATCATGGTTGATCCAGAGCCTACCGCAAAATATGGCGCGGAGGTGCTTATTCATAGCTCTTGGGCAAGCGGTAATTGGCAACCCGTAAATATTGAGCCTGAAGTGCGCGAGTTTGTGAAACTCCGCAATTCCATGAAGATTAACGGGCGCGAATACATTTCACCTATGGGAGACGGCTTGCCGGAGATTGGAGCAGTTGTTGGGCTTTCTGATGAGTCTATTGAGGACGCTATTGAGGAAGCATTCAAGAACGCCGAAGGAGTCAGCGGGTACTATCTGGACATTCCCAAGGCATCTACACAAACCGCTCTTGAGCAAATCGCAAAGCTGGATGAGTTGGGCTTGAACTACTTCAAGGACTAGCCATACTTTATTCATCTTCAATAAGGCATAAACGAGGCGATGTCCGCGAGGATGGTCTAATCTTTTGGCAATATGACCGCCGGAGGGGTCTTGTTTTTGAAAGATGGTATGATAAAGAAAAATTTGACCGCGCTTTGCATTTGCAATCACTCACGAACAAAAGAAGAGTTCGTGATCCAGAAAAAGAAAGAGAGCGTAGCAGATTAAAATCAAAGAAATACAGAAGCGAAAATATTGAAGAGATTAGAAAAAAAGACCGAGAATATAAACGCAAGATTAGACAAGAGCGTGGCGATGAAGTGAGAGCAGCCAGTCGGGAATGGTGCAAAAATAATAGATGGAGGCTTTCTGCTGTAGAGTCGCGCAGAAGAGCTTTGGAAAGAGAGGCAATCCACCCACAGCATGACCCGAATGACGATAAAAAGTTAAGCCACATAAAAGACATTCTGGGGGCGCGTGGAGAATATGGTGTTGATCACATTGTTCCACTAACCCGTGGCGGGATTCACATCATTTACAACCTCCGTATTTTGCCAAAATCATTAAATTCTCAAAAAAGAAACCGACTCGACTCCGAGCTTACCCCAGAGCAACAGCAGGAGTGCTATTTCTGGCGTATCTTGACCAGATTCCTTACTTGCAGCTATGATTACGCGAACGCCGCCTGAACATCCACCCCAGCCTCGCCGCGACGACGACATCCCCCCCTACAAATGAAGATCGCGATCATCACGATTGACCCATCGGAGAACCGCTATGGGAC
>Ga0208254_1000219_pt1 | contig 7560 bp, 5 predicted proteins | sample CryBogCBE02Jul07_FD_184578 | JGI IMG/M metagenome (GOLD analysis project Ga0208254, IMG submission 184578) | Freshwater microbial communities from Crystal Bog, Wisconsin, USA - CBE02Jul07 (SPAdes) | ecosystem: Environmental > Aquatic > Freshwater > Lake | place: Crystal Bog, Wisconsin, USA...
CTCTCAGTATTTCTGAATGGCGCAAGCGTTACCCCAATGAGGCAGCTTGCGCATCTTTACAAAACCGACCAGCCGTATTTTTAATATTGGCTTAGTGCAGGTCTGAAGCTTTCACGATCGCTTTACCAGCAGCCGTACCAGCTTCAGCACCAAAACGTTTTGCCACTCTCTCCGCAAAGTTTTCTTTCACGGTGTAGTCCAAAATATCGGGTGCCTTGAAGGTATCGCGCGCAACAGAATCAACTGTGCCATAGCCATCAACTAAGCCAAGCTTGACTGCTTGCTCGCCATTCCAGACACGTCCCGAGAACAGATCTGGTGCATCTTTCAGGCGCTCGCCACGACCTTCTTTCACCACATTAATGAATTGCTGATGAATTTCATTAATCATGGTTTGCACCATCTCAATTTGTTTTGGATTTTCTTTCGTGAAGGGATCCATCATTCCTTTATTCGATCCCGAAGTGATCATGCGACGGGTCACACCCAATTTATCCATCAAGCCAGTGAAACCGAAACCTTCCATGATGACGCCGATTGATCCCACTAGACTGGCTTTATCAACCAAAATCTGATCACTTGCAACTGCCACGTAATAGCCGCCTGAGGCACAGATGTCCTCGACGACAACCACAAAAGGCTTATTGGGATAAAGCTTGCGCAAGCGATGAATCTCGTCATTCATCATGCCTGCTTGGACTGGTGAACCGCCGGGACTATTAATCCGCAGAATGACGCCAGCACTGTGTTCATTCTCAAAAGCAGCGTCTAAAGATACATTGATATCTTCAGCATTTGCCATTGAGTGAGCAGAAATCTCGCCTTCTAAAGAAACTAAGGCAGTGTGTTTTTCAACTCCCATGCCATGACCGGGTAAATGGAAATCGAATAATGAGATGGCTACACCAATCATGATGAGTAGTGTCGCTACGCGAAAGACAACGCGCCAACGACGGCCTCTACGACTCTCTTTTAGATTTTCTAGGAGCAAATGCTCGAGTGCTTGGCGCTCCCAGTTTGGATTGGAGTTCTGATTGTTTTCCATGAGTACCTTCTAAGTCTTTATTGATCTATTAAGTTCAGTTTTAGCCACTGCGATAGTTGCAAAACATTATCCACGCGGGCCAGGGATTTTGCTTCTCGCAAAGTATCTGGGGGATGTGCCCCATAAGTTACTGCAATCGCATCGACTCCAGCATTGGAAGCCATATCTAGGTCATGTGTAGTGTCGCCAATCATCAGCATTCGACGGGTTGGTACTTGCATGACATCCGATAACTCCAAGAGCATGCCGGGGTGCGGTTTTGAAAAGGACTCATCTGCAGTGCGAGTCTCATGAAAGACATGGCCTAATTGATGAAACTCTAGAGAGCGATCTAAGCCAACGCGTGACTTTCCGGTAGCAACACCCAATAAGTAACCCTCATTACGCAAATCCTCTAGCAACTCACGGATACCCTCAAATAAATGGAGCTCGTGATCTTTGGCCAAGTAGTGAAAGCGAAATCGGTCTGTGAGTTTCGGAAAATGAACGGGCTCAATCCAAGGCACTGCCCGTCTTAGTGAATCTTGAATCCCTAAGCCAATGACTGAGCTTGCCAAAGAATCATCTGGCTCCTTGAAACCCAGGTCACGGCAGGCTTGTTGAATGCAATTGACGATGGTTGGAGTGGAATCCATGATCGTGCCATCCCAGTCCCAAACAATCAGGTCGTAGCGTCGATTGGATTTTGGAGCCTTGGTCATACTATTGCTCAAAGCTTTGCATCATCGCTGCGAATTCTGCAGGCAAGGGAGACTCAATACGCATTTTTTCTCCCGTTCGTGGATGGGTAAAGCCTGCTAGATGAGCGTGTAAATAGAGTCGCTTGGATTTAATCCGTTTATCTGCATCCTCAAAGCCATACTTATCATCACCCAAAATGGCATGCCCCAGTTTTTGTAAATGCACCCGGATTTGGTGGGTACGGCCCGTCTTTAATTGCGCTTCAGCAAAACTGATTGCAGCATCTCCTTGTTGCAACTTTTTGACAAGCCGCAAAGCGGTATGGCTAGGCAGTCCTTCAGGATCAACTCTCACCCGACGCTCACCATTGGGTAACAAATACTTATGGAGTGGGAACTTCAGCTGCATAGTGCCTGGGCCAGCATCAATTGCGCCATGCGCTAGGAGGTAATAACGTTTATCGGTATGACCCTCCCGAATTTGCCGGTGCATTTCTACTAAAGCACTACGCTTCTTAGCTAACATTAAAACGCCGGAGGTATCGCGATCTAAGCGATGTACCAATTCTAGAAAATTGAGTTCGGGCCTAGTAATGCGCAGCGTCTCAATCACACCTAGCGCGATTCCGGAGCCACCATGCACAGCGAGCCCCGCAGGCTTATCAACAATCAGCAAAGCTTCATCTTCAAACAAGATTGGCATCTTGTCAGAAAAGCCCTGGGCGCGAGATTTAGTTTGGGCAGAATTCGCAGCCGCAATTTGGGCTGGCTCTGCAATTCTGACAGGGGGTACTCGAACGACGTCGCCCTCAACTAGACGGGTCGTAGGCTCTGCTCTTTTTTTATTGACCCGCACCTCACCCGAACGAATAATCCGATACACATGACTTTTAGGGACACCCTTAGCCCAGCGCAAGAGGTAGTTATCCAGACGCTGTCCAGCCTCTTCAGGCCCGATCGTTTCCAAGCGAACCGCTGGGGCGACCGGGGTTTTGGTCTTAGCAGGCTTAGTTTGGGGCTGGGAGGATAGGGTCGATTTCATACTTTTATCTCTCGCCAGACTGGCAAGGGACTCAACAATACCCCATTGTCATTCAACTTGTGCCGTATAATCAACGCTCTAGCCAATTTATTGGCCCGAGACCAGTCTAATTTAGACTTGAATCGTGGAGCTTGGAGTCGCCCTTAAAGACTCCCAGGGTTGCCCCTCCCCTGTTTAATGAGGCGCAGGGTTGGTGTGCCGTATGCCGCGACCCGCGATTAGAAGACAGTTTTCAGGCGCGCGCCTGCATTGATGACCTAAAGGAGGTCTCTGTGGCGAGCGTCAAGTGTGGCACCGAATCACAGTACAGTGAATTCAGTGAGCTAAGTGAAATTCACTGGCAATAGTTTGACCCACACTCTTTTACCAATGGGCTTGCCCATAATTGGTACAAATCTGTCCCCTGACGCACCGCGCAACGACGCCCTCCCCAATAGGAGAGTGTTATGAAACGCATGTTATTTAATGCAACTCAACAAGAAGAGTTGCGAGTTGCCATCGTCGATGGTCAAAAACTCATAGATATTGATATTGAAGCCGCCGGTCGTGAGCAACGTAAAGGCAACATTTATAAAGGGGTTATCACCCGCATTGAACCTTCCCTCGAAGCCTGCTTCGTAAATTATGGGGAAGAACGGCATGGCTTCCTGCCATTCAAGGAAGTAGCCCGTACCTATTTCAAAGAAGGTATCGACGTTCGCAACGCCTCTATTAAAGATGCTTTGCGCGAAGGCCAAGAAATCATTGTTCAGGTAGAAAAAGAGGAGCGAGGCCAAAAAGGTGCCGCCCTAACCTCTTTCATCTCTCTGGCAGGTCGTTACTTGGTGTTGATGCCCAACAATCCTCGCGGAGGTGGTGTATCTCGTCGTATTGAGGGTGAAGACCGTCAAGAGCTGCGTGATGCTATGTCGCAATTGGATATTCCCGATGGAATGAGCATCATTGCTCGTACTGCTGGTATTGGCCGTGACGCTACCGAATTGCAATGGGACTTAAGTTACCTCATGCAGTTATGGAAAGCCATTGATGAGGCTGCTCAAGGCAACTCAGCTCCGCTGCTGATCTATTTAGAGTCCAGCTTGGTGATTCGTGCAATCCGTGATTATTTCCAGCCTGATATTGGCGAAATCCTGATCGATACGGATGATATCTTCGAACAAGCGCAAGCATTTATGTCGGTAGTGATGCCAGACAATCTGCCACGGGTTAAGCGTTATCAAGATGATGTTCCCCTCTTCTCGCGTTTCCAAATTGAGCATCAAATTGAAACTGCGTACTCACGTACCGTACCTTTGCCATCTGGCGGCGCCATCGTGATCGACCATACTGAAGCTTTGGTATCCGTCGACGTGAACTCGGCGCGCGCTACTCGTGGATCTGATATTGAAGAAACTGCGGCGCGTACCAATTTAGAAGCCGCCGATGAAATCGCTCGTCAAGCACGCTTACGTGACTTAGGCGGTTTGATTGTGATCGACTTCATTGATATGGACTCGAGCAAAGCACAGAAGGATGTTGAGAATCGTCTACGCGATGCTTTGCGTCATGATCGCGCCCGGGTTCAGATGGGCAAGATCTCTAAGTTTGGCTTGATGGAAATGTCACGCCAGCGTTTACGCCCTGCTCTCTCTGAAGGTAGTCATGTTACCTGCCCGCGTTGTAACGGCACAGGCCATATTCGGGATACCGAGTCTTCAGCACTCCAAGTCTTGCGCATTATTCAAGAAGAAGCAATGAAAGAAAACACAGCTGCAATTCATACGCAGGTACCAGTCGAAGTGGCTGCCTTCCTACTCAATGAAAAACGCGCTGAAGTGATCAAGATCGAGAGTCGCTTTAAGGTCAATGTCTTAATGGTGCCTAATAAGCATTTAGAGACTCCGCACTACAAGCTTGAGCGTTTGCGTCACGATGATCCTCGCTTAGATGATCAAAAAGCCAGCTATGTGATGGCTGAAGAAGCTGCCCGCGAATTAGAAGCCGATACCATCGTGAGCCGTAAGGATGCTGATGTAAAGGCGCGCCCTGAAGCTGCGGTGAAAGGTATAACACCGAACCAGCCTGCTCCAGTAAGTCAGCCACGTCCACAACGTGAAGCTCCTAAGAAGGCTGAAAGTTCTGGTGGTTTGTTTGGCTTTATAAAAAAGCTATTCTCATCCACTGAGCCAGAAGTCAAGCCAGAAGAAAACCGCAATCGTGGTCGCAATCCTAATCAACGCAATGCCAATGGCAACAGTGGTAATAATCGCAATCGTGGTCGCCGCGGTGATCGCAATGGTGAACGCACTGAACGACCAGCTGCGGATGCTGCTTCAGGCGAGCAAAAAACTCGCCCAGAAGCTCAGGGGCAAGGGCGCAATCGTAATAATCGCAATCAAAATGGTCCTAAGCCTGAGCGTCAACAAAACAATGCGAATGCTGCAACTCCAGCAACCACTGGCGAGGCTACACCTCAAGCTGATGTCACTCAAAATGCGGATGGCGAAGAGCGTCGCGGTCGTGGTCGCAATCGTCGCGGTCGTGGACGAGGTCAGCGCGAGCGTGGTGAACGTAGTGATGCAGAAAATACCCAAGGTAATGATGTCGCCGCGAGCACTGCTTCTACAACTCTGGTTCCAGCACCAGCTTTCTCGGGCCCTCCTGTTGGAATGGCTGGATCCTCTGCTTCAATGCCTACCCAAAATTTGGCACAAAGCTTTGGTAATCACAAGCCAGCGCCCGCTGCTCCAGAGCGCTCACAGAGAAGCCATAGCAGTCCAAAAGCTTCACCCACTCCTGCAATCGAAGTGATTGCTAAGCCTGCAGCCGAACTTCCTAAGGTGGCTTTCAAGGCACTAGAGGAAAGCCCTCTGCAAAATGTCGTGCAATCAGCTGGCATGGTTTGGGTGGCTACTGACTCTAGTAAGCACACAGAAGTACAGTCTCAGATTCAAGCAGAGCACATTTCTGTGAATTTGGGCCGCGCTCCCAAGGCTCCAGCAACACTTCCCGATGGCCCAATGGTTTTAGTTGAAACCGGCGGTCAAGAAAAAACGGTTTAAAACGAATTCTCCAGGCCGCGAGATACCCCACTAGGGTATTTAGCGGTTTGGCAGAAACCGCGTTTCACAGCCATAATTGAATGATGGTTGAAAAAGTCATCCCCATTCGAATTGATGAAGGAAAGGGTTTAAGTCCCTCCATTCCTACTCAACTTCAATCTCCGAACTCATCGAATCAAGATACTCGAGGTCGGCTCTTAAGAGATCTGCGAATTTCTGTTACAGACCGCTGTAACTTTCGGTGTACTTATTGCATGCCAAAGGAAGTCTTTAATCAAGACTATCCCTATTTAGCCCATGATGAACTTCTCAGCTTTGAAGAAATCACACGACTGGCTACGATCTTTGCTTCACTCGGTGTAGAAAAAATTCGCTTAACGGGTGGTGAGCCCTTGCTACGGAAAAATATCGAGATCCTAATTGGCATGTTAGACAAAATTAAGGCTCCAGATGGGTCCTCGCTCGATCTCACCCTCACCACCAATGGCAGTATCTTGCGTAAGAAAGCGGCTCTACTAAAAGCTGCAGGCCTGAAACGGATAACCGTAAGCCTCGATGGACTAGACGATGCGGTCTTCAAGAAAATGAACGATGTCGATTTTCCGGTTGAAGACGTGCTCGATGGAATTGCCGCTGCACAAGAGAATGGGTTTGATTCCATCAAAGTGAATATGGTGGTAAAGAAGGGTAGTAATGAACATGAGATCATTACTATGGCCAAACGCTTCAAAGGTACTGGTGTTGTTCTGCGCTTTATTGAATATATGGATGTTGGCAGCTCCAATGGTTGGAACATGGCAGAGGTAGTCCCCTCTCAAGAAGTGATCTCAGCAATTCATGCGGTTTATCCCCTGGAGCCTATCTCTCCTAATTATTCTGGTGAAGTCGCTAAACGCTGGCGCTACCTTGATGGTTCTGGCGAGATTGGCGTGATCTCCAGTGTGACCCAAGCTTTTTGTGGTGATTGTTCTCGCGCACGTATTTCAACAGATGGACAACTGTATCTCTGTCTGTTTGCTAACGAAGGTTTTGATTTCAAATCCATGCTTCGCTCAGGCAAAAGTGATTTAGAGATCGCCAATGCCATCATGAACGTTTGGTCAAAACGGGATGATCACTACTCTGAGGTCCGTGGATCCCTGCTTGAATCAACACCTTCCACTGGGTCCAAAGTTGAAATGTCTTACATTGGCGGATAATGATCTCTCGAACAGAAATCACCGGACTGATTCTTGCTGGCGGTCGCGCCCAAAGAATGGGTGGCATTGATAAAGGACTCATCCCCTTTCATCATCGCCCCCTCATTGAATCTGCCATTAATCGGCTCAAGCCTCAAGTAGGCTCAATCATGATTAACGCCAATCGTAATCTTGAGCAGTATGCGACTTATGGTTATCCAATAGTCAGTGATGCTGATTCGAGCTTCTCAGGGCCCCTAGCAGGCTTTGCAGCTGGCCTAAAAGCCTGTCCTACTAAATATTTAGTAACTGCCCCCTGTGATTCGCCATTACTACCAACAAACTTGGTTCAACTACTCTCAACAAAACTCGCTGAGGGCTCTTTTGATCTCGTCTATGCATCCAGCAAAGACAATGCTGGTAAAACTTGGGCTCAACCAGTCTTCTGCCTGATGCATATCTCACTATTAAAGTCGCTGGAGGAGTTTATTAGCCTGGGTGATTTGAAAATTGATCGCTGGTTTAAAGAACTTAATAGCAGCACAGTAGTTTTTGATTCAGAATCTGCGTTTGC
>Ga0208254_1000252_pt1 | contig 7075 bp, 7 predicted proteins | sample CryBogCBE02Jul07_FD_184578 | JGI IMG/M metagenome (GOLD analysis project Ga0208254, IMG submission 184578) | Freshwater microbial communities from Crystal Bog, Wisconsin, USA - CBE02Jul07 (SPAdes) | ecosystem: Environmental > Aquatic > Freshwater > Lake | place: Crystal Bog, Wisconsin, USA...
TGCTTTTCCGTTACTCCCAGGCACAGACGAGATTTTGACTTTTGTACCAAACGCATACTTTACTGGTATTACTGCAAGCGGTAACGCAAGCGTTTACATCAGTCCAGGCGATGGAATGTAATTATGTTAAAGACCGTATCAACATCATCTAGTGGCGGGACATCTGGTGGCTTGACTTATCAAGGCGCATGGAACGCTTCGACCAATACGCCAACGCTGACATCCGGTGTGGGTACAAATGGTTACTATTATGTTGTGTCGGTTGCAGGAACAACGACGCTTGATGGTGTGAGTTTATGGTCTGTTGGTGATTGGGCAATTTTCAACGGTACAACTTGGCAAAAATTAGACGGATCAAACACAGAAGCGTTTACGTCTATTACAGTCACTGGTTTGACTGGTTATATGTATGCCAACAATACCAGTCCTGTTACGGCATCGACAACAATACCAGTAGCAAACGTAGCGGGTGCGGTAGCCAATACAGTCAATATTATTGCTGGGACTGGACTATCAGGTGGTGGTGCGTTAACGGGTAACGTGACATTAACTAATGCTGGTGTTACATCGTTTAACACTCGTAATGGTGCGGTGACATTAACGTCATCGGATGTAACAACTGCGCTTGGCTATACACCTGGCACAGGAAACGGCTCAGTTACTTCTATTACTGCTGGCACAGGTTTAAGTGGCGGCACAATTACTACTAGCGGCACAATCAATTTAGCCAACACAACGGTTACTGCTGGTAATTACACCAATACCAATTTAACGGTTGACGCTCAAGGACGCATCACAGCGGCAAGCAATGGTTCAGCAGGCGGTGTCACAACATTCTCTGCCGGTACAACGGGATTAACACCAGCTAGTGCAACAACGGGTGCAATTACGTTAGGCGGCACGTTAGTAGTATCCAATGGCGGCACAGGTTTAACGTCGTTGACCGCTGGGTACATACCCTATGGCAACGGTACTGGCGCATTGGCATCGTATTCCGGTTTTAATTACAACACAACTTACAATACGCTGAACACGCCTACGTTGTCGGTGACTTCAACGACTAGCACAACTCCTGCGCTATCGTTCAATGCGGCGAACACAAGTGTGGCATCGGGTGCGTCGGTTGCTAGTAGCTATTTGCAAAGTTTGTTCCAAAACAGTAGCAATACGGCGAATGCGTCAGTTAATTATGTCCTAAGTAATAATTTAGGTACAGATTCAAGTTATTACGGCGAATTTGGGATGAATTCGTCATCATTTAGTGCATCGACCCCTGTTGATTTTTACTCAATCAACAATGGCATTTATTTTTCGGGTCACGATGGTGACATTTCTATTGGCTCTGGTAACGGTTACAAACTGTATTTGACCTACGGCTCAACAGGTCAATATGCTCACGTTATCAATGCGTCCGGTGCTATTGGTTTATCGACCAATCTTGGTACAACGCCAGCATTATCAGGCACAACGGGCTTTGGTACAGTGGGTCAGGTGATGACCAGTCAAGGACCGTCTGCCCCGCCAACATGGGGTGCGCTGAGTGCATCGTATGTTCGTACAACGCAAACGGCAACGGCAAGTCAAACAACATTTAGTGTTACCTATACAGCACCGTATATCGAAGTGTATTTGAATGGTGTATTGCTGAATACAGCAGATTACACGGCTACAAACGGCACAACGGTTGTTTTAAGTACGGGTGCGGGTGCTGGTGACATCCTGGATTTTGTGGCGTTCAATACGGTGTCAATTGGCAGTGTAGCGGCGGCTGGTTCAAATACGCAGGTTCAATACAATAGTAGCGGTGTGTTAGGTGCTTCGTCGGGATTTACTTTTGACGGAACAAACCTTAATATACCTTTCGGAACGTCTGGTTCTGCAACTTCAGTGGCTAAAATAGCACTGGCTATGGCGATGATTGCATAATGGCTATTAACTACGTCTCCGCACAAGCAAATACCGTTACATCGTTAACCACGGTGTATAACCCAACTACGTCTGGTGTTCAGGCAACGCTGACTGGTTGTTTACTTTGTAATCTTACCAATAGTCCAGTTAATGCAACCGTAACACTGACAAATGCGTCAGCAACAGTTGTTACTAACATTGCATACAATATTCCTATTCCGCCAGGCAATTCGCTTGATGTTGTCCAAGCCGCTAAGATTATTGTGGTTCAAAATGCCGCAATTAAAGTCAGCGCAACAGGGGCTGTGGACGTAACGCTTTCTTCTATTGAGGTATCGTAATGAGTTACCTTAATCCTGTCTTAGCATCTACGGGTACAAACGGGCAACCTGCGCCAACGTCAAGTGATGTTGTTGGGTTTAATAATGGCGGCACAACGCAACAAGCGGGTACAACTAACCCACTGCCAACGCTAGATCAAACGCTTCAGGGTGCGCAATCTACTGATGCGCCAATTAACGTATCTATTACTGGTGATCCAAACGGTGACTTTGCTGGCGTAAACTTGCTTGAGCAGGTGATGAATGATAATACGGGCTTGGCAATTAACACCCGTACACTTAATCCGCCTAAAGTAGACGCCAACAATGCTGCTATTCCATCCGATGCGCCGCCAGCCGCTACATTGTATTTAGGGGTTAACATCCCACAAACGATTGATACAACAGGGTATCAAACTGTTATTTTTCAGCAAACAGCGGCGGTAACAATTACTGTTGCTCATTCCAATGACGGTGTTAACTTTCAGCCTGTTTTGGGTACGGTGTTAACAGGTACGTCTGCGGCATTAAGTGCGAGTACAACCGCTACGGCGCAGCTAATTTATGCCTTTCCTGTTGCCGCTCGGTTTATGCGGTTTACGGCGGCTACGCAAACATCGGTGATTGTTTATTTTAGACAAACGCCTTTTGCTTCATATATGCTGTCGGCGGGTACGTCTACCATGACCGCACTAGGTAACATTGCGGCTGGTACGGCGGCTTCAGGCAACCCTGTATCTGTTGCTGGCGCAGACTATAACGCTGTGGTTCGTCGTATTCAAACGGACACTAACGGTAACGCACAGGTTGTGGGTCAGTTACCAGTCGGTTATCAGGTCGGTGCTTATAACGTCACTTATACGTCTACAACGGCTTCAACCAACCCAATTACTTCTACCCTATCTTCCGTCAACCCTGTAATGATGGGCGGTACTGATAACACGGGTGCGGCTCGTCGTTTGCAGACAGATATGTTTGGTGCCGTGTTAATGCGGGGCGCACCTGCTACACCATCACAACAGTCGATTGAAGATTTACTTTATCAAATTTTAGGCGTTCTTCGTGTTTTGACCCATTATAAATACGAAGAACAACTATTAGCAGGCTTCCGTTCTACCGCTGACGAGCCTGATACGATGTTAGCGGACTATCTTAACCCTGCTTCAACCCTTATTAACATGACTAACTAAAGGATCAATTATGATTATCCAGAACCAAGTAGGCTCATTGCCTTCAGCACGTCAAACCGCTGGTACACCTAACAACCCCGGTGGTACTTTCGGTGAGGCATTTGTTTCAGAACTAGCACCTAACTATTACTCGCTTATCAAAGCTGGTAAGGTGTTTTCAGTCGGTTTTACTGCCGCAACCCCTGCTGCCTTTACTGGTGCTGCCGCTGGTTCGCCAGCTATCGGTATTTACAACCCAGCTACATCGGGTGTTGATATTGTTATCCTGTTTGCAAAACTCGGTATCCGTACTACTGGTACTGCCGCTGTTGCAACAGACTGGGGCTTTTGGCAGGTTAACCAAGGCGGTGTTGCAGTAACCGGTACACAGACTCAGGCTCGCAATATGTACTCGCAAGCCAGTACGGGTTCTGCCGCTTATGCAATGGTTAACACGGCAAACACAGCAGCTTTGGCTTCAACTTTTGTTGCACCGAGCGTTTCAATTGGCTTGACTGCTGCTACCGCTGTAACCAACGTGCAGGCTCTGTCTGAGGAATTAAAAGGCGCACTTATTGTTTCTCCAGGTACTTATTTGGCCTGGGGTAACACTGTTGCAACAACCGCTGGCTCGTTTGACGGTTCGTTGATCTGGGCTGAGATTCCTGCATAATGACGATCAATCGTAACCTCTCGATTTTTGCGGAAACGCTGACTTCAACCGGCAACGTCACAATTGCGGGAGGTTCGATTAACGTCCAAGCCACTAATGTTATTTCCACAACAAGTTCTACTGCTACGTTTGCAACTTCTAGTCTGCCCCTTGTCCCGGCTGGCTATTTCCAAGTTGATTTGAATGGGACTATTGTTAAAGTCCCTTACTATGCGGTGTGATACATGGATACACAAGAGTTAATCAATATAGCGTTAGGTGCGTTGTTATCGGTAGTTGGTTGGTTTGCTCGACAGTTGTGGGATGCGGTCCAAGAATTAAAGCGTGACATTAGTGGACTTGAGCTTCATGTATCAGAGAATTACGCTAGAAAAGATGATGTCAATGCCAAGTTTGATCGCATTGAACAATTGCTAGACAAGATTTACGACAAATTAGATGCTAAAGCTGACCGATAATGGATTACGCAGCTTTATCAACGGTTGAATTTGGTGATGTTGATTCATTAGGTCAATTTTTGTTTGAAAATGGATTGCAACACCAATTATTCAGGGAAACACTGGCTAAAACCGGCAAAGTGATCCCAGCGTATGATTTAATGGATGCAAACCCTGATAATTTGGATGACTGGTTGCTCTCACACCAAGACGAACATCAGGCTTTAGCAGACCTTTTAGGGTTAGATAATCCAGCAAATATGTTGGACGTAGATTGGAATGTAGAGGATGATTTTTATGATTGGATCTCGTCTCACCTGTACATTCACGAACAAATTGCGTCGGCATTAAAGATTACGTCTTAAATTAAAAACACTTCACCCGCCTCCAAAAAAAATGGTTTTCGGTAATGGCTTATGGATTAGATGCTTCTGGTAATTTGCTTGATGCAAACGGCAACGTCGTATTAAACGATGCTGGCAACCCAATTTCGCAAGTTACAGATTCATCAGGCAACACTTATTACGTTGATAACCAGACCGGTGCTGTACAAAACAATGTTATTCAGAATAATTCACCGGTTACACCAGCCGCTTACCAAGCCGCTTATCAACAAGTCTTTAATACCCCTCCTTCGCCTGACCAAGTAAACCAAGCAGTACAAGCGTATTCTGGTAGCACAATACAAAACGCTATTTCAGACTTAGGACTGGTTGCCCAACAAAATCCGCAATCGGTTGCACAATCAGGATCGCCACCACCGGTTATTGATCCCACAACGGGCCAGCAAGTGGTGTTTGCCCCTGTTGGTAACTATACGTCTGAAGGCCAGCCGGTTACGCAACAACAGAACATTGTGTCTGAAGGTGTTGGCATGGCACAGGGTGGTGCAGCATCACAATTTGCTTTTAATGCGTTTCCTGCTACCGGCCAACCCGAACAATACTCAGATTATCAGGGTGTGCCAACAATTAACGTAGATGCCAATGGTAATGTCACGGCATGGCGCACGGCAGACGGTCAGATTATGACACCTGCTAAATTTAATGCTGCGGTGGCAAACGGACAAGATAAACAATCGCTTGAGCCAGCACCATTAAAACCACCAGCAAATAATCCTGGTTTGTTGCAAAGTGTTCTAAACGGTGCGTTATTTATTGCAAGCGTGGCGTTAGCAGCACCGGAATTTGCATCGTTAACATCAGCATTAAATGCTGGAATGGGTGTTGCTGAAGCTGGTTTAGCCAATAGTGGATTAGCGGGTGCGGTTACCAATTTAGCATCATCAATAGGAACAGGAATTAGCGATGCGTTAGGATTAAATTTATCATCTAATGCAGCAAAAATGATAGGCCAAAGTATTATTGGTGGAACAAAATCAGGCACACAAGCCGCTGTTAGTGGTCAAAATGTAGGAGAAGCAATTGTAGCTGGTGGTGGCAGTCCATTAGTTTCTGGCACACTTACATCCGTTTTATCCAATAGCGGTTTTGATCCATCTATTGCGAAAACATTAGGCAATGCTGTTGGTAAAGCAACAAGTGGTTATTTCAACGCTTTATCTTCAGGGCAATCACAATCTCAAGCGTTATCATCCGCAGAATTAGGCGCAGGTGAATCATTTGTGCAATCAGGACTGCAAGGTGCTGTTGATTTACTTGCTGCGCCTGACGAAAACGCTACGCCTGAAGAACAACAAGCATCAAAAGATTTGGCTTCTGGGCTAAAATCAGTAGAATCGTTAGCGCAACAATTTGTCCTTGATCCAGCATTAGCAGAAGCTCTTGGTATTGATACGTCTACAACGCAACAAGCGGCGGCAGCAACCGGTGCGCCAGGACAGACAAAAGCACCAACAACTGCGACCAATTACAGTGTTGGCGGTACAAGTTTGAAAGGTGGTACAGGTGGTACAGGATCAAGTGTTACTTTTTATGGTTCTGGTTCATCACCGGGTGATACAGTGGTTCAGATTGGTAGTCCCAGCTCACAAGCATTAGGTAGCGCATTAGGGATTGGGTCACCAAGTAGTGCAACAGGCGATACACCAGACCCGTCTACTGGTGGTACGCCACAAAACGTATGGAATCAAGCATCACTTAGAGTTAAAGACGATACAGGGAGTTATTGATGAGTGCATCACTTAGAAAGTCTTTGAACCTTGATATGCCAGCATTGGCAGAGATGTTGCGCTCTAAGGGTCGTGGCAAAGACACGGTGCTGGCTCATATCACACCACAAGAAGCTGCGTTACTTAAGAAACGAGGCGGTCGTGGTAGTAGAAACCCTGATACAGGATTGCTTGAGTTTGGCACTGAAGGTGATTTTGTAAGCAGTGACGAATTTATTAGTGGTGGTGATTTATACGGTTCAACACCTGCACCAACTCTAAATATACAACCGGAAGATTTTGGCACTCAATTAAACGCAGCAAGCAGTGGCTTAAACGCTGCAAACAATGGCGATCAAAATGCTGGTCAACAATTAAACGCAGCAAGCAATTCTTTGCCAACACAAACTGACACTAGTATTTCATCGCCATTTTCAAGCGGTGGACAAATTTTATCT